>Ga0209429_10001791_pt1 | contig 13018 bp, 11 predicted proteins | sample BarGraNGADG00212_3_FD_184493 | JGI IMG/M metagenome (GOLD analysis project Ga0209429, IMG submission 184493) | Arctic peat soil microbial communities from Barrow, Alaska - Barrow Graham LP Ref core NGADG0004-212 (SPAdes) (version 2) | ecosystem: Environmental > Terrestrial > Soil > Wetlands >... | reverse complement strand
TAGCCGACAGCCTTGATCTTGGCAATGGGCTTAAGACCCAGCTCTTTTGCTTTTTCCAGTGACATGATCACCGTGGCACTGGCCCCGTCGTTGAGCCCTGAAGAGTTACCTGCCGTAACCTTCCCGATTTTCGGAATGAATGCGGGAGGAAGCTGGCGTAAGTCTTCCAGAGTTATCCCCGGCCGAAAGTGCTCATCCTTATCAAAGACCTTCGGCGGCTTACCTTTTTTCTGACGGATTTCAACAGGCACTATTTCTTCAGCAAAATCTCCTTCCCGGGTAGCCCGCTCCACGTTGTTGTGGCTGCGCAGAGCGATCTCATCCATCTCCTCACGGCTGATGTTATACATCTGGGCAATAAATTCCGCCGTGTGCCCCATGATATAAGGTTTACCTTTGTACATGTCATAAGGCATCCCCCCAACCAAAGGACTTTTTTCAGGACAGGGAATTATTCTTGATCCGCACATGAGTCCTTCCACAAGCCTATCATCCAGTGTACTGTTCTGTAGCCGGCATCCCCAGCGTGCTCCCGGGACTACGTAAGCAACTCCCGACATGTGCTCAACGCCTCCGGCAAGAATAACATCAGCCAGCCCCGCCTGGATCATGGCCATACCGGAAATGGTGGCTTCCATACCCGAAATGCACACCCGGTTCATCGTGACGGCAACTGTTGTGTTCGGTATCCCGGACTTGAGAGCAGCAACCCTCGTCAGATTCAGCGCTGTATGCGGCTCGAAACAGTTCCCGAACCGGACATCATCAATCAAATCCGGACTAATACCTGCCCGCTTGATAGCCTCCTTCATGACCACGCTCGCGATATCCACCGCATGCACATCCTTCAATGTTCCGCCGAACGTACCGATCGCTGTCCGGCAAGCTGAAACAATAACAACATCTTTCATGGTTCTCTTCTCCCTATTCGAAGTGATATTTATTTGTTTGAATAATCATATACGCCTTTGCCTGTTTTCCTGCCGTAGCGCCCGGCCCGTACCAATTGGACAAGCAGAGGCGCCGGACGGTATTTGTCACCAAGCTCCTTATGGAGCCCTTCGATGACATGCAGGAGCGTATCTAATCCTACAAGGTCGGCCAGAGCGAGCGGTCCGATGGGATGATTACAGCCCAGAACCATTCCCTTATCAATATCTGCGGCGCTTGCCAGGTTCTCTCCCAGAACAAAAAAAGTCTCGTTGATCATGGTACACAAAATCCTGTTCACCACAAAGGCAGGCGCCTCGTTCACGATGATACATTCTTTGCCGATCTTTTTACCCCAGTCCAGGGCAATTTGAAGTGTTTCATCAGATGTCTCATACCCCTTGATTACTTCGAGAAGCTTCATCACAGGTACGGGATTGAAAAAGTGCGTGCCGATGAACTTTTCCGGTCGCTTGGTGTTTGATGCCATCTCCGTAGGGCTTAATCCCGATGTATTGCTGAAGAAAAGGCAATGCTTAGGGACAATCTCTTCCAATTCCTTAAACACCTTTTTCTTGACGTCCATGATCTCGATGATCACCTCTACCACGACATCCGCATCTCCCGCTGCCTGTTTCAGGTCAAGGGTTGGGGTGATCCGGGACAGGACAGTATCCACCTCCTCCTGTGTTTTTCTGCCCTTTTTCACATCATTGCTTAAGTTCTTCCGAATCATGTTCATACCATTATCAATGAAGCGCTGTTCGATATCCCTCATGGCAACACGATAGCCCGCTTGCGCGCATACCTGGACAATACCATTGCCCATCAATCCTGCACCCAAAACACAAATTTTCTTGATCTCCATTTTCATACTCCTTCCATTCCTTAAGGTTTTTTACTTGTATTTATATATAACCATATCATCCATAGTTCTGATCTTTGAGAAGCTCCCTCGCAATGACAATCCGCTGTATTTCAGATGTGCCTTCATATATGGAGGTGGCCCGGGCATCACGATAGAGCCTCTCTACCTTGAAGTCCTTGAGATAGCCGTACCCACCATGGATCTGCATCGCTAGATAGGCACTCTTGTTCGCCAATTCCGAAGCAAAAAGCTTGGCCATGGAAGCCTCTTTTGTGAAAGGCATACCCTGGTCTTTTCTCCAGGCAGCGGACAAGGTAAGTAAGCTCGCTGCCTCGATCCCTGTCGCCATGTCGGCGATCATCCACTGAATGGCCTGGAACGAGCTAATGGCCTTGCCGAACTGTTTACGTTCCTTGGCATATCGAATGCTTTCATCCAGGCACGCGCGGGTGATGCCCAAAGCCTGCGATGCTATACCGATGCGGCCGCTATCCAGGGCGGTCATGGCTATCTTGAATCCTAGACCTTCCTTTCCCAGCAGGTTTTCCTTCGGAACCTGGCAATCCTCGAAGAGAAGCTCCACTGTATTGGAAGCCCTCAATCCCATCTTATCTTCCCGTGTACCTATTGAAAATCCGGGGGTGCCCTTTTCCACAATGAAGGCCGAGAGGCCTTTGCTGCCTTTTTCCGGGTTGGTTCTTGTAATGAGATTTACTACATCAGCATACTGCCCGTGGGTGATGAAGGTTTTTGTTCCGTTGATCAGGTAATAGTCTCCTTTGTCCTCTGCCTTTATAGAGAGACTCCCGGGATCTGATCCGGCACCCGGCTCAGTCAGGGCGAAACATCCAAGCAGCTCTCCTTGAGCTAGCTTAAAAAGGTATTTAGCCTTCTGGTTTTCATTCCCGAATTTGAGTAACGGCTCGGTAGAGAGATTGGCCACTGACATAGTCACCGCAGTTGACGCACACGAATAGGCTATTTCCTGGAGCGCCAGGCAATAGCTTACCGCGCCGGCGCCAACTCCACCATACTCAGCAGGCACCATCATTCCCAGCAGGCCGAGCTCACCCATCTTTTTTACCACGTCTAGGGGGAATATCTCTTCCTTGTCCCTTTTGGCAGCCAAAGGCTCTAATTCCTTCCTGGCAAAATCTTTAGCCATGAGTCTGACCATTTTCTGTTCTGTACTCAGTTGAAAAGACATACTTCCTCCTTACGGTACATATATGACAACCAGGAGCTCTGCCTTTTCACGGGTTGGATTGCTGAGCTTATGAGAAAGGGATGAATCAAAACTGATGCACTCCCCTTTCTTCAAGGTTGAAGTGTTCTGACCCACCTGAATCGTTAGACCGCCATGAAGGACATAGATGAATTCTTCCCCATCATGATGGTACTCAACACCTTTATGTTCGGTATCCGGATCAATGGTTACACGATAAGCCCTTAAGTGTTTTTCCTCTCCCGGCAGGGTCAGGGGTGCATACGCATACGATGCAACTCTCTTCTTGTGGCTTGTTGTCCGTCTCTTGGATGCTTCTTTATTACGATTTTCCTGTAATTGATCCATGTCCACCTTGAGGATGCGGCCAAGCTGGAGGACTACCGCAACAGGCGGGGCTATTTTATCCTCCTCGATCTCTTTCAGGAAGTCCACCGGATAACCGGTATCGTGCGAGAGAACATCCAGACTGAGTCCTTTTGCCTCTCGAAGTCTTCTTATTCTTCCTCCAAATGATTCTTCTGTTTTTTTTATCATGTATCTCCCTTCATATCTTTTTAAGAGCGCAGTGAGCTGAAGTTAATTTTCAAGGGTGCATCATCAATTATTGATAAAAACTTCTTTTTAACGGCGGGAGTATAAGAAGAACGATTTTGTATGTCAAGCGGATTTTGGCAAAATGAAGATTTTGGCCACAAATACGGGGCACATTGGGGTCGTTGAAAAACCCCATGTTTTGGGGTATCATTTTTGATTGAAAAAAAGAGCCGTCCCTCCGTAGAATGAGACGGCTCAATGAGCATGTCCAGATATGGTAAGTGGTCGGTCTACTTTACTGCGTCTTTCAGACCCTTCCCGGCTTTAAATACGGGAACCTTCTTTGCGGCTATTTTAAGAACCGCGCCTGTCTGGGGGTTTCTACCTTTGCGGGCTTTTCTCTTGCTCACACGAAATGTACCAAATCCCACAAGTGTAACAGTATCACCTTTTTTGAGTGCTTTCTGGATTGCCGCCAATGTTGCGCCTATTGCCAGATCCGCTTCTTTCTTGCTGCATGTAACTTTTGCCACTTCATTGATCAATTGCGCTTTGTTCATTTATTGCCTCCTGTTTTTTATTTAAACCAACTGCATGACTCTTTATACATACTCTTTTTCCACAAATCAATATAAATTCCGCCGATAAATGCAGATTGCATTAAAGTCTTCAGGCCGGTTAAAATTACATTAATACTGTAGCTTCATAAGGATAAATATAATTTTCATCAGTTCCTACTATACTATCAGCGGTTCTGTGTGTGGAAAACAGAACTTTTCTGTTGGTAATATCAACCGGAATCTTCTTTTTAAGTTTACTAGAAAAATTAAGGATTACAAGGAGTTCCCGGTTGTTGTATATGCGCCTGTAGGAAAGAATATCATCCTCGCCTTTATTGACAGGTTCCCACGACCCGAATGCCAGAATATCATTTCTTTTCCTCAGCTTGATGAGCGACTTGTAAAAATTCAGAAATGATTTTTCATCTTTAAGTTCGGTCTGGACATTCACTTTTGTATAATTATTATTAAGCGGAAGCCACGGTTCTCCGGCAGTAAAACCGGCGTTGATTCCAGGAGTCCATTGCATCGGCGTTCTCTCCCCATCGCGACCTACTGGAATAGGCCAGTACTTAAGTCCTACCGGATCATGAATATGCTTTTTCGGAATATGACGGTTAGCCATACCAAGCTCCTCTCCATAGTAGAGAAAAGGGGTCCCTTTCAAAGTCAGAAGAAGAACAGCAAGAACCTTCCCTCTGCTCTCCGATTCGTTTCTTTTACCGAACCTCGTCATGCTCCTCGGCTGGTCATGGTTGGAAAAAACATGGCACGGCCAGCCGTTATTCGGGACCGCATTGATCCATGAATTGATAGAATTAAAAAACTTTTTAGCGTCCCACTGGAGAAACATCGTGGAAAAATCAAAAGCGAGGTGGAGTTCATCACTCCCGTCCCCCATGTATGAAGCAGGCATTGCGGGGTTCATGTCGTCCGCGAAAGTCTCCCCCACCATCATCCGCGAATAATACCCGTCGAGGATACTTCTTATGTCGTGCAGAATGTCATGAAGCTCGGGCTGGTTCCTGTTATATATATGCTTCTGCATATCGTGAGGCCTGGGGTACCGCCCTATTGCGAATGGATTGTTTCTGAACTCTTTATCTTTTACAAAAAAATTGATCACATCAAGTCTGAACCCGTCGACACCGGCATCGAGCCAGTAACGGAATTCTTCGTACACGGCTTGGCGGAGCTCATTGTTGCGCCAGTTAAGGTCGGGTTGTTCTTTTAAGAATAGATGAAGGTAATACTGCTCTCTCACCTCATCCCACTCCCAGGCGCGCCCGCCGAATTCCCCCATCCAGTTATTCGGATATTTCCCCTTTTTCCCGTCACGCCATATATACCAGTCGCTCTTCGGGTTATTCCTGGAAGAACGCGATTCTATAAACCAGGGGTGGAGGTGCGAAGAATGATTGAAGACAAGATCCATGATTATCTTCAAATCCCTTTTATGGCACTCTTTTATGAGGGTGGAATAATCTTCAGTTTTCCCGAATATCGGGTCAATCTCCCTGTAATCCGACACATCGTAGCCGAAATCGAACATGGGAGACATGTTTACCGGGGAGAGCCAGATAGCGTCAACACCGAGTCCTGCTATGTAATCGAGCTTGGAGATGATTCCCGGAATGTCGCCTATACCGTCACCGTTCGAGTCGTAAAAACTTCTCGGATATATCTGATAAACAACGCCGTGCTTCCACCATATTTTTTTTTCGGGCATAATCTCATTCTGAGAGCTTTGCATAACTGCATAAAACCAACATTATTGTCATTCCCGCGCAGGCGGGAATCCAGTATTATCAATGGTTTCCTGGATACCGGCCTGCGCCGGTATGACGATTAGAGGTGTTCTGCAAAGCTCTCATTCCTTGTTTGATTATATTTAACTCTATATAACTTGAATCTGTTAAATCAAGTGCAAAAAGGATGTGTCGTTAATCCGGCAATCGCCGCGCCGATAAGGGGAGCGTTTTCAATTTTGATAATTTTAAAATATCTTTCATATTCTCCGGTTAAAATTCTGGTTAAATAGCTTTCCATTTTTTCTTTAAAATCCTTCACTCTGTAAAGAGTTGATCCGTCTGCCGTGATGCAGACAGGTTTTTCCGCACTGGAACCCTTCCCCGATTTTAATATAAATGATGCCAGGTTGATCGAAGCGAGAAGGGCCGCCCTTTCGACAACAGATTCCATTATTACAGCGGCGGTGGCCCTGTCGGCGCCGGTTAATGACGCCAATATATTTGAGGTCTTCCTCCCGGTTCCGGAGAAAAGAAAAGCGTTCATATCTTTTGTGCCAAATTCGCTGATAGAACCGAAAATCTTTTTCCCGCTCTCGGAAAAGAGACCGAAATCCGCCGCTGATTTCAGATATTCAAGAGTGAGGGAACCGAGATAGGCTCCGGAAACCATTTTCTCAAAAATATAATTACCGGGATTATTTGTCTTACCGTCAAACTCTTCGTCAATTTTATTCCGCGGGATAAGATTGAACATCCCGGACTCGGCATTAATAATCTGATAGCCTTTCCCGGAAAGAGAGGGGTCCTTTAAAATTTTACTCCCATCCTCAATATAAGCCGTATTAGAACCCGTACCGAGTATAAAACCTATATAGCTGTCGTATACAGATGAAGATGAATCCGCTTTCCCGGCAAGAAGGGTCGCGACCGTATCATTGAGCAGAGTAAAACTCCACGCGTCATTAAAACCTTTCCGCAAAAGGGCTTCCCTCAATGAACGGCATATATAATTACCAATTACTTCCGGAGCTTTTATCTCTTTTGTGAAGTATAGGAGCTTGCCGTCATTATCATTGGTGATCTCCACAGGATAAGAAAAACAGAAACCTATCCTCTCTGATCTGGAAAGAAGAGGTTTTACATAATCTGCTATTATATTAAAAAATTCTTTTTTGGATACTTCACTTTCTATGCCCGGCATCATATATGTTTGATAATCTTCAATATCCATCCGGTTATTTTCCCTGAAGGATATTACCGCTACCCGGAAATGAGTCCCCCCTGCATCAAGAGCGATTACAGGCGTGTTGAGCGGGAGTAAAAAATCTGTATTGATGTATGAAGGGAGCATCGCCAGGGAACTTTTATCCCCCGCAAGCCCTTTCTCCATCTCATTAATCAGATCTTTTATTATTGTTGTGTGGTTGATACTATCTGCCGTAAGTCTGTTCCTGTTGATAAAATCGGATAAACTATGTTCCGGCATAATAACGGCTCCGGTGATGATTTATTTGATTGCGTGTTCATGGTTGAACTATAAGAAACTCAGTCTTGTATGTCAAGGAAATCTATGCCGCAAAATCTGGGGTGAGGCACAGATGACCGCACCGGGGTGTACATCGCGACATCCATTCTTATGAGAAATCTGCTCACCTTTTGTTCTGTTCACCTTCCCAAAGGATATTTTTTACGGAATTTCAACAGCCCTCTCCTGTACGCCTTACGCTTCACGTTTCACAAATCTCGCTTTTACTTTGTCGTGATCACCCAGACACCCTGCCAGTCCTCGGGTGGATGTTCGATGAGTTCGCGGCACTTGGCAAGATAGGCGCGCGCCACCGGATCCTCCTGCGCAATACAGGAAAAGACTTTTTCCGCTTGGCTGAAATTTCCTGTATAGAAAAATTCAAGCCCTTCGGCAAACTTCGCCATTCTCTGTTTCCTGTGTTCATCAATGTCTTCCGGCAACAGCGGCTCGTAGACTACCACGGGTTCGCGCCGTCCCACAACGGCGACACGGGAAATTTCCCGCACCGGATACGCGCCGGCCATCTGCTCCATCGTGGATTGCGAAATCAGGACATAGGTGCCGAACTGCTTGTTGATGCCTTCCAGCCGCGCCGCCAGATTCACGGCATCTCCAATCATCGTATAATCAAACCGGGAATGGGAACCCATGTTGCCGACCACCGCCTGACCGGTGTTGACACCGATGCGCATTTTTAAATCCCTTCCCAGTCTTTCCCGAAGGGACGGGCGCATCAAAGCAAGTTTAGCCTGACACCTGAGCACGGCACGGACACAGCGTGTTGCATGATCTGGCTGTTCAAGCGGCGCGTTCCAGAAGGCGATGATCGCGTCCCCTTCATACTTGTCCACGGTGCCACCCTCCTCATGGATTATATCAGTCATAGCCGTGAGATAAATATTGAGCAGATTGGTCAACGCTTCAGGATCAAGTCCTTCCGATATGCTCGTAAAGCCTTCCAGGTCGGAGAAAAAAATAGATAGCATCCGCCTCTCGCCGCCCAGTTTTAAGCGTTCGGGATGCACGATGAGTTGATCGATCACGTCCGGACTCAAATACTGCTTGAAGGCATTTTTGATAAACATCTTCTGACGTCCCTCGGTGGTGTAATAGATAAGGCCAGCACCGAAGAGCGTCACGGCAACACCCGCCTCCTGAACCACCAGCGGCAGCCAAAATCCCAAACGGTAAGCGATCAAACAAAGGATGACTGGCACGCAAATAAAGAACACATAGACCATAACACTCTTAAAGATGCCGGAAGCAGAAGATGTCGCCATACCGGCAAGAAGGGTGATGATCAGAGTGATGAGAACGACAAGAGACATGGGAACAGGCCGGATAAAATCATTGGTCAACAGGTTGTCGAGCATCGTAGCGGAAATCTCCACACCGGGATAAACGCCGGAAACAGGCGTGGGACGAAGATCAAAGAGTCCGGGAGCGGAAAATCCGAAAAAGACATAGGCGTCTTTGAACTCTTCCAGATTCTTAATGACGGGTGCCTCTCCGTTTTGAAGACGAAGTTCGCTCTGAATGACCGACGCGGCACTGTATGCTTTATGGGTTCCCGGGGGACCGCGAAAATTGAGGATGACCTTTCCTGCTGCATCGACAGCAACTTCTTGTTCGCCCAGCAAAAAGCGCCCCGGATAAATTTTTAAAGGGATATCCGGTTGAGCTGTCAGAAAACTCGCCAGGGCCAGCGACGGCAGTATCTTGCTGTCAAATACTTCAAAAAGCGCCGCCCGGCGATAGACGCCGTCAGAATCGGGATTCATGTGCACATTGGCCAGAAAGCTTGAGGCAGCCGATATTTCCGCTACGGGAAACGAGGCTTGCGCAAAGGCGACATGTCCGGAGGCAGTAAGCCATGGGTCAAGCCCCTGAACTTTCAATGCTGGTGTGGGAGCAAAAGAGGGCCAGCGTTTTTCGCTGCCTCCAGTCCGGCTGAGAAAGACGGTTCCCACAAAATGTTTAAAGCCTGTGATTTCGGATGAAAAGGCCTGATCATCCGTCACTCCGTATTTGGAAGGTTCCGTTAAGAGCACATCGAAGGCCAGCGACTTTGCGCCGGTTCGCTTGCAGAACTGAATAATTGTTCCGTAAACTTCGCGCGGCCAGGGCCAGGACAGACCGTTTTCGTCTTTAGCCCAATCCAAGCTGTTTTGATCAAGCAGGATCAGGCGGATTTTGGAAGTGTGCGGCGACGGCTTTGCCAACAGGTTGGTCCGCCAGTCCCAGGTCTTTGCTTCCCAATTAGTAAGCCAGCCCGGAAAGAAAAAGACAAAAGCCACGAGTGCGCCGATGATGCCCGCCAGCATCCCCTGCAGTAGTTTTGCCTTTCCGCCCCGAAGTATTTTTTTAAAATCCATGTTTCCACCCTGGTAAAATAAAGGTGACACCCACGCCGTAGGGAACGGTTCTTCAGTCCGGCGTATGCTGGATCAAACTGTTATAATAAATGGCCCGCAGCTTTGGTAAATCTTTCCTTGCGAACAGTGGGCGGCTCGCCGCCGGTAAACGCCTGTCCGTTGTCCTTCAGTTCGGCAATCCGGTTCTGGGGCGAAGGATGCGTCTTGGCAAAATCAGTCCCGCCGGGCTTCATTTGTTTGGCCATAACGCCCAGCATGTCCGCCAGCGCGCCCGGGTTGTAACCCAATCGCTTAAGGATAGACACCGCCGCCGCATCGGCCTGATATTCATAAGAACGAGAATAGCCGTTGTTGATCATGGTATTGGTAATGTCGGAAATCGCACCGCCAAACACCTTGGTGAGTTGCGCCACTTCCTGACCGCCAAAAGATTTCGCGCCTTCCTGGGCTAAAATCGTGAGGGCTTCGGTCATCCGCGCCTTTTCAATGGCCTTCATGCCGTGCCTCAACTGAACGTGGCCGATCTCATGCGCCAGAACAGCAGCCAGCGCGTCTTCCGTCCGGCAGCAGCGAAGCAAACCACGGGTGATAAAAATATGTCCGCCGGGCGTGGCAAAGGCGTTGATATCGTCGGAATCCAGAACCAGAAAATGATAACCGCCGAACAGCTCCGGCATGTCTGAGGCCTGGGATAGCGTCTGTCCCAACACATTGAGATACGCATTAGCCTTTGTATCCGCCAAAGCCTGATACTTCACAAGAACAACCGCGCCGACGGATCGCCCGATGTAGTATTCCTGCTCGGGTGTAAAATCCTCCAGACTTTTGGACACGACCGCCGTGCTCTTGCGGATGGATTCGCTCTGTGACTTGGTAATCGTTCCGGTTGCCTCGCCCACCGTTGTGGCCACGGTTGTCACCGTTTCCACAACGGCGCAACTGATCATGGTCATCACTGCCAGAGATATTATTCCGATGCGCCAAGAAAGAAAGAGTTTTCTCATGGCTTGCCTCCTTGTTCGCTGAGCGCCAGATGACCGCCGGTGATAAAATCTTCTATTTGTCCGGAAGATACCTTCATGGCTTCCATCCGGTTAATCCAGGTGTAATCAAGATTTTTGTTGGTTTTGCGGTACTGGGCTTCCACCTCTTCGCTGAAACCCTTACCCGCCAATGCAATTTCATCGCGGGTGACGGAAGTTCCAACATTGGCTTGTCCGGCTTTCAAGACTATCTTTTTGCTCGTCAGAGCTGTGCTGTGCATCCATCCCTGATATTTTCCGTTGGAAAGCGATACTTTTTTCCAGGCGCCGCGTTCCCCCAGCACAGTCACCCGGTCACCATAGGACGTCTTTGCTACGATTTTGCCCAGATGGGACGGCGTGGCCCGCAGCTGGCCTTCCCTGACCTGGACACTAAGAATTTTCTGCGCCTCAGCTGTTGCGTTCAGGAATAAGACGCTCAGAAGCGCGAGACAAATGACCATGGATATATAACGAAACATTTTAACCTCCTTTCCATAGCAAATGGATCATCTTTTGATAAGACATTGCTTGTTCATAGTTGAACTATAAGAATTTCGGCCTTATATGTCAAGGAAATCTATGCCGCAAAACGTGGGGTGAGGCACAGACGAGCGCGCTAGGGGTATATCGCGACTGGAGTGAACCTAAATCAACGTCATAGAATGGCCTGATCATATGTTTACATTACCCTTTAGTCTTCTGCCTCATAACAATGGATATTCCTAATATGTATCCCCGGAAAAAAATTATAAATTTAGTTTCGTTTAAAAAACGATAGATTTATCTAAAGTAATTGTCAATTCCTGCCATCCTGCAGCGCTCCGACCCGTTTATCTCCATTCCCCACCAAAGATTCTCCTGACGAGAGGAAACTTTAATTCGATGGCGCTTTCAGGACAGAGTTCTTGGCAGCAGAAGCACCGGATGCAGGTCTTATAATTATGCACGGGCGGTCTCTTTTTGTCGCCGCCAGACCAGTCCACGGATTTCGGTACCATGGGACACATTGAGATGCAGACACCGCAGGCCACGCACTTTTCTTTGATAATGAACGGCTTCGGGACAAACCGGTTGTTCAGAAAACTCATGAAGCCTTTGGCTTTATATGGTTTGAGCGGCGACCGGTCAATATCAAAATTATTCTGCCTGAAGGTGTTGAAATTATCACCGGCCAGTTCTATCTCATTTTCGAGGTAGGTACCCGCACCGCTCGCCCGCCCGAGTGTTACCGTTGGAACGTATTCTGGATTGACATCAATGAGCCGGCACACGGTCGCATCGAGCGCGATAGGATCGTCTGAGAAGAGAAGGATGTTCATCTTCCTCGGCTTTCCTCCCCGTGGTCCGTTGCCTTCCATTGCGAAAATTCCGTCCATCACATACAGCACCGGTTTAACGAAATTATTCAGATCGACCAGCATCTGGGCGAAGTGATTGGCGTCGGGTAGTTTGATGTGGTACTCTCCCTTGCGGACGCCGGGGATGCAGCCGAACTGGTTTTTCACGGAGCCGGTAAATTTTTCAAAGGCATGGGTTTTGAGTTTCGGAAGGCTGATAACGGCATCAGTATCAATTATTGCCTTCGCAATAAAAAATTTTTTATTCTGCACGCCTTTTTCGTAAAATACTTCAACGGCAGTTTTAAAGTTAGCTTCCGCAATTCCCAGTTCTTCAGCGACCGCCTGTATGCCGCATTTCCTGGCGGCAGATGCCGTACTGCCGATCGCCGGAGAATCTCCATAACTCAATCGGGCACCGGTTTCTTTAAAGATTTCAGCAACCGCCCTGAAGACAGTATGGTGGGTATTGACGCACTTCTCCGGCAATTCCCCGACAAGCAGGTTGGGCTTGAGTAAGACCTTCTGTCCGCTTTTCACAAACTTTTCCGCGCCTCCGATAAGTCCCAGGCCGCGGACGATAGCTTTTTTTACTTCATCATAATCATAACTTTCACAGCGGATGAGTGCAACTTTTGACATCAGTTCTTTCCTTCATAATAGTTAACTTTAATAACTATTTTTATTTGAGTTGAGTCGAGTCGACCGGGTTCTCCCGATATTTAGGTTGAGGTCTGTTTTCTCTGTTTGCCGCCGGTGTCACATTATTTCAACTATGCACCAGTTTGTCCCGCCACCTCGCAGAACAGTGCATCCATATCATAATTGGTGAGGGAAAAATATCAATGCTTTCGAATTGAACTCATGCATTTTCATCGAGGT
>Ga0209429_10001790_pt1 | contig 13018 bp, 14 predicted proteins | sample BarGraNGADG00212_3_FD_184493 | JGI IMG/M metagenome (GOLD analysis project Ga0209429, IMG submission 184493) | Arctic peat soil microbial communities from Barrow, Alaska - Barrow Graham LP Ref core NGADG0004-212 (SPAdes) (version 2) | ecosystem: Environmental > Terrestrial > Soil > Wetlands >... | reverse complement strand
AAAACAAATTGCGGACTTAATCGACAATGTAAAATTTGAAAAAATTATTAAATATAAAAAAATAACAAAATGAGCGAAGAATTATTAAAAAATGAAGCACAAAAAGCTGAATTAGAAAAAATAGAAAAGATCAGAGCATCTTTAGCTAAAATTGCAAACAAGAAATCAAAATTCTTGTTCTGCGTGCCTGAATCACAAAGTCCTAGTGCAAGTGTGTATGAAATCTATTTTCATGCAACTGTTGTAAAAAATATGGGATATGAAGTACTTGTACTTGTAGAAAAAGGAGATTATATAGTACCAACATGGATTGAAAAAGAATTAACTAATCATAAACACATATCAATGGCAGACCCAAAACTTGCAGTCGGTCCTGAAGACGTGATGGTTATTCCTGAGATTTACTCCAACGTCATGGAACAGACCAAAAACTTGCCTTGCGTGAGAATTGGTTTACTTCAATCTGCTGATTATATGACATCGGCATTAATACCGGGTACGGACTGGACATCCTTTAACATTCATGATGTAATCACCACATCACTAACATTAAAAGAATGGCTTGAAACATTTTATGGATTAGGCAAATATAATATCAGTACATATAATATTGGTATACCTGACTATTTCGAAAAAACAGAAGTACCTCAGAAGCCAATTATTTCTGTTATAGGAAGAAATGCCAATGAAATTAGCAAACTTGTTAAATTGTTCTTTGCTAAATATCCTCAGTATTCATGGGTAACTTTTGACCCTATGTTGACAAAGAGTAAACCACCACAGCCAATGCGTAGAGTTGACTTTGCAAAGAGACTTCAAGGTAACTTTGCTGCTATATGGATTGATAGAATTTCATCATTCGGTACATTTCCACTTGAATGTATGAAAGCTGGGGTTATTCCGATCTGTCTTAAACCCGACATTATGCCAGAATATATGATTGAAAGAGACGCTGAAGGTAAAGGTGTTAAAGTTGTTGAAGGTGCTGGTGTTTGGACTGAAAACTTTTATGATCTTCCAGTATTGGTGAGTGAAGTACTTGTTAAATTTCTTGATGATGCAGTTAAACCTGAATTATATGAAACTATGAGTAACATCGCCAGTAAATATACTCAGGAAGCAAGCGAAAAAAGACTGGTTGAAATTTATAGTGATTTTATTACTCAGAGAGTTGCACTTTTAAATGGTGCAATTAATCCAGTTCCACAAATAATAAATCCAACTGAGCAACTATTACCAACAATACCTATTGACACAACTGAAGTACCAGCACAAACTGTTGATATATTATTACCACCAGTAACTGAAAAACAATAATTTTAAAATAAAATTTTATATAATGAATATAACGACAATAATTCCAGTACATGAATATAATGTACAAGTTTCAGGCATGTTAGACAAGGCAATTGAATCAGTACAGAAGCAAGAAAAGATTGTAGAAAAACCACAAACACTTGTGGTTTATGCTGCAGCATTAGAAACAGATATTTTAGTATATCAACAAAGTCTTTTGGTTAAATACCCTGATGGTATTAACATCATATTTATTTCAAACACAGGTAAAACCGATTATCAATCACAAGTGAACTTTGCAGTTAATAATATAACTACCGATTATTTCTCGGTACTTGAATTTGATGATGAATATGGTTTAACATATTTTAAGAATGCTGAAATATATATTAAAGCATATCCAGAGATTGATGTGTTTCTCATCTTAATGATTGAAGTCAATGAAAAGAACGAAGGTATTAAGATTACAAACGAAACCGTTTGGGCACAACAGTTTGTTGGAGAGAACGGTGAAATGGGTTATCTAAATGCAAAAGCACTTCAGCAATACACCGACTTCAAATTAAGTGGTGCGGTGATCAAGAAATCAGAATTTCAGAATCTTGGTGGATATAAATCAAACATTAAGTTAACCTTTATGTATGAGTTCTTGCTCAGAGCATTAAATAATGCATGTAAAATATTTACCATACCAAAAATTGGATATAAACACCTTGCAACACGTGAAGGTAGTATGTTTGATAATTACCTTAAAACAATGCCAGTACCAGAAAGAAAATTCTGGTTCGAAACTGCAACAAAAGAAGCAAATATAATGACAGATAGACCTATCGATATGTCAAGGCTTAAAAAATAATTTCTATGTCAATTTATAATTAAATGAAAAAGAAAGTTGATAAAGAAGAAGTTGTTATACCGTATTTTGCAGAAAGGGAAGAACAGGCAGTTATAGATTATATAACAGGAACTACAGCAGAAGGAAAAAACAGAATTTATAATAAAATCCTCTTAGTGCCTTTTCGTAAGATGATTGAGTCTATATTAAGACGTTATCCCATATATATTGGTAATTATGATATAGTGGAAGTAGAATCAAATGCTCGTAGTCACTTGATTGAACATATGATTAAGTACCGACCATTTATTATTGAATATAATAAAGATGGTACTACAAAATGGACTAAATCAAGTATATATAGATATTTTCTTATTGAAGAAGCCAATGAACAATTACTGACTTTAATTGGTAAAGACGACTGTAATTACAGAATATTTAACTCCAGAGCATATAGTTATTGTCAGACAATAATTCGAAATTACTATAAAGATCATAGTAAAAAAAGCTACATGGAAAAGAAGACTAACCTATCTTTTGATGATTATATTGATGAAATAAATGAAAACGTTGAATACTCTTATGAGCTTGAAACAGAAACTCATCATCAATTTGAACAGTTAATCAATACGGTGGTTGCTAAAATAGAAGATAAAATTAACAACGACCCATGTATGAAAAAAAATGAAATAGTTGTTGGTGATGCAATCATAAATGTATTAAAAAATTGGCACATATTGTTTATGGAAGAAACCCCAGAAGGAAAATATAATAAAAGAGTCACAAATAAATTTGCCAAGAATAAAATTTTATTATTTTTAAAAGAGCAAACAAGTTTATCAACCAAAGAAATACGAATTGGAATTAAACCGTTCAAAGAAATTTATTTCATTGAAAAAATGGACTATCTGGATGATTAAGGTTTACCAAACTATTGTGGATAAAGATCATGGCAATTGTATGCAAGCTGCAATTGCCAGTCTTTTTGAACTACCCTTGGAAAAAGTGCCACACTTTCTTGAAGCAGGACAAAAATGGTTTGAAATATTTTATAAATTCGTTCGTGACCAAGGATATGATTTTGACGGTACACTTTACAACTATAACCAGTGGCGCATAATTAATAAAAGAGAAGGAGTACCAACAGCTAAACTACGAAACAGATTACATATAATAAAAAAAATGGAAGGAGTCGGGGGTTATTTTTATGCAAGCGTATACTCACCAAAGTATTATGACCTCAAAGATAAACCACCTGTAACACATGCGGTCATAATAGATAAAAACTTTAATATTGTTCATGACGTTAATCCAGCTAATGATGGCTTAATATCATATCCTGAGAGTAAGAAATTAAAATACAATGGAATTTTGGATATTTATATGATAAATCCAATTTCTGAATAACTGTATTTATAAGTACTAAAACTATAAAGCCATGAGACCAATTAGACGTAAATTAACATTTGACGAAGAAAGTGCAAATAAACTCTTTCAAGAAATTTATGACGAATCCCACAATTTAAAAGCTAAAATTACCCGTTTATTCACAAAATGGGAACTTAAAGTAAAAGAAGGCGGTGAAATTCAGGCAATAGGTGACCAGATTGTTAAACTTATTGCTGCAGAAGCCAAAAATCAAGACCAAAAGCTAATGCTTCTTAAATTTTTAAAAGAAGTTGTATTTGATAACACCGTTAAAGCAGGTAATCCACTTGGTGGTTTTAATAATAATGCTGCCAAATCCTCTTCTGAAGAATCTGGTGACATAACTGCAGAAAGAAGAATGGAAATATTAAATATGGTTTCAGAACATTTTGAAAAGAAAGATAAAGAAAAAAATAGAGAATAATGAGTTTAAGTGACGACAAAAGAAATATTTTTACGACCATAGGTTCTTATACTTCGGTAATGTCGGCAACAAAAATGCCTACTCAAACCGACATATTCCCTTCAATTAACAACAAGAAGGATATTGTACCTTTTTTGCTTGATGTTTTAAAAGTCGTTGCTGGAACAGATGCACTACAAGAATTAACAGGTCAATTATTTACGAAATTTATTGATAAAATTGAAAAACCATTAAGTGACTCGTTGAAAAATCAAACAGCACAATATAATGCAGGTAACGGTCTTTCAACAAATTTTACCACAGGTACGGGTATACGAGTAAAGGTAAAGGATATTGATATTAAAGGCGACCTGAAAATTAATCCAAACTCCGCAATAGGTGATTTAAAATATTCCAGCACCACATTAGATTTTAATAAAACTGCATATGATGCAATTCAAAATGCTGGAACTGAAACCAGATTTGGAAGTGCATTGACAATGAAATACGATGCAGCTACAGATGAAATGATTTTTAAAGAAAATCCTGCACTTGGAACAACTATTGGTACATGGGCAAATGCATATATTAATGATATTGCAATTATTAACAAGAAACAGTTCTTAACCAATGTAATGGATAAAATATACGGCACTGTAAGTAAGGTTCAGGGTAGAGCAGTTAATGATGTATATAATGAATTGGTTGTGAATAAATTAATTGAACAACTAATGAATGATGATGAGTCTTTTGAACTTAGTCCAGCAGATAACGCAGAATTACTTCAACGTGCAGAAGAAATAATTAATGGTATTGTATATTATGATATGGGTTGTGGTGTTATGGGTGCAAGTCTGTCTTTAAGTGGACTAACAAATTTAATTAATAGCATCAGTGGTTCTACTGACCCATTCTATACTGCAAGTGCAATTACAGCTACAATCGATCAAAGTATAGAAAATAAAGACGTTGCAAGTGCCAACAAACAAACAATAAAAGATGGATTTTTTCAAAGACTAATCAAATTAATTACTCAGGCATTGGCAGAAGCAATGACAACTACGCCACAAATACGTGCATTACTTTCAATTATAAGTGCATTTCAAAATAATGGACAAACCCAGATTGGTAATCCAAAAGATGATCTCAAGAAATTTAAAACACTTTTAATTTGTGTAATAAAGACTGCAATGAAACTTATTAATGAATTTATATTTAATTTAATTAAAGTATTTTTGGTAAAACTTTTAGTACCATTAATACAAGTAATAACAAAAGAAAAAATAACACAATACTCAGGAATACTTAAAAGTTTAATACCCTTGAGAATATAATATAATAAAATAAAATGGCAACTGATTTCAATAATCCAGAATCAATTATCGGTGCATTCACCAAGATATTAAATCTATCGAGTGTGGGTGGTCCGCCCACAGTGCCAACACCATTAATTCTTGTTGGAGTAAGAACACGCTCAGGACTATCACCACTTAAAATGGCGAGTAATGTAATTGCTGGAAAAACCAAAGCAGGATTACCTGTTGGTGCTTTACCTTCTGGCGGTGTTTCTCCTGATGAAATAATGGAAAGAATAAGAATGACAGAAATCGTAAGAGCATTACAGCAAGACGCAGTAATTACGGTGGCAATTCCACCCGGGATTACACTAACGGCTGCAGGTATATCACCAACGGGACCGGTTACCGTATTTGGTTCAACAATAAGATTTGTAAGTGGTTATGGAGTTATACAATAATAGAAAATTTTAAAATTATCAACATGAAATTATTTGAACAAATCAAATCAATTGAACCCAATCGTCAAAACTTATGGACATTAAATTTTCCTGATGAGTTTGATTTACCTGAATACTGCATCAATAAAGTTTCAAAATTGAAACATTATGGCAATGGTCAATGGAAACCCCTTACAATTACTTTGCTTGATATAATTGGTGTGGGTGCTACAAAAAAATTAATGGAAAATTTTGTTCATATTCCATTAAAAGTTCAATTAAAAAAATTAGACCCTACGGGAGCATGTCATGAAACAATCAATATATTTTCATCGTCATATGACATCAATTTTGGAAATTTTAACTATGCTTCAGATAAACTAAGTAAAATTAAAATAATATTAACACCAAAAAGGGTAATGGTATCATAATGGAAAACCTTAGTAAATACACACCAATTGAATTAAATAAAATGCTTATTGATGTTAAGGCAGCACATGAAGCATTGAAAAAAGAGCTTATTGGTCATACATATGAAGTCGATGAACTCACAAATAAAATTAATAAAAAAATTGCTGCACTTGATGAAGCAGAAAAATTTTATGTTGCATTGATTGAAGAAATAAGTAAAAGATAATGTTTGATAAACCCATTATAACAACAAGTAATCCTTTTAAGAAGGTTGGCACTTATCAAGTCACCAGAACGATTTATTATGGTGAAGTGATATCTATTGTTGATAATACAGACGGTGGCAGAATTCAAGTTAAAATACCTGATTTGGATAATAGAACTTCAAATGCTGATTTACCGTATTGTTATCCCATGTTACCAAAATTTTTCTTTTTACTTCCGCAAGTTGGTGAAATGGTTAGAGTTTTTATTGAAGATATTAAATTTCCACAAAGAAGCAGATATTGGATGGGTAGTGTCATATCACAACCACAAAAAATAGGATTTGACACAATATATACAGCACTTTCAACAACAAACATGGGAATGACAGTGCCAGACCCAGCACCATCTGGTTTACCTGATGCAATTGGTGTATATCCTTTATCTACTGATGTTGCAATTGTAGGTAAATGTAATACCGATGTTATATTAAGAACAAATGAAATTCATATTAGAGCAGGTAAACATATAGCAGATAATGTTCTTAAATTAAACACAACAAATCCAGCAAGCGTAAATCTTGTTTTTGAACCAAAAAACTTAGTGTCACAATCACCTGATTATTATAGTAGTACTGTTATATTAAGTGATAAAATTGCAATTATTTCACATGATGGTAAACCACAATTTAAGGCAGCAGAATTAACTCCAGCAGATAGAGCAAGAATATTCTCCGAAGGACACCCCGTTGCACGTGGTGATGTACTTGTAGCAGCATTAAACATTCTTAGAAATGCAATTATAAACCATATTCATGGTTATGATAAATTACCCGCAGACAAAAATGCATTAATTAAAGATTTAGAAAATCTTAATTTTGAAAATATTTTACAAAAAAACATTGTGGTTAACTAAATATTAGTTAACTTTGTATTCTATGAATCCAATACCACCCGAATTATTTACAGCATTCAATGACGTGACATTTTATGACGAACCACACAAATATTTTATTAATGGTAAAGAACTAATATCAGTAACCACATTAATTGGTAGATATCATGAAGAATTTAATGAAAAATTCTGGTCAGAAATTAAAGGAACACAACACAACATCAGTCCCGTTGAAATAGTCAGAGCATGGAAATTTATTAATAAAAAAGGTACTATCAGGGGTTCAGCAATTCATGATTATGCTGAAAATCTCTTTCTTAATAAAAAATATGAATATCCCCAGCAATTAATTTTAAATGAATTTGGTTACGACCCTGTAAAATATACTTATGATATTTGTAAAAAACACGTTGATGACTTTTACAATAAAGTTCAAGGTAGATTAATACCTGTCAGGACAGAAATGATCGTTTGTGACAAAGAATTCTTAATTGGTGGTATGCTTGATATTTTATTCTGGAATATAAAGGCACAAGAATTTCAAATCTGGGATTGGAAAACCAACAAAGAATTTACATTTGCTGAACCAAAAAGACATTTACTTGATGAATTATGTATGCTGGAAGAATGTGATATTGAAATATATTCACTGCAGTTAGAAATGTATAAACAAATTATTGAAAAGAATGTACCTATTAAACTTGGTAAATCATATCTCGTTTGGTTTTCACATAATAATGATAAGTATGAAGTAATCGAAACTTTGGATAGAAAATATCATGTTGAAAGAATTCTTATTAAAAGACAGTTGGAATTAGCAGCATGAAATTTATGAAAAATTCATGCAAATATAAGAGCTAAAGTGTTGGCTACTACATTATAAAAATTACAATAATGGTTAATATATTAATCGTTATAAATAAAAAAGCCACAATTAAGTGGCTTTTTTATATTTCTTTTGTAATATGTAACTGTTTGATTCTTAATTACATATTTAAAATGCAACGCCACGGTTGTATAGTTAAAGCAATGGTTGTTAATGCATCTTCTTCGTAACTGTTTTCACCGAAGTCAATACCTGTTACCATACATTGTTCTAATGTCCATTTTTCAACTTCAACACCTGTTGGGTCAACTGCTTTTAAAAGAATATTCTTCTTATAACCTGCTGCATAGCCCATACGTCCTGTGAGTGATTCTGCGTGTAAACGAACCCACTCCATAAGTTGCTGTGAGGTGGACGGTCCGATCGGGTCAAGGAATGTTAATTGCATTTCTTCCCAATTATATCTACCTGCTACATAGTTACGTTCGTTCATAAAATCGATAGTAACACTGTTGATCTTCATTGAAGGTCTTTTGAATTTTTGGATTTTCCATACTTCAATGCCTAATTCGTCTGCAAATTCAGCAAAGAATCTGTTTACTCTCTTGGGTTCATATTGGAACGGGATACCCCTTATCATTTCTGCCATATTTCTGTTTATTTAAATTATAATACTTATTTTCTAATAAATACTATAATGTTTGAAAACTTTCTGCACAAAATTTAATTCTTACTTAGGCATTTGACCTGTTCTCTGAAAATGTCTTAAATCATGTTGACTTAAACTATCAAGCGTTTTTTGTTTTGAAGATTCAGAACTAATTATTTTCATTTCTCCGTTTGCCTGTTTTTCAACTAAAGAATATTCGCCTTGAATTTTTGGAGAAACATTACTCATATCAATGTAGTTAATTGTAGTACCTGAGTTTTCAATTACTGGTGATTTAAAGAATATATCCTTATCCCTTAATGTTCTTTCAACATTTGGGTCTGGATGATAATCTTCAGCATAAACCAATCCTGTGTTTTCTCTTGGAAGAATTTCAATTTCGACTTGTTTATTAAAAGTATTATTAGCTGGAAAATTAATTTCTTTATTATTCAATTGATCAAATGTAACATCCGCTTCAAGTTCTGCTTGTGCATCAACATTATGATTTTTTTCAAGAACTTTTACTATTTCGACTTCTGACATCCTATTAAGTTCAGCTTGTTCATCTTCTAACATCTTATTAAGTTCAGCTTCTGCATCAACATTATGATTTTTTTCGAGACTTTCTTTAATTTCCCCAACTGTCATTGGCTCTACTTTGTATGGCTGAACTGTCATTGGTTCTGCTTGTGCAGTGTAATCTGCTGCAGGTTTAATATCGAATACTTCTGGGTCAATAGCAACTGGCGCAGTTTTTTCAATCTGTTCTTCAATTTTTTCTACGGGTTTCTTAACGATTGGTTTAGAATATACCCTTTTATTGTTTTTTGTAGTCATTTTATAAAAAATTATAAAGTTATTTCTTCATAAATACTCAGGCATAAAAAAAAGACTCATATTACTACAAGTCTTTTTTATTTAAAATCATTTATTATGCGCCAGCGTCAGCAAATGATGCGCCAGATGGACTTATTGTAAATGTAATTCCAATAAATTCTAAACTACGGGTTGGTTTCAAAAATAACTCACCATATAATTCATTTCTGTCATTTGTTTCTGTTGTGTTATTACTGGCATCCATTTTGATTCTGAAGTCATTTAAACCTCTTTCTCTCTTGATTGTATCAAGTAGTGGAGTTGCTTTTGTTATGAACTGGTCAATTGTTACTTGATCATTCTGTTCGAATACAAGTCTGATTGCGATATTTGCAATAAGAACTTTGATTTGAAGTAATAATCTACGAACATTGATTCTGTCGAGAGCACTTCCTTTAATCTGAAGAGTCTTCTGTCCGAAAATTGCTGTACCTGCATCTGCAAAATCAGCCATTGGGTTAATTCTACCAGCATAAAGAGTATCACGAGCTTGCTGTGATAACTTGAACATTGATTTTCTTGCATCAGTTACACCACGATTTAAACCAGCAGGTGCAAACCAAGGAAATGCTACATTATCAGTGAATGCCATTGCTTTAACTACTTCACCTGTAGGTGGAATATAAACATTAACATTATTCTGAGTATCCCTTATCTGAATCCAAGGGAAGTACGTACATGAATAGCTGCTATCAATATCGGTTGCAGAAAGCAAATCAACAACATCGGCTGCAAATTGAACATCTTGTTTTGGTTGACCAACTACTTGTGGATTTCCAATAAACGGAGCATCGATTACATATAATGTATCTGTTCTTTGTTGTTCAATCATTTCTATTGTGTCCTGAACCAATACTGTTTCAAATGCCCAATCAATACCCGGGGTTGCAAACAAGTTAATTGTTACTTCTTCAGGATTACCGTATGTTTGTATTGCTGTTCCCCATGCTTGGAAGTCATTTGAAGGAATAACACCTTGGTTAACACCATCATACATTCCACCTTCACGATATAAGTCACCATATGTGTGTGTTATACCATTATTATATCCTCTGTTAACATCCCAGCCATCGAAACCGCCAGCAGGTACAAGAGTGAATTTTCTTGTGTTAATATCAAAATATGGATTTGTTGCGTCAAGAACATCATCTACTGTCTGAAATTGACCTGCGCCACCGTCAAATTGACCAATATTTTCAAGACCATTTACAAATACTTTACCTGTTACTCCAGAATCCATATGGAAGCCTTTTGTTTTTGTAAAACCAGATACTGATTGTGATTGACCTTTAAAATTAAAGAAGTTTTGATTTATACCAGCACCAACGGTATTACTTGTATTATATGCAGTTTCAGATATACCTAAGAATACTTTTCTGATTCTTTCACCTTGTGCATATGCTGTTTTGTAAACAATTACTGGAGTTTTACCAGTAGTAGTACCATCACCAGTTGCAGACGTTGCATAGTTATTAAGTTCATAACCTTCGAAACCTGCAGGAAATAAGTCTGGAGAAATATCTTTTGCAAGTTCAATCATGATGTAATTACCTTTAATATCATATTCACCATCGGTAGTACCAATCATTTGTGCTATATAGTTTGTCTGACCCTTGATCAAACTAACTCTTAGGTAATTTTCCAACATTATTGGATTTGCATCTGTATCGTAGAATGCACGAATATAAACGTCAAATTCAAGATTGATTGGATTAATGTTTTCAATACTGATTTTAATTTCTTGATTAGCTGCATCACCATCTGAAATACTAACAAATTTAAATAATCTGTCAACAGTGCTACCTTTTAATTGTGATACTACCCAAGGAGTTTCAGGAGTTTGAAAGATTGTTTTATAATTACTATAAAAATTAGATTTTAATTCTATTAAAGTAGTGTTAACACCATAACCATATGATGAAACAGTACCAATTCCATAACTTGTAAATCCTGATGTTCCGCTATAATTGAGTATAGAATCACCAGCAGAATCTAATAATTTAATTAAGTCAGGATATGTTGATTCAACCCAAATTTTAGTATTTTTATCTTTTGCACTTGAACCAATTACGTTTGGTAAAAAGCTACTTGAATCTGGATTTAATGATGCAGTATAAAGTTGAGTAGTACTACCACCAGTATATGTTGCTGATAATGTAAATTGACCGAATAAATCACCTGTACCAATATTTGTTGTATTACCACTTACAGTAAGTGCTAATGTATCAAATTTAGTTGTAGAAGGACTGTTTACGTGATCAGTTACAAAACCTCTACTTCTAATTACAGCAAGTACCATATTCTCATATTGAGCATATGAATTACCATTAAATGTTGTGCCTGTATAATCAACAGTACCAAGACCAGTACCAGCATCAAAAGCTGTTACTTTAAAATGTTTTGAAATACCATTAAATGTTGTTTCAGGATAATCTGATTTAGTAAATCCAGTAAATACAACACCTGTTTGACCAGTTATATTTATTATATTACCTAAATAAGTACTATTTTCAAAATCATCAGTACCTGTAGTTGTAGCACCACTTTCAATAGTAGCAGGGTCAATACCTGCATTTAAGGTAAGTGTCCATCCTGTACCAGCATCATATCCACTTATACCCAACACTCTTGTTACATATAACTGATTGGTTTCCTGCAAAAATGAATTAGCTACATAAGGTAATTGATAACGTAGTGTACCATTTGATAATTTTTCTACGCTCTGTGCTCCGAACCTGTTTGAAAACTGTGTAGCATCCTGAATGAATACTGGTTCAAAAGCAGGTCCTTTCACTGTTTCACCAACTAAGCCCAATGTAGTTATGCCCACGTTACGTGTTACGAAAGTCAAGTCACGTTCTTTAAATTTATACCCCGGAGAGGTAAATATGAATTCTGCCATGTTTATAATTATTAATATTTTTTATTATTATTTCTGTAATTAAACAATTATTCTTTTCAAATAAATACTAAAAAAATATTGAAAAGTATTTTCTTTAAATTATTATGGTACTGTGGTTCTTGCTCATAAAATCAAATCTCGGACTTTTTTCATCTTTTTGGGTCAGATTTTCAAAAATTTCGATTTTTTTGTTTTAAATTTCCTAAGATTTTATTAAAAATATTTTTCATTTTTTTTGAAAATATTTTCAGTATAGATAAGAAATTCTTACTATTAGTATTTATTAGAAAAATTCTATGAATAAAACCCAACGTATTTTCATTGATTCTAATACTCCCTCTGCAGACAGTCACATAATAGTTAAACTTGATCAGGAAGTTGATACACTTGAATTTCTTTCCATGACACTTGGCGTTAATGATGTATATCAGAATTTTAATGCGGATTACGGTGTATTAATAGGAAGAGTTCTTGCAAATGGTGGTATTGGCATACCTAATGCGAAAATTAGTATTTTTATACCATTAAAAGATGAAGATGCAAATAACGGTGAAAT
>Ga0209429_10001788_pt1 | contig 13019 bp, 9 predicted proteins | sample BarGraNGADG00212_3_FD_184493 | JGI IMG/M metagenome (GOLD analysis project Ga0209429, IMG submission 184493) | Arctic peat soil microbial communities from Barrow, Alaska - Barrow Graham LP Ref core NGADG0004-212 (SPAdes) (version 2) | ecosystem: Environmental > Terrestrial > Soil > Wetlands >... | reverse complement strand
AATCACTACTAGTGATCTTTTCATCAACAGGCGCATATCCATAATGCTGTAAAGTCCAGCCATCAGAACCGGATGGAGAAAGTTGCACCACTCGCACTGCGTTGGTACCTATGTCTAGCGCAAAAAAGTCACCCAATCCTTTTAGTAATGCCATATTGCCTTTCATTATACAGAAGCATTAGCGTTAAAAGCAAGCCGTAATTGAATATTAAAGTCTCGGAGGTAATTCAGTCGTGTAAACCGTCTGCACTCGCCCACTACCAGTTGCACGAGCATAAGCCCACAAATAGGCATCAGCTCGCAAATTAAAGGTCTCCGCAGGATCACCACTTGCCGTATCCTTGCCAGAACCAGCTGTACGACGAAGATACAAGTGTCTTGCCATAACAGGGCCATTGACTACCAATGGGTTGGCACAAATAGTAGCATTTATATGAGTATTATTATCTCCGCCCTCAGTACAAGTAGTTATTATGCCCGATGTGCCACTTGCAATTAACCAAGCATCAATATTCCTAACAGCGCTACTTATATTAATGTTATTAGCAATAATAACGACTTGCGGAATGTTATTGAGACTGTGCAAAGTATCGGGCGTATATTTTATATCACCAGTAATATTAATGTCTACCGTTGGAGCGTTAATAACAATCCACTTGCCTACTCCGATATTACCTCCAGCAATTGAGACGTTGCCGTTCGCAGTATAGACACCACTGTTCGTAAGGCTATCGAGATTTAACGACGATGATAAAACAGTAGTACTATTAGTAACTGGAAAGCTAGTCGTAACATCGGGCAAAAGATGGCCTTGCCAGCTGTAACAACCAATAGTGTTAGGATCAAGTCCTGATCCAGTACAGTTTAGATGATTACCTGAATTAGCAAAACTAAGGCTGCTATATTTAGCAATCGTAGAATTATTCAACCCTCCATTGAAGGCGGACCCTGACGCCATACCTGTTATTGAACCAGTTGCAAATATAGCATATTCAACCCAACTACCAAATACATGATTGCCATTGCCGCTAATATCTTTAACGGACGTAGTTGTTGCAACATTTGCATTCACTGGGTTTGATTTACCAACCGAAAGATCCCCACCTAATACCTGTACCTTCGGCTTTTTAACTACAATCGTACAAAAATTATTGTTATTAGTATTATTAGTAAGATTAGGATAAAGCGCCGAATGATTCCATTGAGGGTCTACAGTAAATGAGTTGTTACTTGGGTCGCTTGCAGCCGCATGAACAGAAAATGCAAAACAAACCTTAGTACCAGAAAGATGATCACCAATAGTAACATTAAGGGGCGAAAGCGGATTATCACCACTAATTACAGTTGTGGTCGGATTATCGGCCTTGCTAAAAACCGCCTTACCACTTTTTATAGAACTGCAGCCAGTAATTAAATGGTTGCTTAGAAAATATGCACATGGTTCGACGGTTGAAGAACTGTTGTTGTTAAACGTAGGTACTAGCACATTAGGCGGAATAATTAGTTGCGATATCTGCCAATCGGTATCTTTACTCTTAGTATGAGCATTGGTGGTAAAATAATGGAAATTGAAAGAGCCAACTCCAGGGAAACCTGAGACTTCGTGAGTTTTTGTCCATGCTTCACTACTGAGTCCAGGGACAATATTAATCACTGAATCAGCTTCTACTTGATAAGCACTTAGAGGAAAAATACTAGCCTTAAGATTATAGTCAAAACAAGGACCAATTATAGCTTGCCATACTGGGTCTACTCTGTAATCATAGCATAGTGGCGGCCTAGTAGGATCACAATGGTACACATTGTATGCATAGTTATTCGTCTTCAACTCGACTTTATATTTATCGCCAGTTGTACATGGTGTAGTAACATCAATATCGGTACCGTTGACGGTACTAGATTGTGGTATTGTAATCTGATTATCGGTCGTCAAGTTGTAGACTTTAACAGTAACATTTACGTTGTTTCCTTTTTTATCCGTACTTGAGGACCACCTTGGATCCTGTACCGGTATTTTCATCGGCCTGCAGTCACTATCAGTCGGTGGCGGATTACTGGACGATATCGTTACACATGAGTTATTGCCACTGCCATTTTGACCACCATTACTATCCGTAGGATTATAATTAACCTTTTCGCATAACATATAACCTACATCACCCGCTTTAACTACGTATGTCGTATATGTAGGGTCGGTAATTGTTCGTATTATGCCTGGACCCGAACCGCTAGGCGTAGTACCAGAAGCAACCCTAGGTGGCGCGGAAGTAAAACCGCTAAGACCAATATCACTGCTAACTGTCGTTGTCGTCGCACTGCCTGCGTCCGTCAATATATGTGACCAAGAGATGGTGTTGCCTGGCGAAGCGTTAGTAGCAACAACGCCATTCACACTAGCAGTGCTTGTCGCCGATATAGACCAGCCCGTTGGCGGTGGCAATGGTGACAGCTTGCCTATCGGGTTAGCGCAAGCACGCACTAACGTATAAATTACATTACCATTATCATCAAGAATCTCTATACCATCACCCCCTCTGTCAAGACTATAGAAAGCGTCGTCGCCCGAGTCCTGATAATAGCTATTTATACGACGACCATCGCTATCGTTGGCTACCCATTTATTCCAATTAATCTTTCCTTTGTTTTGACGATCTTGTAAACGTAAATTAAGATCATTCCAATCTGCATCACTAACATCTCTACCGTTTCCAGGCCCATCACGACCAAGCATGGTATTAACGATAAATGCAGAACCGGTGACTCTTTGATTATCTCCAGAACCATTAGCCTCCTGAAGGAAGGCCTTGAACTCTCCCACCGGATCGACACTTCCCACCGGAGCGACTTCGCCTGGAATGCCATTGATCAAGACGAAATCACCATATTCATCAAGATTATTATCAAAATAGCCAACCCATGGGCCTAGACCAAATACCGTACCATCATAGCCAGCAGCTTGCACTACAGCATATGAACCAGCAGCAAGTATCACTCCAGCCATGAGACCAATCACCATTTTCTTGAAAAGTCTGCCGCCGCTCATAAGTGTCATACTAATCTTTTGCCCCACCAAGCGCCTCAATCTTACTTTGATAATATTTAGCGTCCGCATTGGCCAGAGGTTGGGATTTGTCTATAAGTGTAATGGTTTTTTGATAATATTCGATTGCTTTTTGCTTGTCACCTTTTTTTTCATATATCCGAGCAATAAAGTTAGTAACATTATCAGTTTGATTAATAGACTCTGCTTCTTTGGCGGTGGCGAGAGCATCATCGTACTTGCCATCATTGTAATATAGTGTTGCTTTGCTTAACAATAAGACACTTTTCTGGTAAGGATCTTCTGTTTTTTTAATAGCACCATCATACGCTGTTTTGGCGTCATCAATACTACCATTATTAGCTAGTTTCTTGGCGTCTTCAACCGTCTGACTTGTTTCTTTAGCAATCCTGGCCACTTGTGATGATTTTTGGTTAGAGATAATTAACCAAGCAGTCGCAGACCCGACAATTAAAAGAATGGTAATAATTATACCGATAACCCACTTTTTCTTGCGCGATAAACGCAATTTACCGAAATGCCATCTCTCATGAATCTTGATAATGTTCGACATAGATATATCTGCTCCTACTTTACCGTAATAATAGCATAGCCATTATGTTTAACACAATAAAAACCCTACTCTATTGTCTCGTATAATATTATAATAATCATGTGCAAACAAAATCTTCTATAGCTATAATTGGCGCCGGATATGTAGGCCTTCCAATAGCTACAGTTCTCGCATATTCGGGTTATACGGTGTATATTATCGAAACAAACAAGAATAGGCTTGAGTCCATCAAAAAGGGGCAATCATTCTTTCACGAAGAAGGACTTGATAAAATTATCAAGGCTACTTTAAAAACCGGCAATCTTATCGCAACCAATTCATATGCTAAAAGCATACCAAATTGCAATATTATCTTCTCTTGCGTTGGCACTCCGGACAACCTCGATGGCAGTTTAAATCTCACTTATATATTTAATGCCGCCGAGGAGGTATCCAGATATATTAGTTCTGGTACAATTTACGTTCAAAAAAGTACAGTCCCGGTTGGTACTGGCAAGCGAATTAAAGAAATATTCAAAACAAATAATAAGCACGCCACTTACGTATCAAACCCGGAGTTTCTACGTGAAAGTAGTGAACTATACGATATTCTTTGCCCCGACCGAGTGGTTGTTGGCGGAGAAGATAAAATAGCCGTCAATCGTATATTAAATGTTTATAAACAAATCGAACGGCATCGAAACAGAATTGCCAATTTATCTAATGTCCAAATTAAGCCGTGTGAAACTAAATTTATATCAACTGATATCAATAGTGCCGAGCTAATCAAAGTAACCGCCAATGCATTTTTAGCACTTAAGATTTCATTTGCTAACTCTATAGCAAAACTAGCCGACAAAGTTGATGCTGACATAGTAGAAATAATGAAGGCAGTCGGGTCTGATAAGCGTATCGGGCATGACTTTTTCGAAGCAGGGCGTGGTTATGGAGGCGGATGTCTTCCAAAAGATGTTAGTGGATTAATTGCAAGCGGAATGCAAAATAACGTCAGTCTGGACATCGTGAAAGTCACGCAGGAAATAAACAATTCAATGCCCAGCTACATAGTCGAAAAACTTCGGAATGCAATGGATGCCAATTTGGACGGGAAAAAGATTGCCGTGTTAGGCCTCACCTTTAAACCAGGCACAAGCGATATGCGTCAATCACCAGGTATCCTGATTGCAAATTTATTACAAAAAGCTAATTCCATAATAACTATATATGATCCATGCGTAAAACATAAAGCAAACGATGACATTTTTATTCATCATAGCATTACATTACATAAGTCAATTGAAAGCACAATTAAAAACGTCGATGCCATAGTGGTTTCTACAGGATGGCCTGAATTTCTTAACTATGAAGCTGCCGAATATGCTGAATCCATGAGAGGTAAAGTGTTTGTTGATGCCGTCAATCAATTTTCAATTTCAGATATTGAAGATGCTGGTCTTACCTACGTTGGCGTTGGCCGCTAGAATAAATGCTACAATAACTATATGAAGGTATTTGTCCAAATTCCCTGCTTCAATGAAGAAGCTACACTAGCTTTGGTTCTTAAATCAATACCAAAAAAAATTAAAAATGTTGATGAGTTAGAAATTCTAATTATTGACGATGGATCGAGTGATAAGACAATTGAAGTTGCTAAAAAGCATGGCGTTAAACATTTTGTTATACATAATCGTAATGTTGGGTTGGCACGCTCATTTCGCGACGGCGTTGACTATGCTCTAAAAAATGGCGCAGACATAGTCGTGAATACTGACGGTGATAACCAATACCCACAGGGACGCATCGCCAACCTAATACAACCGATCATCGACGGCACGGCGGATATTGTCATAGGTGATCGCCAAACAGCCAAAATTGCTCACTTTTCACCGTTCAAAAAACTAATGCAAAAATTTGGAAGCTGGATAGTCAGTAAAGCTGCCGGGGCCAAACTTCCAGACGCCGCCAGCGGTTTTCGAGCTTATTCGCGTGATTCATTGACGAAAATTAACATAATAACTCAATTTAGTTACTGTATGGAAACAATCATCCAGGCAGGCAACAAACGATTAAAAATCGCCAGTATTACAATTGAGACCAATGGCAAAACACGCGAATCACGGCTTTTCAAAAATACATGGCAACACATGGCCAAATCCGGCAAAGCTATTATGCGTAGCTATATTATGTATAAACCGTATGTTATTTTTATTACACTCGGTATCACATTCTTCCTTGTCGGAATTATACCTTTCGTCCGCTATGCCATCTTCTTCTTTGTAGGCGCAGGCAACGGACATCTACAATCACTTATTTTCGGCAGCTCCATGCTCGTCGGGTCATTACTGTCATTCGCATTAATGGTAATATCCGACCTGCTTCGCATTAATCGAATCCTACTCGAAGACCAACTTGAACGAATCAAAGAAATCCAAATAAAAAGTGAGCAGAAATAAATTATTAAAAATCAGTCTATTTACTATTATTATTGGTACCTTTTTATATTATTTTCTCAACAATCAATCACAGTTCAGTAAAATCGCCGAATTAAAAACATGGCAAATAATATTAATAATTATCGGACAGTCAATGATAATTATTGGCAATATTTTCATCCTCACCGCACTCGTTAAATTGGTAAATAAAAAAATAAGTTTTATAGATTCAGCCAAAATTATCGCTTACTCATCGCTCATCAATTTTTTTGGGTTTCTTCAGGGTGGTATTGGTTTTAGGGGAATATATTTAAAACGACATTTTAGTGTGTCTTTCAGTAAATATTTTGAAATTACGTTAGCACAATATTTAATACTATTTCTTGTCACAGGTCTATTTTTGATTACTGGTATAGGCATGACATCCGGAATATCCCAAGCGGTATTAATTTTATTATCTACTTTATTTTTTGCCATTATGATTATACTCATTTTAAATAGGACAAAACCAACTTTTTATTTAAATTTTGTAGCATATATTAAAAATATTTACACTACGTTCACAATGTGGCCAATATTAGGGGTTATAGCAGCAACTATTATTCAACTTTGTGGGTTTTTGCTTGCAGGGTCAATTGAACTTTCAGCGATAGGATCAAACATTACATTGGGCGGCATGCTTATATATACAGGTGCTGCGCAATTTTCTATCATCATTGCGCTCACACCAGGAGCTATTGGCATTCGCGAAGGAATATTGCTCATAGTCCACAACCAAATGCATTTATCCGCACAAGAAATTATCATCGCAGCAACAATTGACAGACTAATTTACTTCGTAACATTAGTAATTTTTACACCGCTTTCATTTGGGGTTAAAGGCATTAATTCATCACCTAGAAAACTTAGCCCAAAATGATTGGTTTCGCATTATAAGCGTCGTCTGGCCGCTGTAACTACACGACCAACCATTCACTGAATTATCAAGCCATCCATAATACTTTTGGAGCTGTCCATTTCGATAATTATTATAGCCAACATTAACAATATCACTCCAATATATGTCAGTTATCCGACCTTTCATTCCAGCGTTAGGATTACTAGCGCAGGTAGCTGCAGCTTGAAAACCTGTCATGCCAAAATCTTTCTCAGATAATGCGGTATGAATGGCTTTATGATCGGCATGCACATATTTGTAACAATTTACATAATTAGCATTGTAAAAACCACCGATAACATCATGGAAGGAATACGCTGATGGAATATCAAGCACTAAACGGTTATTTATAATTGAGCTTATAGCCCACTCAACCTCGCTGCTCGTCAAATCGCCATCACCAAGATTAAAAAATAAAGCCTTACCATAATGGCCACCGTCATAAACTCGCACAGATAAATCTTGAGTACAGGTTTCAACACTGTCAATATTATCACAGTGTTTTATATCAGAACCATTTAATGGCATCGTGTATGTATCCTGATATTTAAAATTGCTCGGTAATGATGGGTCGTATTTTGCCATTGAATTAAGGAACTCTATAGTTGAATTTATACGTGCAGTTTTACAACTATCACTATATTTACCATCGGGTACAATACCTGGATTATTTTCTAATAAATCGGTGAGTAAAGCGTTATCAAACGCAAGCTTATCACAATAGAAAGTCTCCTCACCGAGAGTCATATATGCGAACACTTTATAACTATCTTTTGAGTTTTGAACAAATGACCAAACCTGACTTTCGTCATCAGGATGGGCTAACGCCAATATTCTTATTTGCAATGGCGCGTTATCATTTACTTTGCAACAATTCACATAATACGCTACCATTCCACCATAGACTAATAAGAAAAAAATCGCTGCTAATTTCCATTTGTTACTATTGGCCAAAAAATTATACAAAGAAAATATTTTTTTCATTTATAAATCCTTAAACATATCAAGATTAGATAGTTTCCAATAATTTATTATAACGTTCAGCGACGCTCTGCCATGAAAAATTTTTATTTACGTAGGATTGAGCGTTCATACCCAGCCGCTTTCTCAATTTTGAATTTTGTAATTCTATTATCTTTTCACTTATTTCAGATGCCGATCGTTGGTTAATCAAAAAACCAGTTTCTCCGTTAATTATAATGTCGACTATACCGCCAATACGGGTAGCTATTATTGGTAGGCTAGCAGCCGAAGCCTCCAAGAATACAACCCCCAAAGCCTCTTTACAGCCTGCGCTAGATTCAATTGATGGACCGACAAACACATCAGCCCAAGCATAATAGCTTGCGATATTTTTTCTATCAATCCAACCAGTAAATTCAATATCCTTTTGATTTAGGCCAAGGGATTCGGCGAGCTGTTTTAACTTTTCTTCCTCAGGGCCGCTACCTATAATTATAGCTTTGAATTTATTATCTTTATGTTTTAATGAAGCCAAGGCTTCTATTAAATACCCGACACCTTTTTCTTCACTCAGCCGTCCAACAAACAATATATTTATAATATTTGATATTCTTTTTGGCGCTTTACTATTATTAAAAGCTCCGATATTTACGCCCATTGGAATAACTTGGTATTCTCTGCCGCTGTAAATTTCCGTGCTGCGTTTCTTTGTAGCGCTGCTGTTGACTACGACTTCGTCGGCACGTTTTAATACAAAGCGCTTAATAACGTTGAGCGCGATATTATCAAAATTGAATACATCACCACCGTGTACAGTCGCTATAACTTTTTTGCGCGTTATTAGACCGGCCAACACACAGACGAAACCTTGCGGAATTATCCAATGAGCATTAATGATATCGGATTTTTGCTTGATTGTTAAGCGAATAACCATGAAAAATTGTGTCATTATAAAAAATGGTATAACAGCGTAAAGCCAAGGATGTTTTTTGAGCGAAGGAACGATTCCGCCTTGACCAGTCAATTTCTCTAAATTCCTTGGCCACATATAATGAAATCTGCATTCATTATAATATTTATGTTTCGAGAATGACCGTGTATCTGATCGTTTATCATGTGGGGCGAGAACAGTAAACTCAAGTTCTGGATTAAGCACCTTCATAGCTATAATTTGATCTTTAATAAAACTCGGGACAGGATCGGTAGAGTTAGCTGGGAATGTAGACGTAACGAGTAGTATATGTTTTTTAGCCATTTTCATTTCCTCGTTGTCTATTGTATCGGTTGAACAATTGCTTGAGGTTAACCATCATCTTTATTATATCTCCACTCTAATCCTTTTAGAAAAGCTAGGCAATATTTCGGCGCCCATCAAGCTTGGATTTATACCATTCTCACCATTAACGGCTAATAAAACTACATATCTTCTATGATGCTCTTTCTTGTTACATTATAGGAATCCAGAGATATATTTGCGTCCTTACCGACATACATTTTTATCTCTAGATCACTTACAGCCTCTTTCAACTTAAACATATAGTCACAGTTATTAGACTCTTTGCTAAGCAAAACATTCAAATGGTTCTCACTGTCACCGCCACTAGTAATTTTTAGCCGTGTCAGATGGTCTGAGTGGAGAAAGTCTCCCTTGAGGTTAATTGAGTACAACCCCTTAGTAAGCTTTGCTTTGGACCCATAAAATAAATAACCTTCACGCCCGGTTGTATATAGACTATCATTTTTGTATTCACCAACCATTGTTCGGCTCATGTCTTTTGATGAAGCATACCATTCCAAACAACCATTTCTCGTACAGCCTTCATAAATATCATCACCATAATAAACGAGCATGTTGCTATTAGGCAGTTTATTGAAATCAAAATCCTTATCTTTAACTAGGAAATAAAAACCCGTTCCAGATTCTTTTGCCAACACTTTTAAATTTTTTGCCGAATTAATAAGTTCCGAGTTGTATGTCAAATAAGGGCCGTCACAGCTACTTAGCCATTCATTGAATGTCATACGAGTAACATGAAGTTCTTGAAGATAATATGTGTAAAACTTAAATTGCGAATATATTTTATTATCTACATTGTCTAAGCCGACACAAGTGTCTTTTTTGTAATTATTAACAACTACCCTACTAAGGGCAATGTAATCACTATAGCCCATACTCATTGATAAATGAAATGAAGTTTGTATATTAATCGTAAGTATTATTAATGGCGCTAGAATTAATGGGAGCCATTTTTTGTTCGAGCTACCACCAATCCAACCGACCAACACTATCCCTACACAGCCAACAATAAACCACGGTAGAAAATTTGTAATCTGAGGAAAAACAAGGGGCCAAAATGACTGAATATTAACCAAATTTAGCGTTTCAATATAGCCACTTTGGTCATTGGCTACTAGCAATAACAACAATCCGGTAACCGCGACCATTACAACAACTCGTATGACAGTTTTTATCTTCCACTTAACAAGCAACCCAACGCCCAAAATAGGCAATATAAACATTTCGGAATACCTACCATATATCCAAAGATCTTGCCTGTCTGGTACTGAAGCGAAAAAAAATGATCCTATAACAATACATACAAATATAGACACTACCGCTAAAGTCGGAACCGCTTTAGGTGTATCGTTAACTATTTTCTTCAACCAGTTCTTACTGCCCCTCCCAAAATCCGAAAATAACCAACAAATACCGAACGCTAATATACCGAAAGTTGATATAAACAAATAAGCAATTTGACCAAAAATAAATGCGAAAAAATTAACCCAAAAGGATAACTGAGTAATATTTGAACTGATATTTTTAAAAGCAATGGCGTAATGATCAGAAACCGACAGCCCACTTGGGGTCATAATTTTGTTGAACCAAGGATGAACGATTATGACATAGAGTATTGGAGCAGCAACGAGAATTACCATAAATGGTAGATATTTTACGAAATGTCGATCTAATACGCTCTTTAATATGAAAAGAAGTAATGAAACTATTACGACGGATATCCCTAATGGGTGTATCCAGTAAAGAAACCCAGCCAAAATTGAAAATAATATTAAATATCTTTTGTCTTTTAAATTACTTTTCATTAACGCAGCTAATGCTAGCATAGATATAAAAACGAAGCCTGTAGTTGCAAAAGCATATCCGCTCATACTGATAAAACTAGGATAAGCAAATGAAAGTAGCACAGCTAATGAAATAACTAAACCGCTCTTCTTCGTGAAACATCGCCTAAGAACATAATAAAGTAGCCCTGCACTAACAGCCCACATAAATGCATTAATAACTAAAACTGCTTTCCACTGAATATCAGGGTCATGAAATAATAAAAAAGCTGGTAAAATTAGCATAGAATACCCACCATACCAGCTACTAGCGGAGTCAACTGATCCACCGCTTAATGCAATCGCTTTGGTTAAATATGCAACCTCGTCGGACATATATACCGGACCCCGAAATTGTATATTAAAAGCTAGATAAACAGAAAAAACTAGCAGCATTAAACATGCGACCATCAAGACTTTATACTTTTTGTGGTCTTGGATTTTTTTATCCAAACAGATCCAGAACTTTTTTACCATCGACACCCATTTTTTCATGCTGAGACATATTATAGCATTCAAAAATGTTCCATTTTTGCATCTCCCCTGTTAAGATATTGTATATGAGTTTATCTATCGGAATCGTAGGTTTGCCTAACGTCGGCAAATCTACCCTGTTCAACGCCCTGACAAATAATAATATTTTGGCAGCTAATTATCCATTCGCGACTATCGAGCCGAATACTGGTATTGTTCCTGTTCCAGATGAACGTTTGGCGGTGTTAGCCAAACTTTATAATTCACCTAAAGTAATACCGGCAACCGTCACCTTTGTAGACATTGCCGGCCTAGTAGCTGGCGCCAGTAAAGGCGAAGGTCTGGGTAACAAATTCCTCGCTAATATCCGCCAGTGTGACGCCATCGTCCACATTGTCCGTGCCTTTCATGATGATAATGTCATCCATATATCCGACAAGATTGATCCAAAAAGCGATATCGAAATTATCAACACCGAATTAATCCTGGCCGATATTCAGACAATCGAGTCTCGCCTACCAAAGGCTACCAAAGATGCTAAAGCCCAACCAAAATTAAAGACGGTCGCTGATTATTTAGAAGAGCTTTTAAACCATTTGAAATCTGGTACTCCCCTGTCGGCTCTGCCAAATCTGAACCAAGAATTTATTTTCGACTTGCATTTACTAACTGCCAAACCTGTTATTTATGTGTTTAATGTTGATGAAGAAACATTGGTCAATGATAGCAAAAAGGCTGAACTTGCCAAACTAGTGGCGCCAGCCCGAACAATTTTTGTATGCGCAAAGTTAGAGGACGAATTGAAGGAATTATCACCTAGCGATTCCGCCGAATTACTAGAGAGTTACGGTGTTAAAGAAACCGGATTGCTCCAATTAATTCACACCGCCTATGACATCCTGGGGCTGCAAAGTTACCTAACGGCTGGGCCCAAAGAAGTCCGTGCTTGGACAATTCATAAAGACTCGACTGCCCCACAAGCCGCCGGTGTCATACACACTGATTTTGAACGGGGCTTTATCGCCGCCCAAATTGTTGATTACGATGATTTGATTACAGCAGGTTCAGAAGCCGCTGCCAGAGCAACCGGCAAAATACGCACCGAAGGTCACGACTATATCATGCGCCCCGGAGACGTCGTCGAATTCCGTTTTAATGTTAGCAAATAGAATCGCTCTTGATTACCCTTAGCACCAGCCACATCACTATCGCGTTTGTTCGAAATCACGAAGTAATCACGCGACCAATCTTCGAAATCGCGCAGAATCTGACGGCGCATAGCGTCATTTTTAATGATACCTTTGCTGAGCACGTTCTTGTGCACACAAGAACTGCGAAACCCTGAACTTGTCGAAGGGTTAGTGTTGTGGGTCTCGAATTGCGGTTTTACCATAGCAACAATCTGCGTCTGAGCATCAGACAAGTGATTATACAGATGTGGCAAAATCTGGCGTAAACTAATAAATGAGACGTCAATGACTATAATATCCGGTATTTCTT
>Ga0209429_10001786_pt1 | contig 13026 bp, 11 predicted proteins | sample BarGraNGADG00212_3_FD_184493 | JGI IMG/M metagenome (GOLD analysis project Ga0209429, IMG submission 184493) | Arctic peat soil microbial communities from Barrow, Alaska - Barrow Graham LP Ref core NGADG0004-212 (SPAdes) (version 2) | ecosystem: Environmental > Terrestrial > Soil > Wetlands >... | reverse complement strand
GACGACCCCGGCGCGCATCTTGCCGAGCGCCCCGACTACGTCAGCAGCTGGCCCGCGCAGTGCAGGATGGGCACGGACGCGGGGTCTCTTCCACCGGGCCGCCGAGTCTGTCTTCGCATATGTCGAGGCGATCTTCCGCACGCGCAACACGAAGCGGCGGCGGGCGGCGACCAACTCAACGGCCTGCTCCGAGGACAGACCCGGCACCAGACCGGCGTCGACTAGCTCCTGGCGGCGCCACGAGTAGAGGACAGACTGTGAGAGCTGCAAGTCCAACGCGACTTGGGCGATCGACCGACCGGCTGCGATCAGGTCAAGGGCACGGCGACGGAACTCGGCGGGGATAACGCTTCGGCATGACGATCGTCCATGGATCGGGTCACCCACATTCCAGCATGCCAACTCCGAGGAACCAGGGGTACATCATGTCCGCGAAACCGGGTCAGACTCCCGGCAGCGAGCCAGGGGACCGGAAGGACCGGGTCCGAAGGTCCTGGGTTTGCTCCCGCGCCCGGTGGTGTTGGGGCAGGGCGCGGGGTGAGCGAGGGATCCGAGTGCGCCGGCGCGAACCATGCCCCGGGCGAGACGAGACGACTTGGAGCCGGGCGTTCGTCGGCGCGGCTGCCCTGAACCGCCCCGCGCCTGATGGAGGCTCCCAACCCAGGGGCGCGAGAGTCATGGTGGCACCGAGGAGGTATCCGCTGAAATTGCGGGGGACCGCAATCCAGATGGTGATCGGCGCGAGGAAGAACTGGCCCGTTCGGTGCACCGTCGAGTGCCGGGACCACCCGAAGTCCGGGCACTCGCCCTTCGAGATGTGGTTTGGTCTGGGCCGCCAGAGTGGCGGATTCAGTGCCATCTGGAGTCCTGCTAGCCTCGATCGGCCGACGAAGGACCTTGCAGCCCGTGGAGGAGCACCATCACTGAGAACCCGGGTTCTGACTGGGACCCGCGTGCGCACGCCGTGCTCGACGATCAGCTGGCGGCCTACGACGAGATGCGCGCCCGCTGTCCGGTCGCGCACAGCGACTACCTGGGCTGGTCGCTGTTCAGGCACGACGACGTCAGCCGGGTGTTGGCGGACCACGAGACGTTCAGCAACGCGGTCGCGGCACGGCTCACGGTGCCCAACGGCATGGACCCGCCGGAGCACACCGAGTACCGCCGCATCAACGACCGGTACTTCACCCCGGAGCTCATGGACTGGTTCGAGCCGACCTGCCGCGAGGTGGCCGTCCGACTGGTCGAGGCACTGCCCCGTGACGGCGTGACAGAGTTCGCGGCAGAGCTTGCCGAGATCTACGCGTTGCGCGTGCAGAGCGCGTTCCTGGGCTGGCCGGCCGAGCTCGAGGAGCCCCTGCGACGGTGGACGCGAAGGAATCACGAGGCGACCCTGACGCGGGACGGCGAGGCCATCTCCCGGGTGGCGATCGAGTTCGACGGCTACATCCGCGAGCTGTTGGCCGTGCGCCGGGAGGCCGGACCGGCAGCTCCGCACGACCTCACGACGCGGTTGCTCGACGAGCGGGTGTGGGACCGCCTGATGACCGACGAGGAGCTCGTCAGCCTGTTGCGCAACTGGACCGTCGGCGAGCTGAGCACGATCGCGGCGAGCGTGGGCATCCTGGCGCACTTCCTGGCGCGGCGCCCGGACGTCCAGCAGCGCCTACGCGACACGCCGTCACTGATCCCGGCCGCGAACGACGAGATCCTGCGCATCCATGCACCGCTGATCGCCAACCGCCGGATCACGACCCACCCGGTCGAGGTCGGTGGCCGTCGCTTGGCCGGCGGTGACCGGGTCACGGTGATCTGGGCCTCGGCGAACCGGGACGAGGCGGTCTTTGAAGACCCCGACGAGTTCCGGCTCGACCGAGACCCGACGACAAACCTCCTCTACGGCGCCGGCATCCACGTGTGCCCCGGCGCCCCGCTGGCTCGCCTCGAGCTGCGGGTGCTCGTGGAGGAGCTCCTGGCGCGCACTGCGCAGGTCGCGCTGGCGGCTGGGGCGGTCCCGGTGCGGGCCACCTACCCCGCGGGCGGCTTCGCGTCGCTCCCACTGACCATCACCTGAAGCGTGGGAGCGCCCGACGGCGAAAGTGCCGGCCGAGGGTTCTCGTCGGACGATGATCGGTATCCAACCCGGGAGGTGACCGTGGGCGTGATCCGGATCTCGCGCGTCTATGACTGGGAACCACGGCCGCCGGGGAAGGTCTACCTCGTCGAACGGCTGTGGCCGCGCGGTGTGCGCCTCGACCAGCTCGCACTGGACGGTTGGCTCAAGGACGTGGCGCCCAGCACCGAGCTGCGCCAGTGGTTCGGCCACGACCCGGAGAGGTGGGAGGAGTTCCGGCGCCGTTACGCCGCTGAGCTCGATGCGCACCCCGAGGCGTGGCGGCCGCTCCTGGCCGCCGACGCTGGCGACGTGACCCTGCTCTACAGCTCGCGGGAGCGTGAGCACAACAGCGCTGTTGCGCTGCGCGACTACCTCGACGCCCACGTCGGCAGGACGTCCTAGCTCGCGAAGCCTCCCTGGCACCGAACGAGGCCGGGCCTTGTTGATCCAATAGGGCTTGTTTCAATGGTCACTTGGTAGAACAATCGTGTCATGAGCGAGACGAGCTTGGTCGACGCGCCGACCCTGCCGATGAGTGCACGCCGCCGGGAGGTCCTGGACTGTCTTGAGGCGGCCTCGGGCCCGCTGAGCGTCGTCGATGTCGCTGGGTTGGCTCGGCTGAATGCCAACACCGCGCGCTTCCACCTCGACGGGCTGGTCAGCGACGGGCTGGCCGACCGGTCAGCGGAGGAGAGGGAGACTCCGGGACGTCGGCGGATCCTCTACTCGGCCCAGCCTGACGCCGTCGGGCCGCGCAGCTACCGGCTGCTTGCGGAGATGCTCATCGGGTTGGTCGCCTCCGTGGCCGGCGTGCATGAGTCCGCCGTCGATGCGGGACGGAGCTGGGGGCGCCATCTTGTCCAACGACCCTCGCCCTCGCAGCGGATGGACGCGGACGAGACGGTCGGGCGGCTCCAGCGACTTCTCGACGAGATCGGTTTTCGGCCCGAGACCCAGACGCTCGCGGGCCGGGTGGAAGTGAGGCTGCGGCACTGCCCGTTCCGTGAGGTCGCCGTGCGGCACCCCGAGGTGGTGTGCGCGATCCACCTCGGGATCATGCAGGGCGCACTCGGCGAGCTGCGCGGGCCGCTGGAGGCCGAGGGGCTTCAACCCTTCGTGACGCCGCACCTGTGTGTGGCCAATCTGCGGTCGGCGCCCGCCGCGTGATCCAGAACCGACCAGCGTGAGGAAGTACGTGCCATGACCTATGTGATCGCCCAGCCGTGCGTCGACGTCAAGGACAGGGCGTGCGTCGATGAGTGCCCCGTCGACTGCATCTACGAAGGTGAGCGAACGCTATACATCCACCCCGACGAGTGTGTCGACTGCGGTGCATGCGAGCCGGTCTGCCCGGTGGAGGCGATCTTCTACGAGGACGACGTCCCGGCCCACTGGGCGCAGTACACCGGTGACAACGCGGCGTTCTTCGCCGACGTCCTTCCCGGGCGCAACGGCCCGCTCGGTTCCCCCGGCGGCGCCGCAAAGCTCGGGGCGCTCGACGTCGACACGCCCTTGATCGCCGGGCTGCCAGTGCAGACCAGGGTCTGAACCCCGCGATGGGATCCGGTTCGCGACCTGACCGACCGGGCCAAGGGTCTGGGTGGCTTGCGACATTGAGCGTTCTTCCGCACGCGCAGCCGGGAGCCTCCCGATCCGCGGGCATGCTGCCTTTCGGGATCGCCGGTGTCGCGTGCATCGTCGCGGGCGGCCTCGTCGCCGCTGTCACCGCGCCGGCTGCCACCGAGCACGCCTCGTGGGCGGCCGCCTACCTCGTGCTGGTCGCCGGAGTGGCACAGGTCGGGCTCGGCGTCGGTCAGGCACTGCTGGCGCCTGGGTCGCTCTCGGCCCGACTTGTCGCCATCGAGGTTGCCGTCTGGAATCTCGGCAATGCCGCAGTCCTGGCGGGCACGCTGCTCGGGGCGACCCCTCTCGTGGATGCCGGCGGGGCCCTGCTGGTCGCTGGGCTGGCGCTGCTGCTGCGTCAGGCGCGAGGCAGCGCTGCCCCACACTGGCCTCTGTTGGCCTTTCGTCTGCTGGTTGCCCTCCTGCTGGTGAGTATCCCGATCGGACTCGTGCTGGTACGAACCAGGTCCGGCTAGCCCCACCCCGAGGTCGGGACGACGTCTCCTTGCTCTGCCCGTGTGGACCAGTGATGTTCAGGCACTCTCCATCAGGTGAGTGTTGCGACGATCACTAGAACCCAAGCCTGATGTTCGCAGTGGGTCGTGACCCACGCTTGGGCAGATTCACCTGGCCGTCGCAACGGTCGGTTCTGGTTGTCGCACTCGTTCGGCGTAGACCTCAGCGGAGGTCTTCCAGCCCCGTGGTTGACGTGGTTGGTTGTTGAGGTGTTCTTCGGCGTCTCGCAGGTCCGCCGCCCCGCGATCGTGTACTGCGCGACGATCTCGACCGGGGGCTGACCTGAGCCGCCCGACGCGATCTGGTCCACGAGGAGCTTGACCACCGTCCGTGCGATCTCCTCGCGACTCGGCACCACTGAGGTCAGCGGCGGAGAGGCGCGACGCGCGCCCTCACCTTGCCCGAACGGCGCGGGCGCCGTGGGCGCCGTGGGCGCCGTGGGCGCCGTGGGCGGCTCACGGGGCTACTCGAACACTACATCGTTGCAGAGGCGCTACCGCCGCCTGCGCCGCCACGCACAGACGGTGGGGTGACCGATCCTAGAGTTCCGCGGCCGACGTCGGGCAGCGCGCCGCAGCGCGAACCTGGCCAGCCTCGCGGGTGGTGGGCGAGGATGCTGCCGCGCTCTCCCGGCTCGCGGCCGTCACCTTCCCGCTCGCGTGCCCGCCCGGGTCGACACGCGCGGAGCAGCAGGCGTTCATCGCCGCGATGCTGTCGACCGACCGGTTCACCGAGTACCTCGCCGACCCCGATCGGGTGCTGCTCGTCGCGCACGACGACGCGTTCCCCGAGCCCGTCGGCTACACGATGCTCGTCGAGGGCATTCCCTACGACGCCGAGGTCGGCTCGGCGATCACCCTGCGGCCGACCGTCGAGCTCTCCAAGTGCCATCTGCTGCCCGGCCACCACGGGCGGGGCGTCGCCACGGCGCTCATGGCCGCGACGCTCTACGCAGCCCGGTGCACGGGAGCCGCCGGGATCTGGCTCGGCGTCAACAAGCTGAACCTGCGCGCACAGGCGTTCTACCGGCGGGCCGGGTTCGAGCGTGTCGGCACGAAGCGCTTCCTGGTCGGCGACCGCCTCGAGGACGACTTCGTGTTCGAACGCGCGCTGATCGCGTCAGCCCGCGTCGGCTTTGAGCTCGTCCGCCGTCCTGGCGACCGGCCATCCGTCGGCGTCCCACGCGAGCTTGCGGATCGCCAGCTGGAAGTCCCCGCCGAGGTGCGTGGCGTAGTAGTGGAACGCGAGGTATCCGTTCGAGTACGACTCGCCGCCGGGCCCGACCCTGTCGCCGCGGGTCGCGAGCAGCTGCTCGCCGCCGTCGTCGGCCATGTCCGTGCCGGACCGGTCCATGTACGGACCCGTGACGGCGCGCGAGCGACCGACCACCGTGTTGTACGTGGACGCGCTGGCCCGGCAGCACAGGTCGCGCGACACGAACAGGTAGAACCAGCCGTCGTGATGCACGATCGTCGGCGCCTCGATCGCGTTCGGCGGCACGATGTGCGACGCGAGGTGAACGGGGGTCGCCGACGGGTCGGCGGGCATGCCGCTCGGCCACTCGAGCCGGACGAGCTGGATGCCGCCCCAGAACGACCCAAAGGCCATCCACGGGGTGCCGCCAGCGTCTTCGACGATGCCGGGATCGATCGCGTTGTAGTTCGACGAGCCCGGGGTCGAGTGCCAGACCTCGCCCCGGTCGACCCACGCGTAGCCGGGTTCAGCGGCGTCGAGGGTCGTGTTCGTGAACAGCCCGATGACCGAGCGGTTGGAGCCGAACGTCGACGCTGCGTAGTACAGGTAGTACGTCCCGTCGTGCAGGTACACGTCGGGCGCCCAGAAGTTGGTGACCGCCGGCACCGCGCTGCGCACCCAGGCCGGCTCGGTCGCGGCGTCCCACACGGTCCCGGCCGTGGTCCACGCGTGTCCGTCAGGCGACGTGCGGATCTGGATCGCACCTTTGCCGACGCTCGCGTCGCCCGTCGAGAACACGTACCAGGGCTTGCCGTCGGTGCCGGCCACGAGAGCCGGGTCGTGCGCGCGCAGGTCCCCCGAGAGGTCGAGCGCGGTCGCGGCAGCGCCCGACGAGCCGCGAGCGCCCCACGTGAGCCACCACACCGCCGCGACTGCCGCGGCCGCGAGCACGGCGCCCACGACGACGAGCGCGAGCGCGCGGCGCGAGCTGAGCGCTCTGCGCACGGCGGTTAGCCGCCCAGCCGGACGACGTTCCACGACACCGGCGGCACCTGCACGGTGAGCCGGCCGTCGTCGAGCGTCGCAGTCGGGTTGTGCCGCGGGAGCACCGAGGTCGCGTCGTCGACCGTCGCGGCCCACGTGTGGTCGGGGTTCGAGAGCGCCGTGGCCGCCACGACCCGCGCGAGGCCCGGCAGCGACCGCACGTCCACGCTGAGCTCGACGGTCTCGGTGAGCGAGCGATTGACCGCAAACAGGGCGACGGCACCGGCCTCGGCGTCCCACGTCGCGACCGCGTCGACCACGGGGACCGCGCCGTACTTGGCGGTCTCGTACCTCGGTGCCTCGATCGCGACCTGCAGCACGTCCCCGACGGCGTGCGCCGAGGCCTGCGCGAACGGGTGGAACGTCGTCTGTCGCCAGGACCGCCCGCCGGGCTCGGTCATGATCGGCGCGATGACGTTGACGAGCTGCGCGAGGCTCGCCGAGTGCACCCGGTCGGTGTGGCGCAGCAGCGAGATGAGCAGGTTGCCGACGACGACGGCGTCGGCAACGTTGTACCGGTCCTCGAGCAGGACGGGTGCGACGGGCCAGTCGTAGCCCGTCGGGGGCCGGGACTCGGCGCGCTGCTGGTACCAGACGTTCCACTCGTCGAACGAGATGTGGATGCGCTTGGACGCACGCTTGGCCGAGCGGACCGAGTCGGCGGTCGCGGTGACCGACTCGACGAAGTGGTCCATGTCGACCGCCGAGGCGAGGAACGACCCGAGGTCGCCGTCCTCCTCCCAGTAGTACGCGTGGGCCGAGATGTAGTCGACATGCTCGTAGGTCTCGCCGAGGACGACGCGCTCCCACTCGCCGAACGTCGGCATGCGCACGCCCGACGACCCGCACGCCACGAGCTCGAGCCCCGGATCGATCATCCGCATCGCGCTCGCCGTCTCCGCCGCGAGGCGCCCGTACTCGCGGGCGGTCTTGTGGCCGATCTGCCACGGCCCGTCCATCTCGTTGCCGAGGCACCACATCCGGATGTCGTGCGGCTCGGCGGCGCCGTTGGCCCGACGCAGATCGGACAGGCGCGTGCCGCCGCGAACGTTGCAGTACTCGAGCAGGTCGAGGGCCTCCTGGACGCCGCGCGTGCCGAGGTTGACGGCCATCATCGGCTCGGTGCCGGCCTTCGCCGACCAGCGCATGAACTCGTCGACGCCCACGAGGTTCGGGTCGGACGAGTGCCAGGCGAGGTCGAGCCGCGTCGGTCGGTCCGCGCGCGGCCCGATGCCGTCCTCCCACCGGTACCCGGACACGAAGTTGCCGCCCGGGTAGCGCACGGTCGAGATGCCAAGCTCGCGCGTGAGCTCGATGACGTCGCCGCGGAATCCGTCCTCGTCGGCGGTCGGGTGCCCGGGGTCGTAGATGCCGGTGTACACGCACCGGCCCAGGTGCTCGACGAAGGACCCGAAGGTTCGGCGCCGGACTGGCCCTACACGGAACGCGGGGTCAAGGGTGAGCGAGACGGGCAGCATGCGTGCTCCTTGTCGGCGTCGTCGAGCCGCGGGCCGGTGGCCCCTCCCGGGACCGAACTTCTACATCGTTGTAGGGGCATCATGCCCGCGCACTCGGGTCGCGTCAACCGTCTGTCGCCGACGCACGTCCCAACGAGTCCTCGTGGCCGTTACCCGATCGTTGCTTGACCCACCGCGCGGAGCGTGCGATGTTGTACAACGATGTAGACACGAGGTCAAGGGCGATCCCGTCGTCGGCGCTCCGGCGCCGGCGAAGCCGAGGAACCGCCGACGGTACCCTCCGTCGGCCGGTCCACCCGGTATCGCGCTCGACCTCCCGCACCACGTAGGGAGGCAGCACCCTGAGCGCTCCGGGCCACCTCGGCGCCTCATCCGGACCTTCGGTCGCCGGCTCCCCTCGCACCGCGACGGCGCCGCGCCGTCGTCCACGCAGCAGCCCGACCACCGCACGACGAACTGGTCCCCCGCAGGACCGCGCCTGTGCATCGCCGCACAACACCGAGAGGAAGATCATCGATGAAGAGATCCCTAGCCGTCGGCACAGCCGCCGTCGGTCTGCTGGCCCTGACGCTCGGCGCATGCTCGAGCGGCGGAGGCGGCGGAACCAGTTCATCCGCCGCGGGCGCGGCCGGTTCGTGCACAAACAAGATCGTCAAGCCTGGTGCGAAGCAGGTCACGGTCTGGGCCTGGTTCCCGGCGTTCGAGCAGGTCGTCGACCTGTTCAACAAGAGCCACAACGACGTCCAGATCTGCTGGAGCAACGCCGGCCAGGGCAACGACGAGTACACGAAGTTCAGCACCGCGGTCGAGGCCGGCACGGGCGCGCCCGACGTCGTCATGCTCGAGACCGAGGTCCTCTCGAGCTTCACGATCCGCAAGGCGCTCGTCGACCTGTCCAAGTACGGCGCGGCCGACGTCAAGAAGAACTACTCCGACGGCGTCTGGAAGGACGTCTCGAGCGGCGACGCGGTCTACGCGATCCCGGTCGACGGCGGCCCGATGGGCATGCTCTACCGCAAGGACCTGTTCGACAAGGCCGGTATCACCACACCGCCGACGACGTGGGACGAGTTCGCCGTCGACGCGCAGAAGATGCGTGACTCCGGGTCGAAGGCACTCTTCACCGACTTCCCGACGAACGGCCGCGCGTACCTGCAGGCACTGTTCGCCCAGAAGGGTTCCGCGCCGTACACCTACACCGCCTCGAACGCGACCGACGTCTCGATCAAGCTGAACGACCAGGGCAGCAAGGACGTCATGAAGTACTGGCAGGGGCTCGTCAACAAGGGCCTCGTCGGCACCGACGACGCGTTCACGACGGACTACAACACGAAGCTGGTCGACGGCAGCTACGCGGTCTACCTCGCCGCCGCCTGGGGCCCGGGCTACCTGTCCGGCCTGTCGGGCACCGACCCGACCGCCGTCTGGAAGGCCGCGCCAATCCCGCAGTGGAGTGCGTCGTCGCCTGTCCAGATCAACTGGGGCGGCTCGACCTTCGCGGTGACGTCGCAGGCCAAGGACAAGACGGCGGCCGCGACGGTCGCCAAGGAGGTCTTCGGCACCGAGGCGGCCTGGAAGATCGGCATCGAGAAGGGCGCGCTGTTCCCGCTGTGGAAGCCCATCCTCGAGTCGTCCTACTTCACCGACCTCGCCTACCCGTTCTTCGGCGGCCAGAAGATCAACCAGGACGTGTTCCTCAAGGCCGCGCAGGGCTACAAGGGGTTCACGTGGAGCCCGTTCCAGAACTTCGCTTACGACAAGCTGACCGAAGAGGCCAATGCTGCTGTCGTGCAGAAGACGAAGTCCACGGATGACGCGATCGACAACCTCCAGAAGACGGTCGTCGACTACGCCAAGAGCCAGGGCTTCACGGTCAAGTAGCCCCCAGGGATCGCCGCCGGGTCGGGTTCCCAACGACCCGGCCCGGCGGCGGACCCGACCTCGACAGTGGAGAACACACATGACCAACCCCACAGTCACCGGGGCGCACGCGGCCCTGCCGGTGGGTGAGCGGACGCCTCGCGCAGTCGTCGCGCTCAACCCCCGTGTTGGGCACGACCGACGGCGTCAGCGGTTCGGGTGGGCCTTCGTCGCGCCCTTCGCTGTCGTCTTCGCGGTGTTCCTGATCGCGCCGCTCGGGTACGCGTTCTGGCTGAGCCTGCAGACCAAGACGCTGGCCGCCGGCACGCACTTCTCGGGACTGGGCAACTACAAGCAGGCGTTCAGCGACCCCCTGTTCCTCCAGGGCGTCTGGCTGGTCGCGCGCTTCGCGCTCATCCTCATCCCCCTGCAGATGCTCGTCTCGCTCATCGCCGCGCTCGTGCTCGACAACCTCACGACGCGGCTGTCGCGGTTCGCACGGCTCGCGATCTTCGTGCCGTACGCGGTCCCGGTCGTCATCGGCGCGCTCATGTGGGGGTTCCTCTACAGCCCGCGCTTCGGTCCGCTGAAGTCGCTCTTCGGTCTGTTCGGCGCGGACGCGCCGTTCCTGCTCAGCCCGCAGAACGTGTTCGGCGGTCTCATCAACGTCGTGACGTGGCAGTGGGCCGGCTACTACATGATCATCATCTACGCGGCGTTGCGGGGCATCGACCCCTCCATCTACGAGGCAGCACGCATCGACGGTGCCAAGGGTTGGCAGATCGCGACCCGCATCAAGGTCCCGATGATCTCCTCGGCGCTCATCCTCATCCTCGTGTTCGCCCTCATCGGGACGCTGCAGTTCTTCACCGAGCCGCAGGTGCTGCGCCCTGTCGCGGCGGGCTCGATCAATGCGTCGTACACGCCGAACATCTACGCGTTCACGCTCGCGTTCTCCTACTCCCAGTTCAACTACGCCTCGGCGATCTCCTTCGCCCTCGGCGCTGTGGTGTTCTTCGGGTCGTACGCGTTCTTGTTCCTGACCCGCAAGAAGAACGGACTCAGCTGATGGCCGCCTTGCTCGTCGACGAGACCACGCACGAGGCACCCCGCCAGAACGGCCGTGGCGGGTCCACGCGCCAGCGCCAGCCCTGGTCGCACGTCCTGTTGATCATCCTGGCCGCGTACTTCCTCATCCCGCTCTGGTGGCTGGTCGTCGCCAGCACCAAGGACATCAACGGGCTCTTCACCGGCGCGCACGGCCCGATGTGGTTCGACGCGCACTTCAACCTCGTCACCAACATCAAGCAGCTCTCCACCCAGAACGGCGGCCTGTACTGGCGTTGGCTGGGTAACTCGTTCCTGTACGCCTTCACCGCCGGCGTCGGCGCGACGGTCCTCGCCGTGCTCGCCGGCTACGGGTTCGCCAAGTACAAGTTCCGCGGGCGCAACCTGTTCTTCGCGATGCTGCTCGGCTCGGTGATGGTGCCGTTGACCGCCCTGGTGATCCCCACCTTCGTCCTCCTGGCGCGCTTCCACCTGACGAACACGATCTGGGCGGTCATCCTGCCGTCGCTCCTCAACCCGTTCGGGGTCTACCTCATGCGCGTCTACGCGCAGGACGCCGTCTCGGACGAGATGCTCGACGCCGCGCGGATCGACGGAGCGGGCGAGGTCCGCACGTTCTTCAGCGTGGCGCTCCCGCTGCTCAAGCCGGCCCTGGTCACGGTGCTGCTCCTGTCCGTCGTCGGCACGTGGAACAACTACTTCCTCCCGCTGGCGGTCCTCTCCGACACCAAGCTGCTGCCGGTCACGGTCGGCCTCGGGGCCTGGCAGGCCCAGTCGACGTCCGGCGCCGCCGGCAGCCAGCTGTGGAACCTGGTGGTCACCGGGTCGCTCATCTCGATCATCCCGCTGATCATCTCGTTCCTCGTGCTGCAGAGGTACTGGCAGAGCGGTCTCTCGCTGGGCAGCCTCAAGTAGCGCGCCCCGCACACAGCACGTCCCGCAGCCCCGCCGACTGCGCAGCGGCCCAGCGCGCTGCTGTCAGCGGGGCTGCGGCGTCGTGGAGCCGCGGACGGCGATGGTGTACTGCGCGACGATCTCGACGGGGGGGCGAGCTGAGCCGCCCGACGCGATCTGGTCCACGAGGAGCTTGACCGCCGTCCGTGCGATCTCCTCGCGACCCGGCACCACCGAGGTCAGCGGCGGAGAGGCGTAGCTCGCCTCGTCGATGTCGTCGAACCCGATGACCGCGACCTCACCGGGTACGTCGATGCGGCGGTCGTGCAGCACGTGCAGCGCGCCGAGCGCCACCGCGTCGTTGAGGCCGAAGACGGCGTCGATCCCGACGCCCGAGTCGAGCAGTCCGCTCATCGCCTCCGCACCGGTCGAGCGGTGCCACAGCCCGGCGTCGCCGAGGAGCGCTGGGTCGAACTCGATCCCCGCACCGGCGAGCGCCTGGCGGTAGCCGCGCTCGCGCAGGGCGGCCGAGCCCATCGTCTCGCCGGGGTGGGACCCGATGAGCGCGATGTGCCGTCTACCCAGGTCGATGAGGTGCTGGGTCGCGGCGCGCGCGGCGTCGACGTTGTTCATCGTCACGTGGTCGGCCGGGCCGCCGAAGATGCGCTCGCCGAGCAGGACCATCGGGAAGTCCACCTCGAATGACGCCTCGTCCTGCTCGCCGAGGTCCAGCGGGGAGAAGATCAGGCCGTCGGTGAGGTGGCGGCGCTGCCCGGACAGGACCTCGAGCTCGCGCGTGCGCGCCCCGCCGGTCTGCTCGATGAGGACGGTCAGGCCCACGTCCTCGGCCGCGCGGATCACCGAGTCCGCGAGCTCCGCGAAGTACGGCAGGCTCAGCTCGGGGACGGCCAGTTCGATCATGCCGGTGCGCCCCTGGCGCAGGTTCCGCGCGGTGATGTTGATCCGGTAGCCGAGCTCGCCGATCGCGGCCTCGACCTTGGTCCGCGTGGTCGGACGGATGTACTGGTAGCCGTTGACGACGTTGGACACCGTCTTGACGGAGACCCCTGCGAGTGCCGCGACATCGTGCATCGTCGCCGTGCTCGCACGCCTCGGACCGTTCACCGTTCCTGCCTTCTCGCTGTCCTCGACTGTCGCTAGCCACCGGGATGGGACCACCGGGTTGTCACATCCTAGGGGGTGAAATCAACTGGCCGTCGCAGCATGAACCGC
>Ga0209429_10001784_pt1 | contig 13045 bp, 13 predicted proteins | sample BarGraNGADG00212_3_FD_184493 | JGI IMG/M metagenome (GOLD analysis project Ga0209429, IMG submission 184493) | Arctic peat soil microbial communities from Barrow, Alaska - Barrow Graham LP Ref core NGADG0004-212 (SPAdes) (version 2) | ecosystem: Environmental > Terrestrial > Soil > Wetlands >... | reverse complement strand
CAGAAGAAGCCATGAACTGGCATTCAGCATCGGAGAGTTGCGGATGGGGCACCCCTGGAGCGCCTAATTCGATACTTACAGAACTTCAGCCATTTTCTGACAAAGTTGTTTTTTCTTCAACGAAGATATCACCTGATAATGATGGTTTCGAGGATTTTCTTGAAATCAGATTAAGTCTGAAAGGGAACGGGAATGTAGTTTCAGTGACAGTCTTTGATGAAACAGGAAATTATGTGAAGAAGATTGCTGATAACTTGTTTGCAGGGTCAGAAGCAATTCTGACCTGGGATGGAACAGCAGCTGACGGCAAACTTGTCAGCACAGGAATATATATTGTCTTCATCACTTTATACGATGATATAGGCAAAACAGAAAAGTGGAAGAAGGTTTGTACTGTAATCCGAAAATGAAGTTTTTTAACCACAAAGGGCTCAAAGGAATACACTAAGGAACACAAAGTAAAAACGATAATTATGGATATCGAAAAAGTTTTCAGGAAAGTTCTGGATTGTTCTTTTAAAATTCATTCAGTGCTAGGCCCCGGGTTGCTTGAAAGTGCATATCTGGAGTGTTTATACTATGAATTAGTTCAATCAGGTTTAAAAGTCGAAAAGCAAAAGGCTTTACCACTTGTTTATGAAGAAGTAAAACTGGAAGCTGGTTATAGAATCGATTTGTTAGTTGAAGGAAGTGTTGTTGTAGAAATAAAGTCCATTGAGGCTCTTAATGATATTCATATGGCTCAAGTACTTACATACCTTAAACTTTCAAAATGCAGGTTAGGATTACTTGCAAACTTTAATGTTTTACATCTCAAAGATGGAATAAAACGAGTTATATTATAATCCTTTGAGTTCCTTTGTGTTGCCCTTTGTGAGCCTTTGTGTTTAATGGATTTCTTTTGGACTAAACTGCTACAGTGACGAAATCATCTCCGTCATAATGGTAGTCATCCGCGATTCGGTTTTGGCAGCCTCATTCTGTACCGATTCGTGTGTTGTATATTCAATTTTCCCTTCAACACCCAGATCAGTTATAATACTTACTGCAAAACATGGAACATTCATGTGTCTGGCTACAATTACCTCCGGAGTTGTTGACATTCCGACAGCATCAGCACCAATTATCCTGAAATATTTGTACTCGGCAGGTGTTTCGAAAGTAGGTCCGCTGGTAGACAGGTAAACTCCTTTGTGTATCCTTATATTATGATCGTGGGCAATGAGTAAAGCTTTTTTAACAAGGTACTTATCATACGCTTCGCCCATATCGGGGAACCGGGCGCCAATCCGGTCATCATTCGGGCCAATCAATGGATTCGGGAGCAGGTTAATATGATCTGTGATAACCATTATATCGCCTATCTGGAATTCCGAATTGACACCTCCTGCTGCATTGGAAAGAAAAAGGCATTTTATACCAAGATATTTTAAAACCCTTACCGGTAAAGCAACCTGGTCAGCACCAAATCCTTCATAAAAATGGAATCGCCCCTTCATGGCAACAATTTTTTTCCTGCCAAAATCTCCATATATCAGTTTCCCGGCATGACCTTCAACTGTAGCAACAGGAAAATTCGGGATATCTTTATAATCTATTTCAATCCTGTTTTCAATTTTAGAGGTAAGTTCACCAAGTCCGGTACCAAGAATAATTCCTGCATCCGGATTAATTATTCCTCTTGACCTCAGAAATTCTGTTGTTTCGTTTATTCTTTCTAACATAATCAACTATCAGATTATCAAACTCATTCTTGTCGTCGTTTAAAAAATAGATCTCGACAGGAATATAATAGAATACCGATCTGATCGGTTTTGCAATATTAGTAAATTCTCTCAACCTGACAGCATCTTTTTCAGTAGTAATCAGATACTTTGTCGTTGACTTGAGATCATTAAATGCTGATAAAATATTTATTATATCTTTTTCTTTGAAATTGTAATGGTCGGGATAGCAAAGATGGACTATCTCTCCGGCTGTTTTTTCAATATGCTCTTTAAGCGGAAAGGGATTTGCAATTCCGGTTATAAGAACAACTCCGCAATTGCCGGATAATGATATTTTTGAATGATCTTTTTCCTGATCCTGTATATCAAAAACGGGCAGGAGATCCTTATATATGAGAGAAGTAAAATACAGGTTCTGATAAGGCGCTTTATCCACTTCTTTTACAATCAACCTTCGTTGAATAGGGGAGATGTTTTCGGGTGATTTGGTAATCAGAATAATATCAGCCCTCCGCATATTGTCTTTGCTCTCTCTGAGATTACCATACGGCATAAGATAATCTCTCACAATCAGTCTGTCAAAATCGGATAGAAGAATAGAAAACCCGGGTGTTATTCTTCTGTGCTGGTACCCGTCATCAAGAATTATCACTTCAGTTTCAGGTCTTTCCTCTAAAATCCTTCTTACACCATGAACACGGTCTCTGTCAACAGTAACCAGAACATCAGGATACTTGTGGAGTATCTGCAATGGTTCATCTCCAATTTCGTTCACCAGTGATGATAATGTTGCTATTCTGAAATCACGGGTTTTTCTTTTGTAGCCCCTGCTTAACGTGGACACCCTGAAGTTTTCCCGGAGTAATCCTGCAAGATATTCGGTATGAGGTGTTTTGCCGGTACCTCCTACAGTTATGTTTCCTACGCAGATTACAGGAAGATTGAACTCTACGGATGGAAGAATTTCAGTATTATACAAGAAATTTCTTATATTGGTAACCGCTCCGTAAATGAGAGAAAGGGGATAAAGAAATATATTCCTGCTGTTTCCCATAAGTTAATAAAAGTGGGTAGAGTTAGACAGACTAACGAATATCAATAAAATAAGGGAGACGTGCCTGAATCCCCGACATATCATTGATCTCCTGAACCATATTGTAATACTTAACGGCTTCCCCCAGCTCCTTTTTTAAAATATTCATTCTGATTTCACCGCTAAGTTGTGAGAGAATCCTTGTATAGGGATCCTCAATTACAGGGAGTTCCCTGACAGAATACCCGTCAATTCCGGCAAGATTTGCTGCACCTTTTATAGCATCTTTCAGACCTCCTATTTCATCAACAAGACCTATTTTCAGAGCTCTGTTTCCGCTCCATACTCTTCCCTGTCCGATACTGTCAACTGATCCTGCTGTCATCTTTCTCCCCAGAGCTACTTTCCCGACGAAATCGCTGTAGACGTTTTCAATACCCATCTGCATTACCTCTTTCTCGTATACATTCATTGGTCTGTAAATTGAAGGGAAATCCGAATTTTTATTGGTGTTTACAGTCTCTGTATTGAGGCCAAGTTTCTGTTCAAGCAGTTTTCCGGCATTAGGAATGAGACCAAAGACCCCGATAGATCCTGAAATAGTTGTCTGATCTGCATATATTTTTGTGCCCGGAGCAGATATGAAATATCCTCCCGATGCAGCATAATTACCCATTGAGATGATCAATGGTTTAGCTTTGGCTGCAAGATTCAGTTCTCTCCACATAATATTCGATGCTATGGCATTACCCCCCGGAGAGTTAACCCTTAAAACAATTGCTTTTACTGATGTGTCGAGCCTCTCTTTCCTGATTATATCTGCAAAGTTATTTCCTCCGATATTGTTTGCATTTCCCTTGCCCATTACAATGGTTCCTTCTGCATAAATAACTGATATTTTGTTTTTTGCAGAGTAAGAGCGGGAAGGATCAGGTACTTTACTGTATTTTGTCATAGAAACCAGATTGAGGTCTTTCCCTGCACTTGTTCCTGAAAGGGATTTAAGTGTATCATTTAATTGATCACGAAACATTAGTCCGTCGACCAGCTTTGTTGCTAGGGCTTTGGTTGCAAGACTTCCGTCGAGATTATCAGCCATCCGGTTAAGCTGTTCAGCAGAAATGCCTCTCGATTTTGAGATATCTTCAATAACACTTGACCAGATTGATCCTTCATAATCTTTAATCTGAGCCTTATTTTCTTCACTTAATTTGTCGAGTATAAATGGTTCAACTGCGCCCTTAAATTTCCCATGACGGATTACCTGTACCTCAACACCTATTTTATCAAGTGCATTCTTATAAAACATCACCTCGCTGCTCAACCCTTTAAATTCAATCATCGATCCGGGATTTATGAAGATTTTATCGGCAGCCGTTGATAAATAATAGCACTGTTGTGTTAAAATATAATCAGAATAGGATATTACAAATTTTCCTGTTTTCCTGAAATCTTCAAGTGCTTTTCTTATTTCACCGGTTGTGGCCCAGCCCGATGGAAGAAGTCCGTTCTCAATTAAAATACCCTTTATTTTTTTGTCAGCTGAAGCTTTTTCGATATTATGCAGAATGTCATTTAATCCGGGTGCCGGAGTAAGTGTCATACTGAATACATCAAATCCTGAAAGCGGGTTCTGGTCACCATGGTCAGGTATTGGAACTCCGGCTTTAAGCACAAGGATTGAATTATCACTTATTGATACAGGTTTGTCTCCCGAAGCCAGGAGAGCGCTGAGACTTGCAAGCATTACGATAAATAACAGAATAGAAGCAATTATTATTCCGGTTATAGTTGCCAGAGTATATTTCAGGAAGTTTTTCATTTTTGTAAATTTTAATAAAATGAATTCTAAATATATTAAAAGAAAATTAATTTGTAAATGTAAGGATGTATTTAATACTTTTGATATGAGACAGATTTGATTATGAAGATAGTTTTTCTGGGTATAGGAACAAATCTTGGAAACAGGGAAAGAAATCTTTCTGAAGCGCTGGCTATGATATCAGAAAATATCGGGAAGATTGTAAAGTCATCATCGGTTTATGAATCTGAACCATGGGGCTTTCAGTCAGATGATAAGTTTCTTAATATGGTTGTGAAAGTTGAGACAACCCTTTCCGCTTCAGGATTATTGGGAAGAATTCTTATGGATGAAGTATTGCTTGGAAGAATAAGAGCCGGAAAACAATATTCCTCAAGGAAAATTGATGTCGACATCCTTTTTTATGATGATCTGATACTTGATGAGGAAAGTCTGAGGATCCCTCATCCCCGGTTGCATGAACGGAAGTTTGTACTAATTCCTCTCTGTGAAATTGCACCTGAATTTGTGCATCCGGTGCTGAAGAAGAGTGTTACTGAACTGCTGAAAATGTGTGAAGATAAGAGTGAAGTGAGGAAATATTCCTATCCCCCAATAACCCCCTTTTAATTCCCCCCAAGGGGGGAAATAGCCTTCTGGTTTATTGAATATCAATTAAATATGACAGTTTTATCTCCCCCTTGGGGGAGATGTCGCGAAGCGACAGAGGGGTTTTTTCTCTATAGAAAAGCCTCCTTTAGCGACAGAGGGGTTTAATCTCTGTAGAAAAGCCCCCTTAAGCGACAAAGGGGTTTCTTCAAAGAACTCCATTATCCGCAAAACTGTAGTAATCCTTATCTGAAATAATGAGGTGATCGAGAAGCTGAATATCCATCAGGTTGCCGGCTTCTTTAATCTTCTGCGTAATTTTAGTATCCGATTCGCTTGGATTAAGATTTCCCGATGGATGATTATGGCAGACAATAATACCTGAAGCCAGATATTCAATTGCCTTCTTCATAACTATCCGTACATCAGTTACAGTTCCGCTTATTCCTCCCTGGCTTAGCTTCATCCTGTTAATCACCTTATTCGAACGGTTCAGGAACAAGATCCAGAATTCTTCGTGGGAAAGGTCAGAAAGGATAGGCTGAAATATGTCAGCAACATCTTTAGAGCATTTTATCTGAGGTATATCAGGGACTTCAGACAGTTTACGTCTTCTTCCCAGTTCCATTGCAGCAGCTATGGTTACTGCCCGTGCGGGTCCAATGCCATGTAACTTCTTAAGGTCTGAGATAGAAAGTTTGCCCAAACTATTCAGGTTGTTGTTTACAACACCTAAAAGTTCACGGCCGAGATCAACTGCCGATTTGTCCTTTGTTCCGGAACTAATCAGAATTGCCAGTAATTCAGCATCACTCAGACTGGCTGTGCCATTCTGAATAAGCTTTTCTCTGGGTCTGTCTTCAACAGCCCATTCAGTAATTTTGAGAGACATGCAGCACGAATTTTGAAATGCATGTGCAATATAATAAAAAAAGGCCGTACCATAACGATACCGCCTCCTGATATATAATAAAATGAAATTATAAACTGCTTACATGCTTCACAATAGATGACTTCAGGTTTGAAGCCTTACTCTTGTGAATAATGTTCTTCTTAGCCAGCTTGTCGAGCATAGAAGTTAATTTTGGAAGGAGAACTCCGGCTTCTTCCTTATTGGTTGTAGCACGAATTGCCTTAAGAGCATTACGAGTAGTTTTTGCATAATACTTGTTACTCTCATTTCTTACTTCGATCTGTCTGATCCTCTTTTCCGACGACTTATGATTTGCCATGCCTATAAATAAATTATCTTGAAACTCTTATAAATTGTAGTCCATAGGGGAATCGAACCCCTGTTAACAGGATGAAAACCTGACGTCCTAACCACTAGACGAATGGACCGTGCAAAGAACTTTAAAATGCGGATGCAAAGAAAGGATGTTTTTTTTGATCTGCAAAATATTTTGACTTAAAAACTTATCTTTTCTTTTTAATTCATAAACTTCGTGATCCTTTGTGTTTCCGATAGCTATCTTATACGTCGCATATCAGAATGCATTTCTTCAGTGATGCCAGTTTGTCTTTTTGTTTTGGCACAAATTCCTGACCAACAAATCCTTTGTATCCTGTCTTAACTATTGCATTCATAATAGCAGGATAATAGAGTTCCTGTGTTTCATCAAGCTCATTTCTGCCAGGCACGCCTCCCGTGTGAATATGACCGATATACGAACTGTATTTTGTTATTGTGTCGATTATATTTCCTTCCATAATCTGCATGTGATATATATCGTACAGGAGTTTAAACCTCTGCGATCCAACCATTTCGCAAAGAGCTGCCCCCCATGCTGTTTTGTCACACTGGTAGTCTTTATGTCCGTAGCTGTTAAGTAGTTCCATTATTATTGTTACCCCGTATTTCTCTGCCGAAGGCATAAGCTTTCTTAGTCCTTTGGCACAATTTATCATACCTTCATTATTGTCCTGGCCTTCACGATTACCTGAAAAGCATATCAGATTCGGGACACCCGCCTGAGCTGCTTTAGGGATCATTGCCTCAAAATCTGTGATCAGTTTTTCATGGTTTTCAATCCGGTTAAATCCTTTAGGAATACCCCAGTCTGTAGCATAGCCTACAGCACATTTAAGTCCGGCTTTGTTTACAACAGGCCAGTCTTTTTCCCCAAGGAGTTCAACAGATTCGATTCCCATTTCCTTGCAGGCTTTGGCAAAATCCTCAAGAGGAATATCGTTATAACACCACTGACTTACTGAATGATGGATATTCCCTTTAAGCTGGAGAGGTCCTTCTCCGGTTCCTGCAAAAACACTGTTTAGCGGAGTAACTACGGTCACCACAGCAGCCCCTGCAACTTTCCCTATCATATTTCTTCTGTTCATGGCATATTATTTTTGAAATACAGGCTATAAAATTAGCGATTATTATTTGTTAAGTATAACACCGGGCCATTCCTCCAGTTTTTTCATTGTTATGGTACTGTTCTCTATTGCACCTTCGGGCAGCAGAACGACAGTTAATGATGTTCTGGTCTTTGCAGGAATTTTGACCTCAAATCCAACCATAATTGTTCCCGGATTGGCAGCATCATAACTATGAAGAGGAACAGTACTCCATGTTTTCATTATGATACCGTCTGGTTCCTGAACTTTTAGTGTGAGTTTCTTACCGTTATTAGTCAAAACCGCTGTATTGTTTCCTGTAATGGAAACTTCAGCTGACGTAAGTAAGTTCCAGCGGATTGTAGTTTCTGCTTCCTTTGTTTCAATTTCATCACGTACTGTAACATATTGATTATCAATTATAGCAATTCCCCTGCTTGCTTTCTGAAGATTTTCCTTGTATAGGGATGTAATATCAGTAATCGCATTTATCATTTCCGGAGTCTCAGACGATGATATTATTGAAGCATATCCGCCGACAGTCTGCAGTTGATGATTTACGGTAAGGGTGTTATGAGCAAAGTTGTTGTACCTGAAAACATCCCATCGCTGCGAATTCTGAGCCATGTTCCAGAGATCAACTCCGGTAGTTTCAAGGGAATTATAATCCTGCATCCCAAAATCCATCGCCCATCTTTCACCTTTGGCATCTAAAATAAATGATCCGGCATCCATATGAGCATGATTAACGGATGGTGATCCTCCTTTCATGGCAACAAAAATTGCATTCGGATCGGTCCATGATGTTCTCATTAGGACGACAGGATTTTTTCCCTGACCAACCCATATCTTTTTTGAAGGAGCTGTTATCTTATCCATTGTCATTCCGGCACTCCATATCATAACCGATGGTAACAAACGGTCGTTAGATGGCTTCTTGTTTATCATCTGATAACGTTCTGACCATAACAGGGTTGGATCATTAATCCTGTTAGCCAGCCAGAACATTGCGGGATGCATTTCACCTCCTGTACCGGCATCAGAGTAGTTAAATGGTTTTCCGGTTGGACCAACCATGTTTTCAAGGTATCCTGCGGTTTTGAAGAGTCCCTGATTTATTGTAAATCCGTACTCTTTTCCAAAAACTTTTTCCATTGCGCTTAAGAACATAATATTAAAACTTGTTCCATATCCCCAGTAACCATAACCTTCAGAGTATGCGCCATCTGGCAGATAATCTTCCATTGGAAGTTTTATTGAAACAATTGCCCTGTCAATAATACTTAAAGCCAGTTCAGGCTGATCCTCATAAATTGCCAGAGCTCCATATGTCATTCCCGCATTGCAGACCTGGTTCCAATTGTGAGAAACTTTCAGCCAGCTGTTATACTTTGAGTCGAGAGAGGGTTTCAATCCCTTTTCAATTATGGCTTCTTTAATTATATTTCTGGTATCTGCTTTTAACCCTTTGTAGAGCCAGTCATATCCGATTGATGCTGCCATTGTCATCTCCGCAACATCAAGAAAATGAGAAGGATTCCAGTCACTGAATGAAGAAACTGCAAGCAACTCTTTTTCCCCCCGTTCAAGAAATTTTATATCTGATGTCATGCGCCAGGCATAAGAGAGATAAAATATTCTTCTGAGCGCTTCCCTCGATTTATCCAGCAATCTTTTTCCTATCAGAACTCTTTCAACCGGCGGCTTACCAATAATCTTATTACATTCATCTAAAATGAACTGGTTTGTGGTTTTCCATATAGCATCAGAGGCAATGTTTTGTTTTATTCCTGATTCTTCACCATCAAGAAGAAGGATCCTTGGATGGGAAGGAAGTGAGGAAGTTTTATTTTCAATCTGTGCATTTGCAGCCTGACAGAAAAGAAATAAAATAGCGAAAAGTTTTAAAATAAGATGTTTAGACTTCATAATCTTATATTTAATTTGAGTGAGTAAAGTAATGTAAAAATACGGAAAATAGTGTTCATGTTGTTAATGTTATATCTTTGTCGGAGGGCTATGAAAGTTCGGTACAGACATGAAAGTTCCTTCAGGACAAGATTATAGAAGCGGTCATTACACCGAATTGCTTAGAAGCGGTGAGCAATACTTTGCCAGATGTGAAGAGGTGATCGAAAATGCAAGGCGCTTTATTCATTTTCAGACTTATATTGTGGATGATGATGAAACCGGTAATCGTATTGTAAATGCACTGATCAGAGCTTCAGAAAGGGGTGTGAGGGTTTATTTTCTGCTTGATGCTTACGGTGGCGGAAGCTTCACAAAAGAGATGATAGCCAGAGTTGAGGAGGCAGGGATTCTTTTTCGTAAATTTTCACCCGGATTAATTACAAAGGGGTTTCAGTTAAGTCTCAGACTTCACCACAAAGTAGTGCTGGCCGACGGTGAAATTGCAGTGATCGCGGGTATGAATGTTGCAAACCGCTATCATGGCACTCCGGGTATAAAAGAATGGCTCGATTTTGCAATTTTAATAAAAGGTCCTGAATGCGTTCATGTATTGTTTATTCTTAAAGGACTCTGGAACAAGGCATTTATCTCAAGGAAGGAACGAGCCAGGGAAACAATTCATCATCCCACATTATATGAAGATAATGTAAGAGTAAAAGTACTTCAGAACAACTGGTACCGGAACAAGATTGAAATACTGAAAAGCTATCGATCTGCATTGAAACATGCAAAAGACAGGATGATAATCTTTGCCAGTTACTTCCTTCCGGGGCGCAATGAGCGTAAACTTCTGAGGAATGCAAGCCGTCGCGGTGTAAATATAAAAATTGTCCTGGCTTCAGAATCTGATGCATGGGTTTTTAAAAGAGCTACTAATTTCCTTTACGATTTCATCCTTCGGAATAATATTCAGATATACGAATATCTTCCGTCGAATCTGCATGCTAAAGTTGCCACAGTTGACGGCATCTGGAGTACTATAGGCAGTTATAATATGAATCACCTTAGCGATTATGGAAGTGTTGAAATGAATGTGGATATTCTTAACTCATTCTTTGCAGAGAAGTTCGAAGAACTCCTTCAGGGGATAATTGATAATGACTGCAGACAGATTAAATTCGAGGATTATGGTCGTCGTAAATCATGGGTTTCCCGTGCCCTTAACTGGTTTTCCTACCAGATGATCCGATTTATGATGAGGATGATGTTTACACTCATATCCAAAAAAACAAAATCGTCTGTAACATAGAGACGCCCAATGTATAACGGTTTAGAGACGCCCAGGTTGGGCGTCTCTACTACATGATGCTGGATTATACCCATAAGACGCAGCATTTTGAGGTTCTCCTGGATATGATATTATATATTGTTGTAAAGACGCCTGATGTATAATGATATAGAGACGCCCAGGTTGGGCGTCTCTACTACATGATGCTGGATTATACCCATAAGACGCACAATTTTGGGGTCCTCCCGGATATGATATTATATATTGTTGTAAAGACGCCCAATTTGGGCGTCTTCTGGGACTACGGTTAAAACTGATGAAACCCCATCGATACAAACTCCAGGACATTAGGTAATGCCGATCTCCAGTATGTCCAGCTATGCACCCCGTCGCGGATTCTGAATTCGTGAGGGATCTCTTTTTTACGCATTGCGATGTGAACCAGGCAATTGCCTTCATACAGAAAATCATCATCGCCGCAATCGATATACCATCTTACAGCTTTTTTCTGATCATCAGGCATATTCTGGATTAAACTCAGAACACTGTATTTCTTAAAGTATGATTCTTTATCGGCGTCTGTTATCCCTTCCACACCTGCCCAAAGTCTGTAATTCTTAAGTTCATCAATACTTGCAGGTCCTGTAGCGGCACTCAGCGGACAGGCTGCTGAAAACAATTCAGGATGATGAAGCGCATAGATGAAAGTTCCTTCGCCTCCCATTGAGAGACCTGCAATTGCACGATATCTTTTATCTGCTTTTATCCTATAGGTTTTTTCAATATAGGGCATAAATTCCTGAAAGAAAAAATCTTCATATCGCCATTCACCCTTAACATCATTTACATAACCACGTTTACCTGTATTACCGTCAGGCATTACAATGATCATTGCAGTTGCAAGATTTGTTTTTATTGCTTCATCGGTAATATTAAGTACCTCACCGAATTGTACCCATCCTGTTTGATCATCTCCAGCTCCATGTAGCAAATACAAAACTGGATAACTCCGGTCTGATGTGGCATAATCGGGTGGTAGATAGATCGCATACTTACGGTCCATTTTTAATATTTTGCTGGGCATGGAAAGATTATCGTAAACCTTCCCGGTCTGTGCAATCATTACAGAGGTTGAGGTTAAGGTTAAGAAAAAAGAAAGTGATAAAAGTTTTTTCATGGTTTGAAATTTAGGGGTGAATTCTTACAAAAAATTGAATTTAAAGATATTAAAATTCTTATAATTGTATAATATTAATTTTCTCCCATATGAAACTTCAGCTCTTCAATATAAGTAATTTTAAAGTTGATGGCGGAGCAATGTTTGGCGTTGTCCCTAAAGTATTATGGTCGAGGGTTTATTCTTCAAATGAAAATAATCTCATTGACCTTACTTTGCGTTCTCTTATAGTTGAAACAGAAGATCATGTTATTCTTGTTGATACAGGCTGGGGAGATAAGCAGGACGAGAAATTCTTCCGGCATGTAAATCTCCATGGAGGAGAAGGACTAATTGGCGGACTGAAGAATCGGGGATACAAACCAGAAGATATTACCGATGTATTCCTGACACATCTTCATGCCGATCATTGCGGAGGAGGAGTTATAAGAAATGAAAGCACTAAAAGTTATGAGCTGACTTTCCCAAACGCAACCTATCATGTGAGTCGGATCCAGTGGGAATGGGCTGTAAAAAATAATGTCAGGGAAGCAGATTCATTCCTTGAGGAAAATATTTTACCAATTGGTCAGAGTGGTCATCTTAATCTGGTTGATGAAGAATGGGAATTGTTCAGAGGGTTTTCAGTAATGATGTGTTATGGTCATACTCCCGGATTGATGATCCCGGTAATTAAATATAAAGATAAAACTTTGGTCTACACAGGTGACCTTATTCCTACAATAGCACATTTGCCTATAATATGGAACATGAGCTATGATATTGAATCACTTAAAACAATTGCTGAAAAGGAAAAGCTTCTCAATGAAGCTCTGAGCGGGAACTATATTCTTGTATTCCAGCATGATGAAAATGTGGAGTGCTGTACCCTAGAAATGACTCCAAAGGGAATACGGGCCAAAGATAAATTCGAATTTTCTGAAATATGTTAGGAAGTCATTTACCGTTGGTTTCAACCAACGGTTTGCAGACTCATTCCTTAAAGGGCTTTAGCCCAATTAATTTAGTTGGACTAAAGTCCCTTCAGGGAGATAGTCCTTTATTCCGTCGGTTGAAACCGACGGTAAATGAACGGATCTTAAAGGTTTAAGATTTCTTTTCTTTTAGTCAAACATTTCTGTCAATCTTTGATTTAGTCTTCAAATATTCTTAATTTTAA
>Ga0209429_10001782_pt1 | contig 13049 bp, 9 predicted proteins | sample BarGraNGADG00212_3_FD_184493 | JGI IMG/M metagenome (GOLD analysis project Ga0209429, IMG submission 184493) | Arctic peat soil microbial communities from Barrow, Alaska - Barrow Graham LP Ref core NGADG0004-212 (SPAdes) (version 2) | ecosystem: Environmental > Terrestrial > Soil > Wetlands >... | reverse complement strand
TATTGCGAAAGAAGCTTTTTAAGTGCGATCATAGCTATATCTGCGCTGTCAGACTGTGCGTTGGATACAGCCCTGTTGAACAGGGTCAGAACCTGCTCTTTTTCTTCTTTTGACAAATGCAGGCCTGCAATGTCATTCTCCTTCAACGGAGGGAAGGCTGCTGCGGCATTTAGCCAGTCCATCATTTGTTCTCCTCGTATCGTTCCCTGTATCTGAAATAATAATTCCGGATACATCAGCCTTGCTGCAAAGCTGCTCTAACCTGACCCGCCAGATATAGTGATCCTATGCAAAGAATCGGCGCGCGGTCAGTTAATGAATCTTCCACTGCTTTGGAGCAGGCACTTTTTGCCTCTTCACGGGCAAAAATCTTATCCTGACTATTATACATAGTCGTTTGATTCTTGTAAAATAAAGCTTCCAGGGAAAAATGGTCCGTAATGTACTTTTTCAGCTTGTCTGCCGGAAGCGCCCTTGGATTGTCCGGTGTTACGCAGATAATTTCCTTCAGAAGGTATGGAAGATCCGATAAAAGGATAGAAAGAATCTTCGGATAATCCTTATCTTCCATAAAACCCAGAATAAGGCGGGGCGGGGTTTTTCTGAAATCATCTTCAAAGAGTGCATCAACGGATGTCCTGAAAGAGCGGGCTCCCTGCGGGTTGTGTCCGCCGTCAAGAAGAATCATCGGATCCCTGCGAAGAATCTCCATCCTTCCCTTCCACCTTGTTCGAAGAAGCCCTTCGCGGATACCCTCCTGCGAAACAATCCCCATGACTGCCCTGGCAGCCAGAGCTGCGTTCTGAAGCTGATATGCCCCGATCAGGCAAATGTGAAGGAGTGCCGGCAAGAACGGCACCGTAAAGCTCTGACCTTCCATGGAACTGTCCGTAAGTGTCAGACTGGAAAAGGATACAACCGTAAGGCAGGCGCTTTTCTCCCTGCAGGTGTCGGCTACAACAGCAAGTGCCGTACCGGCCTCGTCTTCGAAAAGATCCGTGTCATGCGGAGAGTATAAAAAAACAGGACAGCCCGCCTTAATGATTCCCGCCTTTTCGCCTGCAATTTCGCGCATGGACAATCCAAGGCGATCGGTATGATCATATCCGAGAGCCGTAATAACGCAGCACACCGGCTTCTTAATTACATTGGTAGAGTCAAGGCGGCCTCCGAGGCCGGTTTCCAGAACAACATAATCACAGCCGGATTGTTTGAAATACAAAAAAGCAACGGCAGTAACCAGTTCAAACTCTGTTGGATGTTCCTCATGATTCTGCAGCATACAAAGTACAGCCTGCCTGACTTTTTCCGTCAGTACGAAGAGATCATTCACAGGAATCTCTCCTTCTGCGTCATCCGATATAAACCGGGCAAGCGAAGCCTGCCCGTCAAGAACGCGAATCCGTTCGGAAAATCTCTCCAGAAACGGGGATGTGTAAATCCCTACACGGCGGCCGTCTGCTGCAAGCATCGAAGAAATGTAGGTTGTCACGGAACCCTTGCCGTTGGTACCCGCGATGTGTATACACGACAGATCATCCTGCGGATTACCAAGCCTTCGCATAAGGCTTTCCATGCGTACGAGGCCAAGCTGAATTCCGAAGCGCACGGAAGATAAGAGAAAGTCAGGAACAGAGGCATTATTGTTCAACTTTGCTGTCACTCTCCCCATTTATTGAAGTGCTGGCTTTGGAAATATCTTTCGCCTTTTTCATCCTGAATACGAACAATTTACTGAGAATATAATTACCGATCACAACAAATACAGCATTAAGAAGCTTCACAAGGTAGAGGTACGTGAATGTATGACCGGCGATTGAAAAGACAGCAATACTCTTATCAATTCCAATCCCGCTCTGCAAAATCAGAATACAAAGTTCAAATGTTCCTATCTCAAAAGCAACGAGTGTGGCTATACGGGATGTGACAAACCCGATAAACTCTTTTAAAACCGGTCCTTTCGAGCCAAAAACAAACGTGCGGTTGGTTATATAGGCAAAAACCACCGCGATAACCCATGCGGTAATAAGGTTTAAAACATCATAGGCAAGAAGATCAAAGTGCAGGCTTCCCAGTGCGAAATAAGCATGCTGCGTGCCGAATAACTTGTCAAAAATGACAAAGGATATAAGATTAACAATCGTCGTAAGTCCGCCAAAAATCAGATAGAAAATAATTTCCCTGCTCTTTTTCTCAGAAGGTTTTAAAGTACTGTCTCCTCGAATAAATGATACTACATTCATATCAGACCCTTTTCACTTCCTTAGGCCGACTTCTGGATCGCACCTGATAGATTATATAGAAAATCATTCCAAATTCTGCAACGGCCAGAACCGATGCAATTACAAAAGGAATCAGAAAACTGCTGCTTTCGGCTTGTACGTCTTTATAGGGATATACGCTGCCTGAAGCGGAATCAATCTCATAAAAACGGCTGACACCTGATTCGTCGGTAAGGTAAATCAGGGAAACGTCTGATTTTTGTGAGATGTAGCCCTTCGCTTCCGTTTCACCGATAACAACATCCGACTGGAAATACCCGTCCGGGATTTTCTGTTCAGACGGAACTGCTGTAATAGTCAGGAGCTGCGCCGGCATCTTCAGAACTAGAGCTGCTTCATAAAGGCGGATTGATCCGGAATCCGGATTGTAAATATAGAAAGCCGCCTCGCTTTCACTGTCCTGCAGGTACAGCAGTATGCTTTTGAATCCATTGCCGACATATACAGGAACCGTCTGCGTTCCCAGAAGTTCCATCTGCTGCGAGAACCCGGAAGGCACAGAAAGGGTCCCGGGGACTTCAACGAAAGTGTAAACCTTCCCGTTAATGTCTGTTATCGTTGCATTCGCCGGCACGAAATTATTGTCGCGAATAATATTGATTTTGTACTCAAGAGCGGTTTTGCCGTCTTGTGCGGCTACCCTTACCTTAGCCGGATTGTTTCCGACTGTGAGGTTATCATTGCCCGTAATCATAAACTGTGCTGTGGAATCCAGAGGTGTCGCCGTGATTTCAGCTTTTGTGACACTTCGGGACACGTGTACCTCATAGGAGAAAACTGCCGCAGAGAATTCCGGTGTCAGCGCTGCCCCTTCGATTGTAAGAGATGCAAGGGATGCTTCAGAAGAAAGAAGGCTCTGTACAGGAACAATGACAGTATTTCCGGGGCTTGCCGATAATTGGTTAAGAGAACTGTCCCTGAATCCACCGATTCCTCCGAGCCAGAAATTGGCATCCCCCGTAGGCGCGTTATCTATGACCTTGAAATACAGGACACAAACAGTAACCGAAGCATCTGAATACATGCTTGGATCAGCCGGCGGGGCGAGAGTATTGCCCGCTGCATCCATTACGGGTACTGTCTGATTTGCAGCGATAAGTCCTTCAGTTGTCTGGTCAACTCCAAGAACTGCAATTACATTGGTTGACGCTGTATTGGTGACGGAAAATGTAGAAGGCATATTGCTTCCTTTATCCATACCGGCAAAGGATACGTAATTGGGATCAAACTGGACCTCTATGGGACCGAAACGTGTAAGATTCGGAAAATTACTGAAGTTTACGCTAAGCGATATTGTGTCGCCTGCCTTCACAGTATCGACAGCCGCATACAAATTGACGCTCAGGCCTTCCGCTGCCCGGACCGGCAGGGAAAAAACCATGGGTACCAGAAAAGCGACTGTAAGAAGTGCAGTGACGATTCGGAATTTTATCATAATATCCTCCTTTCCCGGCACGGCTGCCGGATCAGACATCTGCACAATATTATACACACTTCAGGTGCATCCATTCAATCATGCAGCCGGAAGAGTTCCATAAAGAACCGGCATATCCGCATATACGGGAATCAGGAACTGAAAGGATGATGCCAGCATGTTCTGTGAAAGATATGCCCTGTGGTATCTGGCGCCTTCCGTGTATGCCATGGAAATGTTCTGTGCATATTGGTGTATAAATAAACCGTCCGCATTATTAATTACATCAAACTTCTGAAAATACAGTGTGTCCTGCCCAAGATCAATATAACTTTGTGCAATCCACATGGCACCGCCCCTGATGGCAAGATCCGGCGAAGTCCAGGGAAGCATCATCAGTTGTTCCTCCGGTGTAATCACCATGGCAGCAGAATCACTCCCCCACTTGGCAAATTTGGCACCGTTGATCTGCGCTCCGTTTTCGACGGAAGGATCAGGCGTTGAACCGATATTGAAAAAATTGAAGTAACCCTCATAACCCGGAAGAGTTCCTTTCGATAAAAGCGATTCCCCTGTCCTCCCCATCTCCTGAATAATCCGGCTGGCAAGAAAATACGGTGAAATTCCCGCTTCACTTCCCGCCTGGAGAAGAATCGCGGCATAATCCGGATCGGTTGATTCGAGGAAAGAACCTTTGACCATGGCCCTTACTCCTTCGATTGTGTGGATTGAAGGGTCAAATGCAAGTTTCTCAAACTGAAAAACATAGACCGGATCAAGGAAATTCCTGGGGTCCAGAAAATAATTAACAACTTCCGTCTTTGCTGCCCGCCAGGATGATCCGTCATAAACAGGACTGTCGGGCTTTACCCATTCGGGGTTGGTGCTGTCGCTGGCAAGACTCTTATCTTTGTTATCCTGAGCCGCCGTCAGATCCGTCCATGACACGCCTGTGTCAAAAGGCACAAATTGGTATGCAGGCTGAAGATTATGCAGAAGCCATATTCCGCTTCTGTAACTAACCGGAAAAAGTGCAAGCGTTGCAGCCGAATATCCCTCTTTGTCAGGTCCGGAAAGCAGGTAAAGTGTATATGTATGTATTTCCCGGTCAAAATCAGTAACATGAATACGGATGATATTACTGGCAGGTGTAATCGTAACTGCAGCGTCAGATGCAGTATTCACAGCCACCCCTGCGTCCGATTCCTGTTCAATAGTTACGCTGGCCGCATAACCTTCCACACAGACCGTGTTTGCGAGAATACCTGCCAGCTGAGTCTCTGAAACATAGGCATAGGAATTCTTTTTGATATCAAAAAGAGGATAGGCTGTTATTGGCAGCGCCGTAGCAGGGTCTGAAAAAGAAAGGGATGCAAGCCTTCCGTTAATCGGCAGAAATGTAAGATCCGACATGGCATAGGTCTGCGTATTCGCATTCAAATCCTTGCATGTGACGGGAGCTTCTTTATCCTGGTCTGATACGGCGGCGGTGGGTATAGGGGTCGGTACTGCCCCGACTTCGCTTGTCACCGCGAGATAGTTCTTATCTTCGTCCATGGCGACTTCTTTGGACTGGACCATAAAGTAAGTGATCTCATCCGGGGATATATTTACCGTTCCCTTTTGCACGCGTACGTAGAACATATTCCTATATTCACTTACATACGAATCCTTTTCGTCCTGCTGCGGCAAATCCTGAAGATATCCCCTCAGCGCTTCTGTCTGCGTCCCCGGAAGATCATTATTGCCGATCCTGGTGCCGTACATATCGTATAACGTGACGCTGATATCCGCGGAAAGATTTACAAAGTTAATGTATGCATTTCTATCCTTCGCATCGAGCTGGTACCACACATCTGTTGACCCGGCAGGCATCGAACCCTTCTGGACCCCGTCATTGACAAGTGTAAAGAAAGACGGAATCACGGCATCTCCTCCGGCAAGTATTTCTGCACGCCCGTCTGAGGTGCGCATGAGTATCTTGACGTTATGTGTCCCTGGTTTTTCTGTGGTTGTATCCCACAGCATGGAGAAACTCTGTGCACTGGATGCGTCCTTTTCGATTGCAAGCTGTCCGGGGCGCAAATTATCGTCAATATAAAAATCAGTGCGCACCTGATCCCCTTCAATGGAAATCACGCCGCTGACCTCCCTGACACCAAAACTGTACCCCTCGTCATCCTGAATTGATTTTTCCAGCATAACGGAGATAACCCTGGTGCCCGCCTTATCGGTAATCGATTCCAGTGCTGGCGGGGAATAGGATTCATCAACGGTCCTGAGAGTCTGTTCGATAACATATACGCGGGAATACACAGAAAGCGAATCAATAAGGTCACCCTTGTCTGTGCCGCTTCCATAAATAACATACGTTAAGTCTTTTGCAAAAGCTTCATCATCCTTACCTTCAAGAAGATAGTAGGTGCCGGTAAATGATAACCGGACAAATTCCGATACAGTCAGCTGACCCGAGGCGAGCTCTTTTTGCCAGACTCCGAAAGATCGCGCAGTCTTTGCCGGCGACTGAGCTTGTGTCAGTTCAATCGTTCGGCTGATAATCGCCTGCTCCTTCTCAGAGAGCTCCGAAGCAAAACCTGTTGAATAAATCGCATTTGACAGTATAATCGCTGCAGTGATTCCTGCCAGTAATACCAGGCCGGCAATACTCAAGTACAAAAAACGAATTTTATATTTCACGTTATTCTCCCGGTCATTTGCTGATTTCATCAAGGGTCATCCCATATGCAGGAATAAAATTATCCATAAAGAACACAACTTCCGGATAATCCAATTTCTTGATGGAGTCGAAAATCGACTTTTTTGCAGAAGAAAATTCCCTGTTGCCGGAACTTTCTTCTGTAATACATTTAATGTAAGCGCAGATCCTGTCTGCTGCCTTGACAAGATGGTATGCTTCGACTTTAGCCGGATCGGATCGATCCGGGCAGAAAAGTTCACTGTACTCACCGCGCAGTGATTCCGGCAGGAGAGAAAGCAGCGTATCCGCTGCCTGGCCCTCCACATTCTTATAAGCCCGGGTTATTTCCGGATTGCGGTATTTGATCGGAGTCGGAAGATCCCCGGTAATAATCTCAGTTGCATCGTGAAGCATGGCGACACCCATTACAAAAAGGGGGTCGACCTTATCTCTTCCATTCAGGCAAATATTATTGTGTATCGCTGCAAGGGCATGAGCAACAATCGCAACATCCATGCTGTGCTCCTTGATATTCTCTGTCCGGTTGTTGCGCATCAGGCCCCAGCGGTTAATATACTGCATACGGTCCAGCATCGCATAAAAAGAATACTTTGCCTGTTTGTCCTTATTCGTGTTGTTCAAATCATCATTCTGCTTCATTTAACTTCCTCACACCCAGTAAATGGTCTCATAGCATTTATTGGCAAAAGAATCGGTCATCCCGGCTATATAATCGGTAACGATCTGTACGACGGATGCCTTCGGATCCGGATAGCACAATCTGTAATCGGCAAGTGCTGTAAATACCGGATTCCCGGATGTCAGTGCTTTCTGCGGATCTGAAAGGGAATTCATCATCGCATCAAACAAACCTTCCACCGTTGTCTTTACACGTATCTCATATTTTTTGATTTTATCCGACTGATAGATGCGCTGGACATTTTCCTTGAGCAGCGCCTCCATGGCCTGACCCGACTCATCGGACAGGATGATTCCGTCTTTATCCAGACTATTGTGAATAATATCCGTTACAAGAGTGTGGATAATCTGCGAATTTGTGCTGCCCAAGGTCGATGTGATTGCCGGCGGAATATCCTCGAATTCGAGAATGCCCGCACGCGCTGCGTCTTCAATATCCCTTCCGACGTATGCTATTTTGTCTGCAATCCTTACGACGCAGCCTTCGAGAGTGGCAGGAAGCTGGCTGTGCCCGCTGTGTTTCTGAATGATCGCATCCGCTGCTTTATTCCTGTCAGGATAAATCCTGTATTCACTGTAAGTCTCACCGCAGTGCGAAGCGATTCCGTCCCTTACTTCAAAGGAAAGGTTAAGGCCTTCGCCCGGTCTCCCGCTTCGTATGGCCAGAAGATCCGCTACACGCAGGCTCTGCAGCTCATGCTGGAAAAACAGACGGCTGTCAATTTTTTTAACACAGGCATCCAATGTTCTCTCACCTGAATGTCCGAACGGGGAATGCCCTATGTCATGCCCGAGGGCAATCGCCTGGACGAGATCAAGATTCAGATTCAGAGCCCTTGCAATCGTGGTAGCAATATAATTGACATAAATTACGTGTTCTATGCGTGAGCAGATGTGATCATTCTGTGGATTGAAGAACACCTGTGTCTTATGGCGCAGACGGCGAAAAGCCTGTGAATATATAATTCTTCCGGTATCACGTTCAAAATCGGAGCGCACCGTACAGGCCTCTTCGTGAAATCTGCGTCCCCGGCTGTCCTTGCTTCGGAATGCATAAGGCGAAAGATACTTCTCTCGGCTGTCACGCAGGAGCGAGAGCAACTCCTGATCCCTTGGATTATCTGTAGAATCCGCGGCAAAAGGAACGTTTGCAAAAGTAGAGGAATACTCATCAAACAGGTTCTGTTCCTTGTCCAAATCGCCCATCGCGGCTACCTCCTCAGATGATTACTATTATATCACAATACCGAAAATGCCTTCTTTTATTTATCATGCCTTTGCAAGCTTTGCCTGCCTGACCAGCATGTTCCTGGAAGTTTTATTTTCGAAGACCACACATACAAGTGCATCTCCTGCAACCTTCTCCACAGACATTACCGTACCTTTGCCAAAACGCGGGTGGCGAACCGCCATTCCCTTTGCAATCGTTTCGGGCGTCAGAAGATTCTCGTCAACCGCAGCGGAGCCGCCGGCGGGCGCCGGCCTCGGCGCACCAAAAGCGGTTGTTCCGAACGGATGCAAAGAAGCAGATCCCTGAGTCGATGCGCTTCCGGTCTGGAAATTGGTCTGGCTCGAACGCGCAGGTGCACCGTCATCGACAAATGAACGTCTGGAAGCACCGATACTCTCCAGATACGCAGGATCAATCTCTTTTATAAACCGGGACGGAGGCAGTTCCTGTGTCTGACCAAAGAGCATACGGCTTCTCGCCGAAGTGATAAAGAGCTTCTTTCTTGCACGGGTTATCGCTACATACGCGAGACGTCTTTCCTCTTCGATCGCCTCTTCGTTATCCATCGAACGTGTTCCCGGGAATATCCCTTCCTCAGTACCGACCAGAAAGACTATGCTGAATTCCAGTCCTTTTGCGCTGTGAATGGTCAGGAGACGGACAAAATCGTCTTCAAGTCCTGCATTATCACCTTCAGAATAGAGTGCTGCATTTTCAAGATACGACTGCAGAAGTCCCTTTAAGTCCGTATCATAAGTTGTATCCTCACTGCTGAAGTCATCGGCAAGTGCATCTTCCCCCAGATCAATGTCAATCGCAGCCTTTTCCGCAGCCTGATTTTTACGGCGGGCCTCAAATTCAACAGCTTCAGAAAGCAACTCACGCATGTTCTCGATGCGGTCAACCGTCTCACCCTTTTTCTCTTTCTGCTCAATAATTTCCTGCATAATTCCTGACTGATCCTGTACATATTCAATATATTCCGAAAAACTCATCGAATTCTCCATAAGCTTCTCCCGGAGCGCATCAAGCATGGAGGAAAACTGCTGGAGCTTATGTGACGCCCTTGCCAATTCAGGATACTGGGGCGCGAGTGCGCATACCTGCAGGTAACTCATACCCGATTCGACGGCAATTTCCTTGACCCGGTCTACCGTCGTATCCCCGATTCCCCGCTTGGGAACGTTTATGATTCTATCAAATGCATAATTATCAGACGGCGACATAATCAGCCGCAGATATGCCAGAATGTCCTTGATTTCCTTACGGTCGTAGAATCGCTGACCCCCATATACGCGATAGGGAATTCCCTGTTCGCGAAAAGCGGCTTCAATTGTTCTTGAGAGTGCGTTGAGCCGGTAAAGAACGGCCATATCACCGTATTTGTACTGTTTGGATTTTACGAGTTTCTGAATCTGATCGGTGATAAAATAGGCTTCCGCCCCGTGATGATCAGCCGTATAGTGTGTAATTTTCTCGCCGGGATCAAATTCCGTCCAGAGCTTCTTGGCTTTTCGTCCTCTGTTGTGCCTGATAACCGTGTTGGCGGCTTCAAGGATATTCGAAGTTGAACGGTAATTCTGCTCGAGCTTGATTACGTTGGTATCTTTAAAATCTTTCTCGAAATCCAGAATATTGCGGATGTTGGCACCGCGGAAAGAATAGATCGACTGATCATCATCCCCTACAACACACAAATTCCTATATTTCTTGGCAAGCATCAGAATCAGGATATATTGTGCATGGTTGGTATCCTGATACTCATCGACAAGAATATACTTGAACTGATCCTGATAATAGGTGAGAACTTCCGGATGATGCTTGAAAAGTACAACGGCAAAATAAAGAATATCATCAAAATCCATACCGTTGCTGGCATGGAGTTTTTCCTGGTATTTCCTGTAAATAATGGCAATCTTCTGACGCCGGTAGTCAGGCCCTGCTTCTTTTTCAAAATCTTCCGGAGAAAGAAGTTCGTTCTTGGCCTTACTGATTTCTGCCTGAACTGATCTCGGGATGAAAATTTTATCATTCAAATTCATGTCGGAAATGCACTCTTTGATAATTTTCAGCTGATCATCCGTGTCCATAATGGCGAAGTTCTTCTCAAACTGCAGTAAATCCGCATGACGCCGCAAAATACGCGCGAACATGGAGTGAAATGTGCCGACCCACATGTAGGAAGCCATATCACCAATAAGCTCACGTATGCGGTCTTTCATTTCGGCAGCCGCTTTGTTGGTGAAAGTAATGGCAAGGATAGACGAAGGTCTCACTTTGCGGACACGAACAAGATATGAAATACGGAATGTGATAACGCGGGTCTTGCCTGATCCTGCTCCTGCCAGAATCAAGAGAGGACCCTCATCATGACAGACTGCTCTTTTCTGTTCGGGATTGAGTCCGGAAAGAAGATTCTCCTCCCAGGGTACTCCGGCATTGTCATCATAAAAGTTCGTATCGCTCAAAATATAATCCTCCTGAATGTGGGCTGATTTATGTCACAAGTGTTGTCCATTATACCATAAAATGAGGCTGCCTCTTTGCAGAGACAGCCTCGAACGCGCACCAGACGGTACCATAATATGAATTAAGAATACTCAATCAACCAGAATAGACCCGTCCAACCAGATAAACCAGATAAACCAGTCCAACCAGATAAACCAGATCAACCAGATCAATCAGATAAACCAGATAAACCAGTCCAACCAGATCAATCAGATAAACCAGACCGAGCCAGGGTCACCAGATCAAACAATGTCTACCAACCATGTCGTGAAGGAGTCAACCAACCAAACTATAACAACCAGACAAAACCGATAAGCCAGACATACCGGACTAAACCAGACAAACCAGACTAACCGGACAGACCAGACTAACCAGACAAACCGGACAGACCAGACTAACCGGACAGACCAGAATCAGTAGGTAGGCTCGATCAGACCATAATTACCGTCCTTGCGCTTATATACAACACATACACTTCCGGTCTCTGCATCGAGGTATACCAGAAAGCTGTGTCCCAGCATTTCCATCTGCAATACTGCATCATCCTGGGTCATAGGAACAAGTGCGAAAGTCTTACGCTTGATGATTGTCCTCTCTTCGTTCTCCTCTTCATCCTCGTCATTCGCGAAATCGTTAAGGTACTCCTTCATATACGAATAATCGTGAATTTGCTTCTCTATTCGGGTCTTCTGCCTGCGGATCTGAGATTCAAGCTTATCTACGGTACGGTCTACCGCTGACAGTATCTCCTCGTCTTTGGCTTCTGCCCTGTAAATGTGATTCTCAAGTCTTAATGTAATTTCAACCTTTTTAATGTCACGTTCCGGACGTACCTTGATAGTAAAGACACCATCTTCTCCAAAATACTTGCTGAACTTTGAGAGCTTGTCTGCGATCTTCTCCTCTAGTCTCTCCCCTACGTGAATTCCGATCCCCTGTGTCGTGATTTTCATGCAATCACTTCCTTCCGGTTTCTTCTTTAAGAACCTCTTTCGATGTCCTTATGTTCATTATACGTAACGGCCAGAAAAAGCTCGTAACATTGTATACTGTGATTCAATTTTGTTAGTGATATAATAATAATGTTGTGTCGACTCAGAAAGACTCGTCCTGATGGTCAGACTCCCTGACAGCCGCATCTTGCGCTTCATAACCTGTTTCAGCAGGCACCGTCTCTTGAGAGTCAGGTGCTTTTTCTTCGCTCGAAGAAACCGGTTCTGAAGTAATCAGGACTGATTCTACAGCCGGTGCGGAAGAAACCGCCGGCGAAACAGGAAGTGATGTCGGAATTTCAACCTGTTTATCCGATCCCTCGGGAAATTTCGCGCCGCAGGATGAGCAGAAAGCGTGATCGAGCGGATTATCTTTTTTGCAGGTTGTGCAAAGCTTCATACCTTTTTCAAAAAGGATCTTCAGTTTATTCGCTTCGATATCCATATAAAGTGTCGTTATTGCGTCACATCTATTATTGATATCTTTAGAAACGTCCGCCGAAGCATCCCGATACTGTCCATAATATAATCTTCCAATTTCATCAAAGTAGCGATTGATGCTCGCATTCTTCTCATCTGTAGATTTCTGCAGCTGTGCAATCGTCTTTGCCTTTGGATCGAAAAGTGCCATATGCAATTCCTCCTTAAGTGTCATTTTTCATTTTGTGAATAATGAAAACATAAACATTATAACTCGAATTCAAGCAAACAAAAAGAGAGGTCCCGCACAATGGCAATGCCACCTGCAGGACCTCCTTTGATATTGAAGATTATTAACGAAAATTACTTCGCGTCTACTTTTGCCATGTGCTCGATGAGCATAAGAACTTTGTTGGAATAGCCCCACTCATTATCGTACCACGATACGAGCTTAACAAAGTTCGGGTTCAGTGCGATACCGGCATCAGCATCAAAGATGGATGTGCGGGGATCATGAATGAAATCAGAAGAAACTACGAGGTCTTCAGTGTATCCAAGGATACCCTTGTACTGCTCGGACTCGGAAGCCTTCTTGATGACGGCCTTGATCTCTTCATAGGAAGCACCCTTCTCAATGCGGACTGTAAGATCAACAACAGAAACGTCTGCTGTAGGAACGCGGAAAGACATTCCTGTCAACTTGCCGTTGAGCTCAGGAATAACTTTGCCGACAGCCTTAGCTGCACCGGTGGAAGAAGGGATGATGTTGAAAGCTGCACCGCGGCCGCCTCTCCAGTCCTTCTTC
>Ga0209429_10001781_pt1 | contig 13052 bp, 14 predicted proteins | sample BarGraNGADG00212_3_FD_184493 | JGI IMG/M metagenome (GOLD analysis project Ga0209429, IMG submission 184493) | Arctic peat soil microbial communities from Barrow, Alaska - Barrow Graham LP Ref core NGADG0004-212 (SPAdes) (version 2) | ecosystem: Environmental > Terrestrial > Soil > Wetlands >... | reverse complement strand
TTGGTTGAATATACAAAATTTAAATCGTATTTTTAAAAATAATGGCATTACTTATTTTTGTGATGCATATTCAATCTTAAATATCATGAGATTATGATAAATGAATCACACTTTAAAAGGTTGGTTATAGCAGCATATCGTTTACCTTTCAAATTCAGTAAAACGGGAAATGGGTTCAAAGCTATACAAAATTCGGGTGGTCTTGTTTCCGCTATACTCTCACTTTCTGAAAATTTCAAAAAAAAGCATAGTAAGGATATTTCCGGTAAGATATTATGGGCAGGGGTAGGTGATAATCTGGCAGATAATTTCACTGCTGACCAATTTGAGAATGAAAACTTCGACATTGCTCCTGTTAATATACCTTCCCGGACAAACGATTTATTTTACGGAGGTTTTTGTAACGATATGATCTGGCCTCTGTTTCACTATTTCCCTACTTACAGCGTTTTTAATGTTCAATACTATGAAGCGTACAGGGAAGCCAACTCAATATTTTGTGATGAAATAGTAAAATCAATTAGGCCTGGTGATTTTATATGGATACATGACTACCAGTTAATGCTTTTGCCTGAAATGATCCGAAAAAAGGTACCAGGTGCAACTATCGGATTTTTCCTCCATATCCCCTTCCCGTCTTTTGAAATATTCAGGTTAATGCCACGGCACTGGCGTGAAGATATTATCAATGGAATGCTTGGGGCCGATCTTATAGGGTTTCATACACATGACTACACCCAGCATTTTATCAAATCAGTTAAACGTACAACCGGTTATGAGTGCAGTCAGAACATCATTTACACTCATAATAAGCTTGTTAAAGCAGATGCCTTCCCAATTGGAATTGACTACGATAGATTCCACAATGCAGTTATGTACAAACCAGTCCTTATTGAGAAACAAAAGATAAGGAAATATCTGGCTGATCAAAAACTCGTTTTTTCTATTGACAGGCTTGATTATTCCAAAGGTTTATTGTTAAGACTTAATGGATATGAAACTTTCCTTGAAAAACATCCGAAGTGGCATTCTAAAGTTGTGTTCAATATGGTTGTGATTCCATCCCGGGATAGTATTGAGAAATATAAGGACATGAAAAAGGAAATTGAATCAACTGTTGGACGTATAAATGGCAAATACAGTTCCCTGGCATGGCGTCCTATAATATACCAGTATAAATCTTTGTCTTTCAATGAACTTGTTGCCTTATATGATTTAAGTGATGTTGGTCTGATTACCCCATTGCGTGATGGGATGAACCTGGTAGCTAAAGAATATATAGCCTGTCAGATTGAAAATAAAGGAGTTTTAATTCTGAGTGAAATGGCAGGAGCGGCTGCAGAACTGAATGAGGCTTTAATAATCAATCCAGTCGATAATCTTGAAATGGCGGAAGCAATTTTTAAGGCTCTTGAAATGGGAAAATCAGAAATAAATACCCGGCTCGAAAGAATGCAAAACCGGATTTCAAGTTACAATGTATTCACCTGGGCTTATGATTTTTTTAACCAGACATACGATACCAAAGAACAACAGAAATTAATGAATGTTAAGTTCATAAACAAATCCATATCGTCGCAGATAGTTTCAGAGTATCAGAAATCTAAACACCGGATTCTTTTTTTCGACTATGACGGCACATTAGTCTCATTTGCGAAATATCCCGAACTGGCAACAATTGATAAAAAGACCCTCGAAATAATTGAAAGCCTCAGTGCTGATCCCAAAAATATGGTTGTTATTATAAGCGGAAGAAGCAGGGAATTTCTTGAAAAACAATTCATGGGAGTCAATATCAGTCTTGTTGCAGAACATGGATATTTTATCAAACTGGCAGGCAAAAAATGGAAAGCTACTGTTGAAGCAGATCTTCAATGGAAAAAAGCTGTACTCCCAATATTGAATGAATATGTGAATCGTTGCAATGGAACATTTATTGAAGAAAAAACCGGAAGTATTTCCTGGCATTACAGGAACGCTGATTCTGATTTCGCCCAATTGCGGCTTCATGAATTACGAGATGAGCTTAAAGAAATAATACGGCATAAAACGGTGTTTGAAATTCTTGAGGGGAACAAAGTACTGGAAATAAAAAGCGGGAAATACGATAAGGGCCAGGCAGCAAAGACACTGATGAAAAATAAACACTTCGACTTTATTCTTGCTGCCGGTGATGACAGAACCGATGAATTTCTTTTCAAAGAATTACCTGGTTCAGCATATTCAGTACGGGTTGGATTAAGCCCCTCATTGGCTAAATATAATGTGCCAGACTTTTCCTTTTTATTAAACCTATTGAAAGATTTTATGAAATGAATTTCCAATTCAACTTGTCATTCCAATTTTCAGGTCTATATTTTGACCTTTTTATCGAAAGGAATTATATTTCTCTATTTTCTGAAACGGTGAGCCTTTCACACTCCTATATGAACAATAAGGGGTAACAATCATTCTCTTTAAGTTTAAAATATGTACTTGGATTATCTCAACGAAGTAGATTCTCTTAAGCAAGTCAAATTCATAGCATTGACATTTGATGATGGTCCTGATAGTTTATATACTCCACTTATCCTGGATGTCCTGAAAGAAAAGAAAGTAACAGCTACTTTCTTTTTAATTGGTGAGAAGATGAAGAGATACCCGGAAGTAACAAAAAGAATATTTACAGAAGGACATTGCATGGCTAATCATACTTTTAGTCATATAAGATTTCTAGATAAGTCAATTACAGTAATATATAACGATTTAATGCAAACTGAAAAATTAATTAATAGTGTTTGTGGTAATTCTCAGAAAATATTCAGACCTCCTTTTGGTCGGATCACTAAAAAACAAAATATACGCTTGCTTAAGCTTGGTTTTAAAATAGTATTATGGAATCTTGATTCTAAAGATTATATAAGCGGTTCAACTAAAGATAATATAGTAAACAAGGTAATCTCAGAAGCTGGCAATGATAAAGTAGTATTATTTCATTCTGCTGATTATTCTGGAAAGAAAAGCAGAATGAATACAGTTATGGCATTACCAGAGATTATTGATAAGCTAAGAAGCCAAAACTATGTTTTTGTAAAAGTAAATCAATAATATCTGACCTGTCTTTTTATGCTATTTAAAATTTAAAATTAATAATTCGAGACATCAGAAATTTGCTGTTTCTTACCCCCGGGCCAAATAGACTGCCCTTTTGAGACACATTCTTGACTTCATAACAAGTCAATACAAAAGCTATGCTTATTGACCATATTTCGCCGGGAAAATTTCAATTTACATACATAGCTAAACAACAAATACTTAACTTAGGTTTTTGGTGGTCAATATTGTCCGGTCAACTATAGTCAATCCCACTTTTTCCCCCAGGATACTAAGAGCTAAGCCCATTTCTTTTCCATCCAGAAAAATCTCATTGTTAGATTTTTCGTTTGTGCTAAACAATATTTTAATGATTTCTTAATCTCAGCTTAATACGGCCTTAATAAGTGTAGAATACTATTGTCCAATTAAATAATTAATTTCTACAAGAAAATGGAAAATAATAGACAAAAAACTGTAACCTATATAGGAGCTACAGTTATTGCTCTTTTGCTAATTGGAATGGTTTTTACCACAGTTTCAATTTCAAAGGGGAAGAAAAATCTCAATGCAGAGAAACAAACTTCCGAAAAGCTTCTATCTGAAAAGCTATTTGTTAAAAAGGACCTGGACAAACTACAGACAGATTTTTCTACTTTGAAACAAAAAAGTGATGCCAACGCAAAATTGCTTGCCGAAACTAATATTAAGATTGAAGACAACGAAAAAAGAATTAATTCCCTTACAGGAGAGAATAGATCCTTGCGTGCTAGTAAAAAGGAATTGGCTGAGTTGAAAAAAGCAAAAGCTGATCTTGAAAAGGAATCCACTCAGTTGAAGTCTGACTATGACAAATTAATGGCTCAAAACAATGATCTTCAGAATTCTTTATCTTCATTGGAAACCGAGAAGAAAAACCTTGCACTTCAGTTTGAAACCGCACAGAAAGCAAACACTGACAATTTTCTGGTTACAGCCACAAGAGGAAAGAAAGCAGAAAGAATTGTGATTAGAGCATCAAGAGCAAAAAAACTAAACATGACTTTTGAGGTTCCTCAAAGCCTTACTGAAGCAATAAGCTTTAAGATAGTAACCCCTTCCGGGACAACAATTAATCCGGATGATAAATCTTTGACATGGACTTTCCCTCTGGAAACAAGGAATTTTACTGCAAGTTTATCAACTGTGACTGGAGAGTTTGAACAGTCACGTCAGGTAGTTTTAAACTATGTGCCAAAAGGGAAGCTTGCAAAAGGGGAATACAAGCTACAGATACTCTGTGACGGGAATAATATTGGCAATTGCAGGATTATGCTTAAGTAGAACATTTTTTTCAACCTTTCTATACTTTGTTTAAAATGCCCGTCATCTGGCGGGCATTTTTTAAAATAATCAAAATAATTGCAAAACAGGGTTAATTACAAGTAGTTATGAGAATTCTTATATATTTTATTTTGGGATCTGTTCTGGTATTTTCGTCATGTGAGAGAAATAATAAACGTCTTGCTGAAAACATTATTCCTAAAATTGAAGAAAAGACAGTTCCGGATACAGCAAATCCAATTAAAGAAGTTGAAGAAAAACTTGTAGCAAATAATAACAAATTACCGAATCCCCATCGCTACTTTGTTATCATAGGTAGTTTCAGAAATCCGGATAATGCAAATAAATACCAGGGACAGATTCTAAAAAAGGGGTTCAGTTCAGAGATTCTAAAAAATGAATCTGGTTTATACAGAGTTTCAGTCCTGGCAACAAATGAAACAAAAGAGGCAATGAAGGAAATCAGACGTATAAGAAGAATTTTCCCTGAGTATTCTTATACCTGGCTATTGATTCAGAAGAAATAAATATGTCTTAAACAATAATCTTTTTTCACGGAAAACTTAAAACACAAACAAATGAGGAACTTGTATTATGTAATATTTCCACTAACACTTATTGTTTTGCTAAATTCCTGTGCTCCGGTTTATAAATGTGGTGATTCAAAACCTAAAAAGATGCCTCTTACATGGAGCAAAAACCTGAAAACAGTTGTGAGCGAAAGAGATAAATTATGTACAAATCTGGTATTAAAGGAAAAAGAAAATGCCGGATTGAAGAATACGATAACTGACATGACGGGTAAGAACAAAGACCTTACTGATAAATATAATTCTTTAACAAGTGAAAATATTGATTTAGAGGGAAAATATAAAAATTTAATTAATGAGAGCTTATCAAAAACCGACCAATTCAACAAAGCATTAAAAGCAAAATCTGATGAGTTAAACACTAAAGAACAATTACTGTCAGAAAGAGAGAAAGCGGTGAAAGAGATGCAACTGATTATTGCAAGGCAGGATTCCATCACTAAACGACTAAATGGTATTTTAAGAAATGCTTTGTTGGGATTTAATTCCGATGAGTTATCGGTGGAAGTTAAGAACGGGAAAGTATATGTCTCAATGTCAGATAAACTTTTATTCAAATCCGGTAGTTCTGCTGTTGAAGAAAAGGGGAAAGAAGCATTAAAACTATTAGGCGAAGTATTGGACAAAAATTTGGATATAGACATACTCGTGGAAGGGCATACAGATAATGTACCGATAAAAACTCCCATTTATAAAGACAATTGGGATTTAAGTGTGGCAAGAGCCACTTCAATTGTCCGGATACTTGCGATTGACTATAGAATCGCACCTACTCGAATGACAGCATCTGGGAAAGGAGAGTACTTTCCCAAATCTGATAATGAAACTGCGGAAGGAAGAGCAAAAAACAGAAGAACTGAAATAATTCTATCTCCTAAACTGGATGAAATAATGCAACTTCTGAAAGATTAAGGATAGGCTTTCATATATCGTATATATACCAGATTTACAAATGGATAAATCTTCATTCAGGTCAAGGTACTTAACATCTAACTGCCAGCATATCAGTTGTATATTGAGATTTAAGATGGTTCTTAGAAGTTGTAGCTTACTTATTATAGTTTTCTTAGGTTCCTTTTGTGAAAAATATCCTGCTGATGCACTACCTATTGCACCATCCCCTTATGCAGAAATTGAAAGTACTATCAGACGGAAATACGATGTATATGCAGTCTTTAAGTGGGATCAATATACCCAGTTGTTGGATAAGCTATCTCAATCTAAATTTAACGTTCTGCCAAATAATGAAATGCGAAATACATTTGATGATTCCAAAGTTATTGTGGGATTAAGGCATGACGTTGATTTCAACCCATTTAAGGCTTTGGAAATGGCTAAGATTGAAAAGGTTTATGGCATACGAGCGACCTATTATTTTTTGGCTACAGCGGAGTATTATGGCAATTTCAGAAACAACAAAATAGTTCGTTCAACTGGTATTGAAGATTTATTAAAGGAAATTCATAAAACAGGGAGTGAAATTGGAATCCATAACGACCTGTTGACCATAATGATTATTTATCAACTTGACCCTTTTTTATTTAATCAGGAGGAGATAGCATTTTATAAGTCGCTCAGAATCCGGATAAATGGAACTGCGGCTCACGGATCTCCTCTTGCTAAGACGACAATTCCTAATTACCAGATATTTTCTGATTTCGCTAAAAGTGATTCAGTCGAATACCAGGGTAAAAAGTATCCCCTGGGAAAATACAGTCTAAAGGATTATGGATTTAAATACGAAGCATATTTCATAGACTATGGTACCTATTTTTCTGATTCTGGCGGTAAGTGGAATGACCCGGAAGGCTTTGCAGGAATCTTAAAGAAACTCGATTCAAGCAAACCCGGAGATAGAATTCTGATACTTGTTCATGCGGATTGGTGGGGACGAACTTCTAAATAATGCTATATATATATCATAATGGGATCAGGAAATCAATAATATCTTATTCAAAGTTATGCTAGAGATTGTTTTAATATCAGCTTTTGGAATTTGTTTTGTTGCTTTTATAATTCAAGATGTATTATTTTCCCTTGATAATCATTCAAATAGCAAATTCTTTTGTAATGTTTTAAAATGGCATAAGGATCCTAAATGCCAGGAGTCAGATGGAGTCAATTTCTTCGGGGAATGTCCAAGATGTCACAAAACCATATACCAGGATAAAAGGGGAAACTGGAACGCTAAAAAATAAAATATGTGGTTCAAACCTTATCAAGGAATAGTTTAATTCCAAATTCTTTAAAGTAATATGATTTTTTATGAAATGGATTTATTTATCACTGGGTATCTTATTTGAGATTATTGCTCTTGTTTTTATGAAAAAATCAGAGGGGTTTACAAAATTATACCCAATTCTGTTTGTATTCTTATTCTATTCATTGGCGTTGGGATGTCTTATTCTGGTGTTAAGAAAGATGGATATAAGTGTAGCCTATGCTATCTGGGCAAGTGCAGGTATTTTCTTAATGGCGCTTGTTGGTATAATTTGGCTTAACGAGCCTGTTACAATCATTAAAGTAGTCTCAATGTTGCTTATAATATTAGGAGTTATAGGATTAGAATTTTTTGATTAATTAAATAGATTATGAAAGTATTTTTAACAGGGGTTACAGGTTTCTTGGGAGGAGAATTACTGGTAGAATTGTCGAAAAAGCCAGAAATTGAGAAGATTTTCTGTTTGGTAAGAGCACAAAATGAAGCAGAGTCATTAGGAAGGTTAAGGAAAGTTTTTGATTTACATGGAGATTACTTTGACTCTGAAAAAATAATTCCTATAACAGGCGAATTGGCAGATAGCCAGCTTTCATTGAAATTAATGAACGATATTCAGTTAAGCGAAGTTGACACAATCATTCATTCTGCAGCAAATACTTCATTCTCAAAAATATATGATGATATTGTACAAAAAGTTAATATCGGAGGAACCCTGCAAATATTAAGATGGGCTAAATCATTGAAAAAATTAAATCTTTTTACATATGTTGGAACAGCAACTATATGCGGAACAACAGTAAAAAATTGCCTAGTATCCGAAGATATATCGCCTGATTTGGGTTCCAAGCATCTGGTAAAATATTCCTATACCAAGATGATAGGAGAGCTTCTTCTAGAAAATTATCTGCCTTCAGAAAAAATTTTAGTTGTTCGGCCTTCCATAATAATGGGTGATAGCAGACCATGGACACCAAGATCTTATGTATTATTATGGGCTTTGGCTACTTTAAATGAATTACGCCTCTTTCCTGGCAATCCTGATAGCAAAATAGATATTATACCTATTGATTATGCTGCTCTTTCAATTATCGAATTAGTTTATAATAATAAGCGAAAATATAATGTTTATCATATCTCATCGGGGCCAGGTTCTTGTACAACTCCTGAAAAGGCTACAAATGCCATTAAAGATTTTTTCCCTGAGAAACCTGACTTTAAGTTTGTCTCAAGAGAACTACTGGGGGATATGAAAAAATGGTCTAGAAATGGTGTTTCAGTAAGTGAAGAAAATAATTTATTCCAGTTTAAGAATTATCTAAATTATTGGGTTAATAACTTTGGGAGCAATTCAAAACTAAGGATATTGTTTTACGCTTTAGAACCATACATTGATTTTATCGAACTGGGACAAATTTTTGATAATACAAGACTACTTGAAGACACAAATATGGGGCATTCAATTCCCGCCCACATATATTTAAAAAATATGGAAAAACATTTTGAATCAATTAATATATTCGAGGGTGCCATTGATCCTTGATTTTAGATTCCAATTATTAATTGTGATGAATAATTTATGGATTTTCACGGAGATATAATTTATAACCCAAAGATTACCAGCACACATAAGATATTTAATAAAATTACTTAAATGAAAAGATTTATAGGTCAAACAATTTTAATGATCGTCATCATAGTTTTGGTGGGACAGAATGCAATGGCGCAAAATATTAAGTTTGGGCATATCAATAGCGACGAACTTATTCAGGCAATGCCTGAATATGATTCCGCAATTGTTAAACTAGAGAAATTCCGTAAGGAACTTATAAATTACCTTGAGTTAATGTCTGTTGAACTGAATAATAAAAACGATGCATATAACAAGGAGAGTAAAAACCTGAGTGATTTCGTTAAACAGACCAAAGAACAGGAAATGAGTGACATGAACAGAAGAATTCAAGAATTTCAAAGCACTGCTCAGTCTCAATTGCAGGATAAGCAAACCGAACTTTTTCAACCTATTTATGCAAAATTTGAAAAAGCAATTAAGGACGTTGGTAAAGAGAATGATTATCTTTATATTTTCAATTCTTCGCAAGGAGGCTTTCTATTATTTTTTGATAAGGGAAAGAGTGATGATGTAACAACCCTGGTCAAAGCGAAACTTAAAATAGAATAGAATAATAATCCTGATGCTGAACCAAAATAATTTAACCCCAAATTCCTAATGAAAATTCTGCTAATTGAAGACGAACCGCAGGTTGTTGAATTTTTAAAAAAAGGGCTCACTGAAAAGGGATATGAAACAGAAGTTGCCTATGATGGACACATGGGAGAAAGGCTTGCTTCGAAAGGCGATTTTGGTCTTATAATTCTGGATGTTATTTTACCCAATATAAATGGCTATGAACTTTGCAAAAGAATTCGTGAAAAAGGGATTCAGGTACCGGTTCTAATGTTAACAGCACTTGGGACCACTAACGACAAAGTTTCTGGATTTGATGCCGGTGCTGATGATTATCTGGTTAAACCTTTTGAGTTTGAAGAACTTCTTGCCAGAATAAAAGCACTTACCAGAAGGTCTTCTGGGTTGATTCAAACATCTAAAGTGATAAAAATAGCTGATCTCACTCTTGATCTTTATAAGAAATCAGCAATCAGACAAGATAAAAGTATAGATCTTACAGGTAAAGAATTTGAGCTGCTGGAATTTCTTATGCAGAATATGGGAAGAGTATTGTCTCGTGTGGAGATCGCTGAAAGAGTATGGGAGATTACTTTCGATACAGGTACAAACGTAGTTGATGTTTATATTAGTATTTTGAGAAAAAAAATTGACAGGGATTTCGAAGAAAAGTTAATTCATACAAAGGTTGGACTAGGTTATTACATAGATGAGCCATAATGGAAATCAGGAAAAAATTATTGTACCAGTTTATAGGCATTGTTGCCATGATTCTCCTTTTATCATCACTTTCTGTTTATATATCTTTTTCCGAAGGAAGAAAGGTGGAATTTTATGACAGGCTTGGGAGTAAGGCAAAAATGGTAGCGCTGATGCTAATTGATATAGATGAAATAGATGCCGAACTATTAAAAAGAATTGAAAAAAACAATCCTATAAGTTTTCCTAATGAGAAAATCATAATTTACGATTATCAGAACAAGATTGTCTACAGTACTGATGATGATAAGATATTGGCTATCTCTCCGGAATTGATAACTGAAGTAAGACTAAAAGAAGAAATTCGTTTGATACAGACACCTTATGAAATCCTTGGCCAGTTTTATGCAGGCAAGTATGACAGATATGTTGTTTTTGCTGCTGCCACTGATATTTACGGATTGGGAAAGATTAAACGGCTTCGTGTCATTCTTCTTATTGTCTTCATAATTAGTTTAGTTATAGTATTTATTTCAGGAAAGATTTTTGTGTCACGTGCTTTAACCCCCATTTCTGACATCATGTCACAAGTTGGCGCGATTGAGGTGTCCAACCTCGATGCTAGGATTTCGGAGGGAAATGGCAAAGATGAGCTTTCACAGCTTGCACAAACTTTTAATAAAATGCTTGAAAGGATTGAGTCAGCCTTTAAAACTCAAAAAAATTTCATAGCTAACGCCTCCCATGAGTTACGCACTCCCCTAACAGTTATTACCGGACATCTGGAAGTAATCCTTATGAATGCTAGAAAGAATGAAGAATACAGAAATACAATCATTTCTGTTCTGGGAAATATTAAGAACCTTAACCATATTTCAAACCGACTCCTGCAACTAGCACAAGCAAGTTCTGAATTTTCAGAAGCTGATTTTAGCCTGATCCGGATTGACGAAATCCTATGGCAAGCAAAGAAAGATGTCCTAAAAATAAATGACAACTATCAGATTAATATTAATTTTTCTGAATCAATTGATGATGAATTTAAACTGCAGGTCAAAGGCAATGAGCAGTTGCTTAGAACTGCTATAAGTAACATTATTGATAATGGATGTAAATATTCCGGTGATCATACATCTGAAATCAGTGTTAATAACGAAGATAATAACGTGATCATCAATTTTTCAGATAAAGGGATTGGAATTTCAGAGGAAGAACTTAAGATGATTTTCCAACCATTTTACCGTGCCAAAAATGCTATCGGTACCAAAGGTCATGGTATTGGTTTATCACTAGTGGAAAAAATTATTACGTTACATAATGGGGGAATCACTGTAAAATCTGAAATCCTGAAAGGCAGTACTTTTACTCTTTCTATACCTTTAAAAACTTGAATATTCATTTGATTTGCAATTTAATTAGTATAAATGCCAGATGACTTGACCACATTTAGGCAAATCAGATTACTACATGTGCCCAAACGACAAAAACTTGACTAGGTCACTGATTTTTCCAAGTTATTTGTGGATTGAAGGGTTTTTCACGCTTTTCGAAAGGATTTTTTAAATAGAATGCCCAATTGACTTCCCTTTCTTAAAGGAATCTTCTTTTGATTGTGCGATTTTTTCTTCGTAACTCTTTGCATAAGCATCAAATTTTTCCTTCCTTTTCCTCTTTTTCTCAGGCGACATGAAATCAAGATACCAAATAACTATTCCTATTATAATTACTGCAGCTAATAATTTCATTGCACATATATTATTGTTATTTCATTAAATAAATAATTATTACACAAATACTCTACCTTGTCAATGCAATATCATATCTTGAAGGATATAAATTAATGCTCCGGAGAAAAAACCGATTAGTGCAAGCCAGCTTATTTTCTTGAGATACCAGAAAAAAGTGATTTTTTCCATACCCATAGCTGCGACACCAGCAGCAGAACCAACTATCAGAGCACTTCCTCCCGTACCTGAGCAGTATGCCAGAAACTCCCAGAAAAAATGGTCTGTCGGATATTGTGCTAAGTCATACATTCCCTGTGCCGCTGCTACTAAAGGAACATTATCAACAATAGAGGAAAGTAATCCTATCGAAATCACGATGGTACTTATATTGCCAATTGACTCTGCCATAAAATTTGCAAGACTTGTTAAGATTCCAGTTGATTGCATTGCAGCAATAGCAATTAGAATTCCAAGAAAAAACAAAATGGTTGATGTGTCTATTTTACGTAGCGCATGAACCACGGACAAATTATGTTTATTCTCTTCATCTTTAGACCTGTGAAGAACTTCTGTAATAATCCACAGTACCCCCAAACCAAATAATATTCCCATGTAAGGTGGCAAATTCGTAAGGGTTTTAAATACCGGGACTAAAATGAGAACGGAGATACCAGAAAATAACACTATTTTTTGCTCTTTCTCAGGCAATGATGTGCTCTGAGTGCTATTAATGTTTTCGGTTCGTTCGACCTTCCCTTTCAACTTGAAAGAGATAAATATTAATGGTACAATAAGACAAAACAGGCTTGGCAAGATTAACTTCGCAATAATCTTAAATGCTGTTATTTGTCCGCCTATCCATAACATAGTAGTAGTGACATCACCAATTGGAGACCATGCGCCACCTGCATTTGCTGCAATTACAACTGTACCAACAAAAAACAGTCTGTCTTTCTCATCTTTTATCAGTTTTCTCAGTAACGATATCATTACAATCGTTGTTGTCAGATTATCCAAGATTGCAGATAGGAAAAAGGTAATAAACCCGACTATCCAAATCAATTTTTTCTTATTCGTCTGAGTAATTCTGTCTGTAATAATGTTGAAACCGTCATGTGAATCGATTAATTCCACGATTGTCATTGCACTTAGCAAAAAAAACAATATTCCGGAAAGTTCGCCAAGATGTCCGGTCAACTGCTCATTAATCAGATGTTTATCCGGCACAGAGACAA
>Ga0209429_10001780_pt1 | contig 13054 bp, 16 predicted proteins | sample BarGraNGADG00212_3_FD_184493 | JGI IMG/M metagenome (GOLD analysis project Ga0209429, IMG submission 184493) | Arctic peat soil microbial communities from Barrow, Alaska - Barrow Graham LP Ref core NGADG0004-212 (SPAdes) (version 2) | ecosystem: Environmental > Terrestrial > Soil > Wetlands >... | reverse complement strand
CGGGTCCACTCCGTCGTCATACACGCCCATGTCACACATCTCCTTGAACAGCGCGTAACCATGCGCGGGTTTCTCGGCCAGCAGTAGCAGCACGATTGATGAAGTCACAAATACCGGCGGCTGTCTCCGTCCCAGCATCGCCCGCATGTGCTGCAGGGGTTTCTCCGGGCTCGTCTTCTCTACCACCTGTCTCTTCCTCGTCATGATAGCCGCTATTACGAATATAGTAATAATTAAATTAATCGGCAAGTACAACCTGGTGCTGAAGGACCAGGATGTGCAAGAGGCGCGGCACACCTGGAGCGTCTCAGTAACGAACATCCGTTTGAATACGGGGGTTTCCGGCTACAGTATGTGGGTATGTGGTAAGGTGATTCGGCATGACCGGGAAACCTCGAATCCTTGTAATCGAAAATGATCCTGACTTCGTCAGCTTGCTGCAGCCGATGCTTGCGAAACTCGCGGTGGAGGTCGTCGTAGCCGAGGACGGCGATCAGGCCAGGGATGCTCTCGCTTCTTCGAGCTTTGTTCTCGTCACGCTCGCCTATCGACTCCCCGACTCCGACGGGCTCGAGCTCCTTAAGGAGATCAGGTCGAAGGACCAGCATACGCCGGTAATCATGGTCACCGGTTACGGCGATACTCGACGTGCAACCCGTGGCTGCCCGACGGGATAACCGTCATCGCGGCGTTCGGCATCGCGTCCCTGAGTGCCTCGAAGATCGCCAGGGGTCGGCGGGGAGAGCGAGGAACTCGTCCTTGTCCCCTGCGATTATCAGCGCCGGGGCTTCGATGGCGGAGCAGCCCCGCGTTCCCCAGCGTCGTGCGCCCGTGTCCGCGAGAGTCCATCCCTATGAGGAAGTAGCTCCTGGATAGCCCGGGTATCTGGGCGACCCAGCCCTCAATCGCCGTGAAGCCGCCGTGCAGCATAAGGATGGGCTCTCCGAAGCCGAACCACTTGTAGAAGATGTTTATGTCGCCGGCCTGGACGCGCCCTGAACCTTTTGCCGTCTCCCCTCTCGTCCATGCGAGATAAGACACAGTCGCCCGCGCCCAGTGTAGTCCTGTCCTCAGCAAGTCGAACGTTCTCATATGACTCTTTACGACGTCCTCATCCACCGGGCTCGTTGTGGGGACGAGTCCGGCCCTGGGATTCGCTCGAGGGGTCAAGTGGTAATGACCCGCTTGAACGCGGGGACGGAGATAGCCAGCGTCACCACGCCGAAGCCGAGCAGGATGAGGACGGGCCTCATCACTTCGCCTAGCCCGGCCCCCAGCACTACCACCTGGCGTAGCGCCTGAACCTCGTAGGTGAGCGGTATGCACTTGGAGATGGCCTGCATAAACCCCGGCATCTGCTGAATGGGGAAGAAAGCGCCGGACAGGAAGAGCATCGGGAACGTCACGGTCATCATTATGGTCATCGCGGTCTCCTGCTCCTCCACGGCCGCAGAGACCAGGATGCCGAGTCCGACAAACGAAAATATGCCGAGGATGACCACGACCAGCATGATGAGGAAGTTCCCGTAGACCTTCACGTGGAAGAGGGTCATCGCCAGTAGTAGCACGATCGTGCCCTGCAGGAGACCGCGCACCGTCTGGGCGCCCGTCTTGCCCATGATGATGGAGACCCGCGAGACCGGGGCGACGAGGATGCCGTCCATGGTACCCTGCTCCTTCTCGCGCGCGATGGAGCCCGCAAGGCCCATCATCACCGCCATCATAGTCACCATTGCTATGACGCCTGGAGCGACGAACTGGAAGTAGTTGGGCTTGCCCGCCACGAGGCCCTTGCTCTCAATGACCATCGGCGTGACCAGGGCGGTGAGCGTGCTACTGTTGAGCTGAGTCCCTATGGTGCTCTTGATCGCCAGGGTGCTCATCTGCTTGCCCATCGTGCCGAACACCTGCCCGAGCATCGTCGTGAGGATGGACGATATCTGCGGGTTCGACTGGTCGGTGATGACGGTTATCTTCTGCTGCGCGTGGTCTTTCAACAGGCCGTTCGAGAAGCCCGCCGGGATCACTATCGCGCCGCTCAGGTCCTGTTTCTGGATGAGCTCCTTGATCGTCGCCTCGTTCTGGACCGGCTTCACGATCATCACTTTCTTGGTCGTGCCCTGTACCTTCAGGTTTGTGAGCACGTCGACGACCTTCTTGGAGACCATGCCGTTGTCGAGGTTCAGGATCCCTATGGGTACGTCCTTCAGCGAGCTCTGTGAGGGGAAGACGAAACCGACCATGATCATCATGAACAGCGGCATGATGATGAACGAGATGATCCTGGCCCGGTCGCGGTAGAAATCTTTCAGGTCTTTCTTGGTGACTTGGCCGCTGTCGCCGAAGAATCTAATGAACCGCTTCATCGGGTCATCACCTTATCCGTTTCTTTGGAGCGGCGTGCGGGCCAGCCGAACTCGCCACACTGCTCGATATCTCGTCGCGTATCTCCGTCCCGGTGAGGTGCAGGAACACGTCCTCGAGGCTGGGCTCGAGCGTGTTCGCGCGCTTCACAACCCCACCCTCACTCTCCAGGGTTTCGATGACCTGTCGGATGGCGCCCTGGCCCGACGCGGTGACGCGCAGCCTGCCCGCCTCGGGTTCGGCGACCGCCTTGACGCAGTCGAGCCCCGAGCAGGCAGCGGCGGTGCCGTCGGTCATCCCCTCGACCTCGAGGTCGAGTACCACGCCTTCGTCGCCGGTAAGGATCTTTTTGAGGTTGGCGTCCGTGTCCAGGGCGACGATGTTCCCACGGTCGATGATGCTTATACGGTCGCAGAGCGCTTCGGCCTCGGCCATCTCGTGGGTCGTGAGCACAACGGTGATGCCGGCTTCGGCCAGCTCCTTGATGAACTGTCGTATCGCGCGGGTGGTCTGCGGGTCCAGTCCGAGGGTCGGCTCGTCCAGAAACATCACGCTCGGCTGCGTCAGAAGGGCGCGCGCGATGTTGACGCGCTGCTTCATGCCCGTCGAGAAAGTACCGCCGAGCTTGTCCCTCCAATCCCACATACCTAGCCTCTTGAGCCACTCCTCACCGCGGGTACGGATGTCCTCCTTGCGCATGTGGTTTATGCGTCCGAAGAACCACAGGTTTTCCATCGCCGTCAGGCGATCATACAAGATGAGCTTCTCGGCGACGAGGCCGATGCTCTTCCGGACCTCGTCGGGCTCGCTCACGATATCGTGGCCGGCGACCTTGGCCGAACCCGACGTCGGGCGCGCAAGCGTGCAGAGCATCCTGATGGTGGTCGACTTGCCGGCACCGTTCGGCCCGAGGAACCCGAAGATCTCACCCTTCGGGACGTCAAAGCTGATCTCGTTCACGGCTTTGAGTTCGCCGAAGTGCTTGCTCAGGCCGTCTACTTCTATGTCGAATTGTTGCTCGTCCATGTTTCCTGCCTGTTCGTCCGTTGTTACTTCAGCTTCCTGATATCGGCCTCGACGCCCTTGATTCGTTCTGTCAGCAGGCGCTCGACCTCGTCAAGCCTGGATTGCCGCTCCCTGAGGAAGCCGAGCTCCTTAACGAAGATCTCGCGAATCCTCTCGAGCTTTCGTACCTTTTCGTCCTTGCTGTCAGCGGTTGCCGCTTCCTCGCGGAGCGATTGGCGCTCCTGGTCGAGGTCGACGAGCTCCTTTATCTCGGAGAGCTGGTGTCCCAGGAGTTCCTTGAACCTGGTGATGCGGGAGATCCGCTCGAGGTCTGCATCGGTGTAGACCCGGTGCTTTCCCGGAGCGTGATCGCGTTTGCCCAGCAGGCCGATCTCCTCGTAATAGCGGAGCGTACGGTGGGTCAGGCCTGTAATCTCGGCGACCTCGCCAATATGGTATATCTTAGGTTCTTCTGGCTTCGGCTTTTGTGACAATTGCTTCCTGAACCGGAATCTAATGTTAACGTGAGGTGGAGCTTACCAGACCCCTCATTCGATTTCAAGTCGGATTTCACCCTATCTGCCTCCAGGCGTCTTGATTTCGGTGTGACTCATCTATTGTAGGGTTCCTGGAGAGAAGGATGCAGCCTCAAAAGATATGGTGGCGCTGGTTCCATTTCGGACATTGAACGCTATCGACTTCTACAGGTGAGGCAACACGAGGGGAAGAACGTATTGACGTTGGGCGAATAACGTTATCTGATAATCCGTCAGATGTATGCGTAAGCATACACTCATGCAGGTAAGGAAAGTTTTCAGTAGATGAAGAGAACGAAGCTTGCTGATAGAGCGATGCCCGACTATTCGCAGGGCGAAGAGCTGTGGAATACGGTTTCGCACCTGGTGGGAGCAGGGCTGGGAGTTGTCGCTCTTGTCTGGTGCCTGATCCTGTCGAATACCCCGATGGAGATCGTCACGTCAATAGTCTATGCGATGACGATGATCCTGCTATACACAACCTCTGGTATCTACCATGGACTCAAGGACTCGATGGCAAAGAGAGTCTTTCAGGTTCTCGATCACTGCACGATCTATCTCTTTATTGCCGGTACCTACACAATCGTGGTACTCGTCTCGATAAGGCCCGAGGACGCGGCAGTCGCGTGGGTAGTCTTCGCCATCGAGTGGGCGATGGCTGCGATAGCGGTAACGCTTACCGCAATCGATCTCCAGAGGTACCGGCACTTCTCGCTGGCATGCTACATAATCATGGGCTGGGCCGGGGTCATCGCCGTCAAACCCGCTATTCGCGCGTTGGGTGCGGCCGGTTGCGTGCTGCTCCTGGCCGGGGGCATATCGTACACTGTCGGCTCAGTCCTTTATATGATCGGCAAGAAGAAGCAGTACTACCATTCGGTCTTTCATGTATTCATTCTGCTTGGCAGCCTCCTTCATTTCTTCTGCATAGTCTTCATCGTCCTGTAGCTCACCCCCCGTTTTTTCAAGCGTGGCGGAGGCCTACAAGTTGTCCACAAAAGGAAAGAGGGGCAACCTTGCGGTTGCCCCTCACCGCTTATCGTTCTGTCCTAGAAGTCCCAGTACCCTCCGATGGTGTCGGTGCCGGCACCAGCTATGGCAGTCTTGGCCTTCACTTGCTTGTGTGCGCCGGACTGGCCTTTGTTCATTATCCGTCTCCCGCTGTTCACGGGCACTTGCTCTAGTCTGAGTATCCACCTATTGTGTCCGTGCCCGCGCCTCTGCTGTTCATGTACATAGACCGCTCCACCATCACGGGACGCGCCCCGTCCAGTGACTGCACCAGTATGGAGGCTCGTCCTTCAGGTAGTTTGTCCGCCATGTTGTATGAGCGGCGGGAGTCCTTGAGGATCTCATCTGTGAAGCTGACGCTCTTTCCTCCACCCTGTGGCAGGTAAGTTATGCGGATTGTGACTGATGACGGGTTGGGATTTTCAACCAGCGTCCAGGTCTCGAATCCGGCAGAGGTCTGCCCGTCGGGGAGCATGAAGGCCATGTGGGGGGAGTCGAGGCCGATGGAGGCGTGGAACGCCTGTCCGGTGCCGTTGTCCCAGTACATGGCACGCTCTGCGATGAAGCCCTGTATATGACTCTTGTTCAGTTTGAAAGCTTTCTTTGGGCTTTTCTCGGCCGGCTCCTCAGATAAAGCCGACTCGCGCGTTTTGAATGATACAACATCATACCCGCTGGCAGCCCGTCGGCAAATGACTTCTGCCCCAGGGCCAGGGTCCACCCAGGACCGATCTCAAACACTAGAGGTGATGAGAAGAATCCATGGTTGGGGCGCTCTTTCGATAAGCGCAAGCGCCCGCCGGATGTTAGTGTATTGGTACCGGCGGTGCACATGGGAATGCCGGTCAGGAGATTAAGGAGAAGCAAATGGCGAAGAAAGCAGAAGAATCCTTTGGAGAAAGAATCCGGAGACTGAGAGAAGCGAATGGAATCAGCATGGAGGCTTTCTCACACGATACCGGTTATCCGGAGGAATTCCTGAATGATGTTGAGGATGGCAAGATCGCTCCACCCGTGGCGGTAGTACTTCAGCTGAGTCGCTTCTTCAACGTTGACGTGGAACAGTTTGAGGGTACTCGCGGCAAAGAAGCTGCCCGGAAAAGGACCACAAGCCATAAGAAGCGGGTTGCATCGTATGCCTATGATTCCCTGACCAAGCCGGGAGAGAAGAAACATTTGAGGGCTTATCGAGTGACCATTGATCCGGAAACCGAACACAAAGGTGTCGAATACCACCATGATGGGGAGGAATTCATCTTTGTTCTTCAAGGAGGCCTGAAGATCCAGGTTGGTCAGAACACCTCGACCTTGAAGAAAGGTGGGTCCATCAACTTTGACTCTTCACTTTCTCACAAACTCAGCAATCCAACCCCGGAAAAGGCAGATCTCCTGGTTGTTATATATGTGCCATAAGGAGGAGATATGTCTTTTCAACTGACTGAGGAACAGAAAATGGTCAGGCTTATGGCCAGGGATTTTGCCTCGAAGGAATTGGAACCTATGGCTGCCCAAAGGGATAAGGAAGAAATATTCCCCATGGATGTGGTGAAGAAGATGGGGGAACTCGGCATGCTGGGAATGATGGTGCCGGATGAGTATGGTGGAGCCGGCGCCGGGGCAGTCAGCTATTGCCTGGCACTCCAGGAAATTGCTTATTCATGTGCATCAACCGCGGTGACCATGTCCGTGGCCAATCTTTCCACCGAGCCGTTGTTGAAATTCGGGGATGAAACACAGAAGACCAAGTATCTTTTCAAGCTGGCCCAAGGAGAATTGCTGGGCTGTTTCGCTCTTACTGAGCCAGGTGCCGGATCAGATCCCGGGAGCCTTTCCATAACGGCGGAGGATAAAGAAGACCATTACCTGATTAACGGCATAAAGACATTCATTACTCACGGACAGTATGCCGATGTAGTCAATCTTATTGCCAGGACCGGTCCGGAAAAAGGCAGCAAGGGTCTCTCAGCTTTTATCGTGGAAAAAGGCACGCCAGGATTTTCCGTTGGTGCGAGGGAAGACAAGATGGGCTTGAGGGCTTCCAATACAGTGGAGCTTCTCTTCAACGACTGCAGAGTCCCAAAAGAAAACCTGCTGGGAAAACTGGGTGCCGGATTTAAGATAGCCATGGTTGCACTGGACAGCGGGCGCATCGGTATTGCGTCGCAGGCTTTGGGTATAACCCGCGCCTGCCTCGATGAGAGCATCAAATACGCCAAAGGACGCAAACAGTTCGGCAAGTCCATCAGTTCTTTTGAAGCTATTCAGTGGATGATCGCTGACATGGCTACGGGAATAGAGGCCGCTAACTGGCTCATCATGTCTGCTGCCTGGAGAAAAGATCAAGGTCTTCCTTTCACCAAGGAGGCCTCCATGGCCAAACTCTTTGCATCCGAATTGGCGAACAAGAGCGCTTATCTCGCTTTGCAGATCCACGGGGGGTACGGCTATCTCAAGGACTTCAAGGTCGAGCGGCTCTATCGTGATGCCCGGGCCACGTCCATCTATGAAGGCACATCGGAAATACAGAGGCTGGTCATTGCGAGGAATCTCTTGAAAGAATCTACCTAGAATGTGTTTGCATCGCTATGATTCGCATTGAATAGCGAATTCTGGCTGAGGGAGTGGGATTTGAACCCACGGAACTCCTCGAAGATCCGGGCTGATTTCAGGCCGGGCGAACGGAGCGGGCAAGTCCATATTTTCAATTTCTGCTATAGTCTACATACTGGAAGCCCGAATTCCGGTGTATGTTTTGTGAAAGACCCTCTCAGGACTATCTCTCACATTCTTTTTCGACTGTGGATTGATACTGTTTTGATAGCAAAACCGTCGTTCCCTCGAAGAGGCACGCCACAACTGTGGCGACGTGTAGAACGGCAATTTGATACAGGGATGATGATTTAAGTGGAAGAGCATATGAGAGACAGTTCTCACATTCGTAACGTTGCCATTATCGCCCATGTCGACCATGGCAAGACGACCATTGTCGACGGGCTGTTGAAACAGAGCAACACTTTTCGCCCAAACCAGGCCGAGATGGAGCAGTCACTGATCATGGACAGTGGCGACCAGGAGCACGAACGGGGCATTACGATCACCGCCAAGCAGACAGCCGTTTATCACGGCGATTACAAGATCAATATCATCGATACCCCGGGTCATGCGGATTTCAGCGGTGAGGTCGAGCGAACGCTCAATATGACTGATGGTGTCCTGCTTATAATCGACGCCCAGGAGGGGCCGATGCCTCAGACGAAATTCGTGCTTTCAAAAGCGCTTGAGCTCGGTCTTCAACCGGTTGTCATTATCAATAAAATCGACAAACCGGCTCGCCGCGTCTATGAGGTGATCGAAGAGATCGCCGACCTGTTCCTCGAGCTTGCCATGAACGAAAGACAGCTCCATTACCCCGTATACTTCGCGGTTGGTCGTGATGGCAAGGCCTGGTGTGAACTACCGGATAACCCGGATGAAAATGCGGACTTTGAGCCAATCTTTGACGCCATTGTAAATGACATTCCGGCACCCGACCTAGATACGGACGGCTCGCTTCAATTGCTTGTAGCATCGCTGCAATATGATTCCTTTCTGGGTAAATACGCGATCGGCCGCGTCAACCGCGGAGTAGTCAGGGGAAGGCTTCCTGTGACCCTGGTCAAGCGCGACGGCGAGATGATCGGCTCGAATATCGATAAGGTCTTCTGCTATCGCGGGCTCAAACGCGAAGAGGTCGACAGCGCGATAGCCGGCGACATCGTTGCCCTGACCGGTGTACCTGACGCTCATATTGGTGAGACCATAGCCGACAGGGACAACCCGGAGGCCCTGCCCATAATCGACATCGAGCCTCCAACCATCAGCGCTTATCTCGGCCCGAATACAAGCCCGATGAAGGGCAGGGAAGGTCAGTTCAACTCATCCCGTCAGATCGGAGAACGACTCCGGCGGGAGCTTGAAACCAACGTAAGCCTGCGGGTTGAAGAGGAGGGCCTCGGCTTCAAGGTATCCGGGCGTGGCGAACTACACCTGTCCGTTCTGATCGAAACGTTACGCCGTGAGGGTTTTGAATTCGAGGTCGGCCGTCCACAGGTTGTCACGATCCTGGACGGTAATGTCATGAAGGAACCTGTCGAAGAGCTGATTGTTGAATTCTCTTCAGAGTATATGGGTGTCGTCAGCCAGGAACTGGGTTCCCGCCGCGCCAATCTAATCAGGCAGGACCACACCGGCAACGGTACGATCAGGATGACGTACATGTTGCCGACACGCGCCCTGATCGGTCTTCGCAATCTGCTGCTCACCGATACCAGGGGCACAGTGATCATGAATTCCCTGCCTCACGGCTACCAGCCCATGGTCCCTAAACTGCCAAAGACACGTAACGGGGCCATCATCACTACCGAAGCCGGGGTAACGACTCCGTACGCGCTTAAGATGTGCGAATCAAGGGGCGAGCTGTTTGTCGGGCCGGGCGTCCAGGTCTATCAGGGCATGATCGTCGGCCTGTATCAGCGTAAAGACGACATCAGGATGAACGTTTGCAAGACGAAGCATTTGACCAACATGCGCAGCTCATCGAGCGACGGCACCGTTCAACTGACGCCGTTTACCGACCTCAGCCTGGAACAGTGCATAGATTTCATAGAGGACGACGAACTCCTGGAGGTTACTCCAAGAAGTCTTCGTCTGCGTAAATGCATACTTAATCCAGGCCAGGCCAGGCGCGCCGCGAGACTATCCGCGCTTTAGTGGTCCTGGGGGGGAACGAAAGATGGGCAGCCGCTAAGCTTCCCAGCCCCTATGAAGTCTTCGGCGACGGCGCCTGTGGACGATGTGCGACCGTATGCCCGGATGATGCAATCAAGGTGAGTGTGGACGATCCCGACTTCCTCGAAGAATGCTGGCGCTGTCCTGCCTAGCCTCTCCTGCTAACATCACGTCCTGTGTTATCTGGTTTTGCCTACACCGTGTCTACAAAGCTGTGCTGCTTGTGACAACGATGCTTGGAATCGTGGCTAGGGGGAAGCAGCCAGTGCCTTCTTGAAGACAGGGATGTCCTTCTGTACCGTGTCCCAAACGGCCGCCAGGTCCACGCCAAAGTAGTCATGTACAAGTTTGTCTCTCATTCCCGCAATGTCTTTCCATTCCACACTGGGATATTTCACCCTGGTTTCATCTGAGAGTCTCTTGGCGGCCTCTCCAATTATCTGAAGTTGTCTGATGACACCGTCCTGAACGAGTTCATCATCGTTGAACTGCTTCTCGTCCAACTCGTTAGTGTAGTGCTGGATCTTCGTGATTGATTCGAGGATGTGGTCGAGATAAATGGAGTCATCTTTCGTCAACCGTAGATAACCTCCATCTCCTCTCTGATCCTGTCAACGAGACGAGGGCTGATTGAGCCTTCTGTGAGGAGATCTACCTTGATGTCCAGTTGCTCGGAAAGCTCGCGCTCGAACCTTACCAGCTCGAGCAGGCTCTTCCTCTCTGAGAACTCCACAATGATGTCCAGGTCGCTCTCTGGGCCAGCAGTCCCATTCACGAACGACCCGAACAGAGAAATGCGACTCGCGCCGTTACGAGTGAGGTAGCCTATGGTCTTGTCTCGGATGTCTTCTGCAACCATCTGATCAACAACCTCCATCAAGAGATCAGCCCAATTGCCACACTACTTTGGGCTGGCCTTCCTCTCCGAAGTGGCAACGTACTGCGTCACGCACGTTCTCTTTGATCTCGTCCAGGGTCTCACCTTCCGTGAATATGGACATCCCGAGAGCATGCGCCTCAAGACCGCCCGCGGGAGACTCTTCAACCAGGAACACGATCTCCTTGTCCACTGAAACCTCCGGATGAGTTCCTACAACCGTTTGCCTGTGTTCATTGTACCACGCGAAAATGTCTACAAAGTGTCTACAAAACCGTTGCAAGCCCCGTTTCGAACTATCCTGGCCGAGTCCAGTCAATATGTCGAGAATGGCTTAACCAAGCGAATTCTTGAGTGGCGGAGGGAGAGGGATTCGAACCCGCGGAACCTTGCGGTTCAACGGTTTTCAAGTTCTAAGTAGTTCGTGTTATCCAGTCCTTCTGGTGTTATCCTTTGTTATCTGGTTTTGCCTACAACGTGTCTACAGCGATTCTCGGACAGAAGACTTCTCAGGTTACTATGCATGACCTATTATTATTGCAAATGCCCTAATATTAGGTCATACTGATCCTATGAGATACCACGCGCCACTCGACGACATACTTGGGAACAGAGTGCAGGTCAAGCTACTCAGAGTCCTGGTGAGAACGAAGGGATCGTTCACGGGCAGAGAGCTGGCCCGATTGATAGGCCACTCCCAAAACCAGACGAGTCTTGCGCTTCAGGAACTGGAGCGTAATGGCCTGGTCGTTTGGCAGGGCGCCGGGCGTTCCCACCTCTACTCCGTAGACGAGGACAATATCCTGGTCACGGACTTCCTGGAGGCAGGATTCCGCCTCGAAGACGAACTCCAAAATCGAATGGCAAGAGTCTTTCTTGATGAAATCGGTAGGGACCTGGTATCTATCATTCTCTTCGGCAGCATCGCAAAGGGTGAGGAGAAGCCAAACAGCGACGTCGATCTGGTTGTTGTAGTGAGAGACAAGGCAGATTTGAAGATCGTGGAAGATCGGGTGGCCGAGGCTTCCGCAAGCGTGACACGGCGGTTTGGGAACCAGGCCATGCCAATTGTGGTCAAGAAGTCAGATTATGAGCGAAAAATGAAGTCCAGAAAAGGCTTCTGGAGAGAGGTTGCGGAGATAGGTGTAAAGATCAGTCCATCGTCGAGGAGCGTCTGATGACAAGGGAACCTCAAACAAGACAGGTAGACAGGTCAACTGCAAGAGTCTTCTGGATCCGCGCCCTTCAGTGCGCAGCGATGATGGAGGAGGCCCTCAATCGTCGGCAATGGGAAGCGGCTGGAGTCAACGCGGTCCACGCAGCGATCTCCGCTAACAATGCTGTCCTCTCTGCTCTTCGAGGGCTCAAGCCCGCCAGTGCTGACCACAAGGACGCGGCGCGGGTACTTATGTCTCAATTGAAGGATGAGGACGCCAGAAAGCCGGGAAGAGACTTGGCGTCATCGTAGCCAAGAAAAGCCGTGTTGAATACGACGATAAGCGCTTCACCGAGAAAGAGGCACGGAGTATCATCTTGGATACGCGGAGGTTCCTCGAGTGGGCCAAGAGCATTATTCCCAAAGAATTCCAATAGTTTGAGTCTAAACCTGCTTAGTGCTGAATATGTCTACAACGTGTCTACAAAACCGTTGCAATCTTCACTATGAATCTTTCTTGGTGAGCACTGATCAGCGACACCTGTAAGAACCCAAGTCAAGATATCTCTCTCCTGATACCACCTTCAGGTGGTTCTGCATGATGCCAATATTTTGCTTGGGAGGACGCCCGCCCCGGTTCATGACCAAAGCGCTACTCACCTCGTGACTACCTTCTCCCTACGGTATTCCCGGACCACTAAAACCTTCTGGTACGTTTCGGTTTCTAACCCAGACACCTGTCTGAGACTGGAGCACCACCACTATCAGGTGGGGCCCCGCCTATGGAAATATCGGGCTTGTGTGATCCCGGGGCCTATCCAATTAGTGATACTCACACCTTCCTTGACGGAAAGTGTGGCATATGTCGCTTGGAGGAGACTTCCCGGGACCACCCGGTCCGGTCGAAGGGAGATAAGTGTACCGCCACCGGTTGACCGAAGCGCTTTTAGCACCACGACACCGGCGGCATCCCCTCAAGAGGCGGTCAAGCCCTTGGGCCTATAAACATCTCGTCTGAATAATCTGTGCCATCCCTCCACATCGCGTTCATCATTGAAAGTATCTTTCGCTGGGTTGAAAGCCTTGCGTGGTCGTGGTCTCCGCAGTTCATGTACGACCTTTGGAAAAAGACCTGTATCCCATTGGTCTCCTTTGTCCTCATCGCGCCGTCGAACGCCTTCCTGGACAGGTCCTTCATCGCGCTTACACCAGCCCTGTCCAGGTGCTGCCTTCCAAGTGAGACCCCGTCGCTGCTCCTGTTCACGATCCCCAGGCACGAGAACTTCCACAACCCCCTCTTGTTGAAGCGGTTCGGGTCGAGCACATATGCCACGAACC
>Ga0209429_10001778_pt1 | contig 13055 bp, 12 predicted proteins | sample BarGraNGADG00212_3_FD_184493 | JGI IMG/M metagenome (GOLD analysis project Ga0209429, IMG submission 184493) | Arctic peat soil microbial communities from Barrow, Alaska - Barrow Graham LP Ref core NGADG0004-212 (SPAdes) (version 2) | ecosystem: Environmental > Terrestrial > Soil > Wetlands >... | reverse complement strand
TCCGTTTCTGACGGTTCCGTATCCGCCGTCGCAGCAGTTGTAATTTCAGAAATGACAGAAGATATCTTTTGGCTCGATTCCGTATCATTTGCGTTCAGCTTTGTCTCAATTGTTGATTGGCAAGCAGTAATAGCGACCAGACCAGCAAGAATTAGAAGGACCGCGCTTCCCATTTTTAAGTATTTCTTCATATACAAAACTCCTCGTATCCATAATCAGCTGTGTTCCTGTTCTCTATTTCTGCCATCTTCAAAATGATTAATATAAACGTACATCATTGCGCAATAAAAGTAAAACAAAATTTATTTGTATGGTTAGTGGATATATTTGAAATAGAATATACTAATAAATGAATTATATTGACAGGTTTTCCAATGACTTCTAAAATATAATTATAGTAGATGGGAGGGATTTGAAATGCCGGTACTGCTTATACTCTATGTTTTTCTTTTCGGTATGACGTACTACATGTATAGTCCGCCCAAGTACAGCAAACCCTTTCCCTGGGTCAAGTTCTCGACCAGTATCTGCTTTATCCTGATAGCATCTTACAGCGCCTTTTTGAGTCAGTATTATTCGATGTTTTACAAGATGCTTCCTGCATTTATCTTAGCCGCCTTCGGCGATTTGCTTTTAGGTCTCGCCCATTCCAAAAACGATTCCAACAGCAAGGAATTCCTTATCGGAACCTTCTCGTTTCTAGCCGCCCATATTGTATTCTATGTCGCTCTCACGTTCCTATATCCTGTGCACTTGATTGATTTTGTTATTCCTGTCGCTGTAATGGGTCTGGTCTATTTTATTTCCCTGGGTAAAAATGTTAATCTTGGCATAATGAAGATTCCGGGTATCATCTATTCGTTTTTTGTCGGACTTCTATTTTCCAAAAGCCTCATGATTCTCATCTACACAGGGGCAGCTGTCTCTCATATTTTTATCCTGACAGGATCCTTTTTATTTCTTGCCTCCGATATTATACTTCTGTTTTTGAATTTCCATGCCGCACCGCCGAAGTGGCTGGCTTTTGCGAATTTGAGCACTTACTATGCAGGCATTGCCCTTCTCGGATTAAGTTTGTATCCGTTTTAAAACCAAAGGTCTCCTAAAAATAAAATGGGGCTGCTGCATCCTGAACATTTTATTGTTCATTTTGCAACAACCCCTGTAAGTTTTTAATTCATTTTGCAGTTGCTTTCAGATTAATCCTGACTGTTTTTGCGATTAAGAACATATACTGTGCCTACCGCTCCAAAAGCTACCAACAATACGATTCCTGCGCCGATTGTCATCGAAAAACCAGTCTCTCCGGTCTTTGTTACACCTTTTACTTCCGATTTAACTGCTGTTGCAGAAACGGCTGTTGGTGTAGTTGGATCACGGAAAACCCCAAGAACGATTCCGCTTGGAGCTGTTGTCGCTGCTGTTGTCGCTGCTGTTGTCGCTGCCGTTGTTGCTGCCGTTGTTGCTGCCGTTGTTGCTGCTATTGTCTCCGAAGGAGCTGTCGTCTCTGATGAAGCTGTCGTCTCTGATGGAGCTGTCGTCTCTGACGGAACCGTTGTCTCGGACGGTGCTGTCGTCTCGGACGGAACCGTTGTCTCGGACGGAACTGTCGTCTCTGAAGGTGCTGTCGTCTCTGATGGAGCCGTTGTCTCTGATGGAGCTGTTGTCTCTGATGGAGCCGTTGTCTCCGAAGGAGCTGTTGTCTCCGAAGGAGCTGTCGTCTCTGATGGAGCTGTCGTCTCAGCTGTTGTCTCTACAGGAGGAGGCGGCGGTACAGGCAGCAAAACCAAGCCATAATGTGAGATGTCGGGAATATTCGATCCTCCGTTCAATGGTGATCGCATATCGCTTGCAGAATCAACTGCAGGATCAAATGTATAGATTCTATATCCGTCCCCGCCTTTAACATAGATACTGCCAACCAAAACATTCGTAGCATCAAATGCTAAATACTTATTGCCGGTGATGGTAAATGTTATAAACCTGCTGGTCGGAGCGTTACTGACAAACATATCCGCATTAAAATAAACTACACTGTTACCATATCCTTCTACCTTGTATACTCCGGCATAGTTCCCGCTGTAATCCGTATAATTTGTTGCTGCCAATACTACATATGAACTTAACGTTATTACTGCAGCTAACATTGCTAACACAAACCAGACTCTTGTTCTCTTATTTACGTTTGTCATAAATTTGCCCTCCTTCTGTATGGGCAATTATCCCTTTCACAACATATTTTGTTGTGAATTTTCATATACTGCAAAATAACTATATTATTTGTAATGATTACCCAATTATCTTATTATTCTTTTTGTTTTTATTATTATAATGTAACTGTTTCAATTAACTATATTATGCACGCCCCTGTGCAATTTACAATCAGTTAATTACGAACAATTGTGAAGATATGATTTTTCAAAAACCTGATTTTTTGCAGACTTAAAAAGGAGCCGCTGTATCCTGAACGTTTGTAGTTCAATTGCAGCAGCTCCTATCTTTTTCACACCAAATCAAACAACTTGTCCCTATTTAATTTCTGACATTTTTTCCATCATTTTCTCAACCAGAAGCAGCGTCTGTTCCATATCCGCAATTTTAATAACGCAGCTCGGCGAATGGAGATAACGGCACGGAATAGAGATGGCGGTCGTGCGGACTCCCCCGGTGCTGACATGAACGGCACCGGAATCATTGCCGCCGGCAATCATCGACTTTGTCTGGCAGGGAATTCCGTTATCTTTGGCCGTTGCAAACGCAAGGGCGTACAATTTTTTGTCATAAATGGTTGAGCGGTCCATGAAAGATACGACCGGTCCTTCTCCGAGGCGGCACACCTGCTTGTCTGCTTCCACACCGGCAACATCGGCAGCCGTTGTTGTTTCCACTACAAGCGCCATGTCCGGATTGATGCCAAAAGCTGCCGTCCTTGCTCCGCGAAGTCCAATTTCCTCCTGTACGGTAAATGCAAAATGCATGTCGTAAGCAAGATCGGAATCGATCAGCTCGAGAAGAATAGCACATCCCGCACGGTCATCAATCGCTTTGCTTTTGAGCATCCCGTCTCCGAATGCAAGAAATTCCGAACAGAATACCGCCCTGTCCCCGGGCATGATATGCGTGCGTGCATCTTCTTCCGACAGCGCCCCGATATCAATGTACAGGGAATCTATCTCGGGAACACCACCCCTTTCGGAATCAGACTGAAGATGAATGGGTTTCGTTCCGATAACTCCGGGATATCCTGCTGTTCCTACATTTACAGCGCGTCCAATGATGACTCGTACGTCAATACCGCCGACAGCCGCAAACCGGAGCATGCCGTCTGCTGTCACACCTGTGATTATGAATCCGACTTCGTCCATATGTGCGCAGATCATGATTTTGTGTTTCGGACGTTTTTTACCTTTTTTATAAACCAGAAGATTTCCAAGATTATCGCGGGTTACCAGAGCTTTCCCGCCAATTTGTCTGATGATATATTCTGCAACCAGGTCTTCCTCGCCGGATACACCGGAAATCAGGCAAAGTTCCTTCAGTCGATCAAGCATGATTCATACCCTCCCTGGCGAAGACGCAAAGTAATTTGGCAACTGCCTCGAGGTCCGAAAGGACAAGCGTCTCTATCGGCGTATGCATATAGCGAAGCGGAATCGAGAGGGTCACCGCTCTGACCCCGCCCTTGGTCACCGCAATTACATCCGCATTCGTACCGGTAAGTTCCGGCATAATTTCAATCTGGTACGGAATTTCTTTTTCTTTGGCAAGCGCAATAAGCCGGTCTGACATTGCGCGGTTCAGCGACGGGGAGATACCGATCATCCCGCCTTGACCCATTTTGCCGCATTTGTCTTCCATTGAATCGGATGTAAGGCCGAAACTTACATCAACCGCAACAGCATAATCCGGTGCAATATTGAAGGCGGCAATATGAGCTCCGCGCTCACCGACTTCTTCCTGTGATGAAAAAAGCACGGTCAGGTTAAAGGGCAGTTCGCCTTCCGTCTGCAATAGGTCAAGCGCCATAAGTATGGCCGCAACGCCTGAACGGTCATCAAAAGATTTCCCGCTGACGCGCCCGTTCAGAAGCTCCCGGTTCACTGCATAAAAAGTAATACGGTCTCCAAGCGAAATAAGTCCCTCCAGCTGCTCTTTACTGTAACCGGTATCGATTGCAATATCAGCGACCTCCGGAGCTTTTTTCTTCTCTTCATCCGAAAGCAGATGGGGAGGCTTCGAGCAAATCACACCCGGCACCGGCTGCCTGCCATGAATACAGACCTGCTGAGCAAGAAGAAGCCTGCGATCCAGACCGCCGCAATTTCCAACTTTTACAAAACCCTTTTCATCAATATACGTTACGATCATTCCGATCTCATCAATATGGGCGTCTAAAAGGAGCGTCGGTTTGTCCTTCGAATGTACGCCGATTTTCCCGATTACACTTCCAAAAGAGTCGATATACGCGTCATTGGTATAACTGCGGAGGCGGGCAAGTGCGAACGCACCTGCATTTTCTTCCGCACCCGAGACGCCGTCCGTATCGGTAAGTCCAAATAACAATTCCTTAATATCCATTGTGTCACCTTCAATTTGCCTATTCACCAGGTAGTACTCCTTATGCGGTTTCTCAGTATTTCTTCTTCATTTCCACCCAGTTGCACGACTCAAACGCTTTGTCCTGCGTGGCGAAAGTATCCCGGCTGTCGTTTGTATTGGCAAAAGCCGCCTCATTGACCACAGAATATTCAACCTCTGTTCCGTCCGGGCGAATGTATGTATTAACTCCGCGGGTTCCTTCGCTTACCATGTCGGAGATTCTGTCTTCCGAGGACTGCGCGGCGGCCGATGTACTGCGAAAAGAATTGTGCATGCTGTCAGACCGGGCATGCCATGCCTGGTTGTATGCGTCAAAGCTTGCCTGCTGCTGGCGCATCAAATCCTGATGCGCCTGAAAGTCCCGCTGCTGGCGGTCCGCAAGAAATCCCATGATGCGGTTTCTCTCCTGTGTGATCAGGTCGGCCATTCGCGGGCTCGCCTGCATGGTCGAGCAGAACATTACCAGATTCTCATAATTCTTTTCAAAATCACCGGTACTCGCCTTGAGAGTCAGAACATAGGGAACATCCCAGAACAAAAAATTTGAGGTGCCTCCAAATATCATCATGGGCGCAGAGAAAGAGATCTGCACACCACTGACAAGGGTCGTCACCGCCTGCCGCATCTCTTTACCGTTTTCTTCAAAAGCATATATCCTGCTGATTCCTTCATATATTACCTTGTCAACAGAAGAGCGCATTCCCGGCGGCGTCGAGAAACGTATTTTGTTTATCGTACCCTGATACAGTTCATTTCTTTTTGCCTCGAAATCTTCCGGCGGACGTTTGGCAAAAGGGCGCGTTTCGAGCAGCGTTATCTTCGTCCCATTCGGGACTGAACGGGACATAAACTCGTCTGCATATTGTATATGTGACATAAGTCTGCGCATCGGCATCATATCCGTCTGATCATATCCTCCCTCGACATGGCGCGCGAAGGGACAGGCAACGATCTCTTTGAAGGAAACACCGGAACAATAATCTATTCGCACTGATTGGTCCGGAGACCGGGCACTTATGCGCATCGTAAAGGGCCAGTTTGCACTCTGCATTTCACTTGCCACGGCACCTGTTGCCTTCCAGCCGCGCGCAAGCTTGATATAACACAATTCATTACCGGTGCTGCTGTCAAAAATGACCGTGCGTCCGTCCGGCCGCAGATTGGGATCCGGAGCAAAAAGTGTCACTTTCATCTTGCTGCTGCAGTAAGGGCAGGAATAGAACCCGGTCTCTGTCACACCTTCCAAAGAGCCTCCGCACTGCGGGCATTGGAATACTTCGATTTCCATCTGCATCACCTCATCCGGTTTTTCTTATCCGGTCTACTTCCTGTCCGGATTTATTTCTTTGTATATTGACTGCATTTCCGCATCAATACGGGCAATTGATTCTGCACTCTCCTTCAGCCGCCGGCGCAGCTCTTCGGATATCTTATCCTCCGCCTTATATTTGAGTTCATGTTCAAGGCTGGCCCAGAAATCCATCGCAATGGTTCGAATTTGAATTTCTACGGGCACCTTCTCCGTGGTTTCGGCCAGAAAAACCGGAACCGTTACAACAAGGTGCAAACTGCGGTACCCATTGGCCTTCGGCCGTGCAATATAGTCACTCCTCCGGATCAGCGTAATATCATCCTGCTGTGTCAGCAAATCCGCAATACGGTTAATATCATCAATATAGTTGCAGATAACCCGGACTCCCGCAACATCAGTCAAATTCTGCTTTATAGAGGCCGTGCTTATTTCACAATTTTTCTTCTCCAGTTTTTCGACAATGCTTTTTGGGGACTTCAGTCGATATTCCATGTGATGAATGGGATTGTGATCAAATTTGACCTGGAATTCTTCGTCAAGTATTTCAAGCTTTGTCTTTATTTCTTTCATAGCCGAGTTGTACAGCTGCTGAATCGCAAAAAACTTCCGGATATCTACAAATTCTTCCGAATTTTGAAAACTATTCTCTGCAGTATATGCTGCATTGGCTTGTCTGATTTTATCAAAGTTCATCTGTATTCCCCTCCCGTTTTCTTCAGCTGTGCATGCTCAATGGATAAAGAAATCATCGAATGCTTAAGACCTCATCTATATTCTTAAGCAGCTTTTCATGTGGTGTGTATGCAGGTTTCCCAACAGGAATCACACTTATCAGCTGCCAGTCAGCGGGGACGTCAAGGATATGACAAATATTTTTCTGCGAGACGATGGGGTCATTCATCCAACAGGCTCCCAGGCCTTTTGCATGGATCGTCAGCAGGATATTCTGAATAGCTGCACCAACAGAAAGAATATCCGGCGATCCAAGGGCCGCCATCATCTCCTTGTGTGAGATACCAAGGTCCTGATAATACTTTGCTGCCCGCGGATCATAATAATCCAGACGGGTTAAAAACACGAAAATCACAAGAGGTGCATTTTTGAAAAAGGTTGTTTGTTTGATCCTTGATTCTATAAAGGCCGGTCCGTAATCCGCATTCTTATAAAATTCCTTAATACCGTCTTCCGCTGCGTCAACAATTTCCTGCAGCAGGACCTTATCCTTAACCGCAATAAATTGCCAGCACTGACTATTGCACCCGCTCGGGGCATTCATTCCCGCATCAATAATTTCACGAATCTCTTCGTCAGGAATCGTATCAGCAAAAAATTTCCGGATGCTGCGGCGTGATTTTATTGTGTCGGTAAGTTCAGCCATATTATTACCTCCGTAAAAAGAAGCATGGGTACTCATGTGCCTGCCCCCTTATTATACTAGAGTCAGACTTGCTTTTGCTTGAAAATAAGCAAAAGCAAGTCAGTTGAACCCAACAATCCAGGCATCTTTAATATAATCGTCGATGATTTTCTTCGAAAGGTTAAACCAGCTTGGGCACTGGTCAAGAATGACGGAATCCCCTGTGACAATCCGTTCCATCGTGGTCAGAATAACGTCCGCATTGGGAACAAGCTCGACACGAACCGGAATGTTCCATTTTTCGGCATATTCGAGGATTCTGTTCCTGAGTCTGCCGGAGTTGGAAACAGGCTTGTCCAGATAGAAAACAGCCTCAGGTACCCTGAGTTCCGCAAAACATTGCCCTATGAGTTCCAACGCCGATTCGGTCTCCCCGATCAGTCTGTAGGATCCCCTTACACCTGCAAGATCCCTGTAAACCCCGTCTTTTCCAAGTATGACAAGACTTCCCGAAAGCGCAGTCTCAAGCAGGATGAGCAGGTTGAATCCATCGATGCAAAGGCACCCGTCCTTTGCTGCTTCACAGGGGATCAGACTTGCTTTTCGTTTGTCATATTGGGCAGAAGATGAAGAGGCCCGTTGGAGGGCGGAACGCTGCCTTGACGAAAGCTGGTAATGGCTTCCGATAAAATCGATCACCGGTCCGGATTTGTATCCTCTATCCAGAAGCCACTGCACTTCTTCCTGCGCAGTTCCAAGCAGGGATAAGGCTTCCGCGGAAAACCATCTATGATCATTGGGATCGAAGCCTCTTTTTGTTATCTCAGGCACCAAGAATATCTCTCCCTTCAAGGAAACACGTCGGACTGATTAGTATTTCCTCCCGGTAATTACGTAAGTCTTACAACGATTCTATGCAGGATATCTACAGCATCTTCCTGGTTAGTCGAAGCATCTTTGATATGATGATAGACTTCCCGGTGCTTAGCAACATCAATTGGATCGTTGCTTTTGAACTTGTCGGTCATGCCGTCGCGGTAGAGTTGTTCGATTTCATTATGCGTTTCCCTGATCCTGGCAATCATCATCTCCGCTTTCTGCGGCTCCTTTTCAAGAAGTTCTATGGCCTCTGCAAAAAATTCAGCGCCTTTTTTGAGATTTTCCGCCATACGGGTAATGACATTGTTGGCCGGTACATCATAGGCCTTCATTGACAGCAGTGTCGATTGGGCATATTCGATGACTTTGTCCATACCGACGGAAATCGAATAAATATCACCGCGGTCAAACGGCGTCGAGAAAGCCTGAATCAGGTTCTTCTCGAGATCCATCCGGATCACATCTGCATCTTTGACAGATTGAATCAATCTGTCTTCTTCCGCCGGTGAGACACCCGTCAGCCATTTGTGCAGCGCATCGACCCCGGACAAATTCATCCTGGCCTGATTACTAATCATTATGTAGAAATTATACTTTGCGGGAAACAGACGATCGATAAATTTCTGCTTTGTCATACACTTCTCCTTATGCTATTTTGAAGAACAGATTAAATACTGCATAGACTGCAGCTGCGACAACTGCCGATGCCGGGATTGTAATAAACCAGGCTGTAATAATTTCCCTGACAATCTTCCAGTGAACGATCTTGTATTGATCCGCAGCACCTACGCCCATGACACTGCCTACAACAACATGGGTGGTGGAAACGGGTGCTCCGACAGCCGTCGCAAAAAGAATCGCTCCAAAGGAGGCAAGTTGGGAATTGACGCTGTGAATGGGATGCACCTCATATATGCCCCTGCCGATTGTCTTCATTATGCTCCAGCCGCCAAGCATCGTGCCGGCAAACATGACAAGTCCGCCTGCTATACGGACCCAAAGAGGCGCTGTCTGAAGTGTCGAGTGACCGCCTGCCGCCAGTGCCAGGGCTAAAAGGCCGATGATCTTCTGGGTGTCATTCGCACCGTGACTATAGGAAAGGAGCCCGGCAATCACCCATTGGAACCGGTTCAGCCATTTGTTCAATCCGAATTTTGCATTTCGAAAAAGTATTTTTGACACCTTCCCGAGAATGAATGCCAGAACAAATCCAAGCAGCGGCGAAATAATCAGTGCTGCCGCGACCAGGGTGATGCCTGTGAGCTTGTGACTGCCAAAAAACAATTCATTCCAGCCCCACGACACATGCTTATAGCCGGAAGAAACCACGACGGCACCGATGATTCCACCCGCCAGGGCGTGCGTCGAGCTCGACGGCAGACCAAGCTTCCAGGTCAGCAGATTCCAGAGAACAGCACCGAGAATCGCGGCAAGAAGGATCGGGAGTAGCGTTGTTTCCGGCGGCAGATCGATCAGTCCGGAAATCGTATCCGCGACGGCATTACCGCCAAAGACAGCACCGGCCATCCCGAAAGCAGAAGCCAGAAGAATCGCCTGTCTCGGTGAAGCCGCCCCGCTGCATATAAAAGTAGCGACAACCGAGCTGGCGTCATGAAGGCCATTGGACAGCGCAAACACAAGGCTTATCACGATAACCAATATCAGTAAGACTGCTGTGCTGATGCCCACCATAATACATACCCCTTATTTTTTCCTGGCAATAAAGGTCCCGGATGATTTGGATATATGTATTTTCCCGTCCCTGGCTATTTTTTTATCGACAAAACGTGTAAACGCTTCCCTTTGATCTTCCGGAAGCACTTGTATGCCGGGTACCAGATCATTACAGGAAAGCACATAACTGACCAGATCATTTGCGTCCGTAATTTCAAGAGAATCGGGGTATTCAATCATTTCCACATCATCAAATGCTGTAAGTATCTGAGCCGCTCCGTTTTCCAGCGAGAAACGGTCCGTAATATTTCCCAAGGCTATGGAGTAATTATCGCTGCCGGTAAATTCCTTAACCAGAAGCTTCATCTCCTTCATATTACTAAGGCCGACTGTAGATGCATAGAATTCACCGCCCGGCTCAAGAATATCAAAAATAGTTTGGATCGCTTTTTGACGGTCTTCTATATGATAGAGCATATGATTGGCAATAATATTGGTATACTTTCTGTTTCCGACAGGACACTGCGAAAGATCGACGACCTGATAGCTTATGTTAGCCGTGGAAGGCCCGATATAGTTACTGGCCGAATCAATCATTCCCTGCGAAAAATCCGTAAGCTCTATCTGCCAGTCTTTATTTATCCGGAAAAAATTCACCTTCCACAGAAGGCCGTTGCCGCACCCGAAATCAATAATCCGGGCATGATCACCGAAATGATACAGGCTAAACAGCCAGATGGGCCACGGTGTCTTGTTCGTCCCGTATTTGGCGTGAATGAGAATCCTGGCATTATATTTATCAGCGGTATTATATTGTTTTTCTTTCAGATTGTTATCTTCCATACAATCCTCCTTTTGCCTTGATATTTCAAAAAACCCAAGTATCAAAAGTTGCTTTTCTAATTATATCATTAAACAATTGCCAAAATTTACAGGTACTTGTGCATTACGGTTACTATCGGCAAAATGTATGTGTATCCGGGAAATGTAAACCGGAATTCTACTGGTAGTTTAGTGATATCTACCAGATATAGGTAGCTGTTTTTGTGAATGAATGCTACTTTTAACCTGAAGACAAAGGAGGGCAGGGCAATGAATAACAAGGCTATTGGAGAAATGATATTCAATCTACGAAAAGAAAAAAATATGACGCAGCTTGCTTTAGCGAATCAACTGAACATGACGGATAAGGCTGTCTCAAAATGGGAACGGGGGATTGCCTGCCCCAGTATTGATATAATTCCGAAACTGGCCGAAATATTAGGCGTCAGGACAGAAGAACTGATCAACGGAGCTGCCATCGATGCTGCCGGGAATGATGCACTGATTAATGATTTATCTGTATATGCGCAAGCCGTTTATCTGGTAGAGTTATCCAGAGGCAAAAAAATAAATGCTGCAAAACGGGTACCCGTTAAAGCGTCAGTCAATCCGAAAGACGGAGAAGTCAAATTCTATATTGACCTGAAGGATATCGGGAAACTTCTGTAAATAGAGGGGCCGGGAATATTACACCGTAAAAAAATTCCCTGTGCGGCGTATTTGTGCTGCACAGGGAATTAACAATAGATCATGTCAGAAGAGATCAGCCCGGCAAAAGGGGCGGGGCTGATGCGGGGTTAAGCTACTACGCCGAGGTTTATGTTGTTGTCGTCGTCGTTGCTGCTGTTGTCGTTGCTGCCGCCGTCGTTGCTGCTGCTGTCGTTTCTGCCGCCGCCGTTGCTGCTGCTGTCGTTTCTGCCGCCGCCGTTGCTGCTGTTGTCGCTTCTGTCGCAGGCACTACAGTAGGCGCAGTCTCAACCGGAGGAACTACTACAGCCGGCAGGACTACTGCACCGGTGGCGGGATCCATCGCACAGATTGTGCCGTCCGGAGCGAGTATGCCTACGCTGACGATTGCATTGATTGAATTGTACGTGCTCTTGAAAACCATTTCGCGCTTGACTTCGACACCATCTTTGTAATAGACCTTGTAGCAGTTGGCCGTGATGTAATCATGGGATCCGCGGACCGATGATTTTGAACCGGCTGCCGCTGCCGGGTTTGGAACGAATTGTGTCGGGCCCGGGCCTGATCTTGATGTAACATCGCCCTCGATCTCGATGGTCATCCCATCTGCAACCGGCCGGCCGTAGATCTCCATGGTGACATGAAGATCCTTGTAATATGCATGGATGGCAATCGGATATTCGGAGTTGTTGGTGAACTGGAAATTGGAACCGCCCCATGTTACGGTGGCATCCGTCCCAATATCCACATAGTCACTCGGCCAGGAGTGCGGGTGACGCTCATCAACCTGCAGGTCAGCCATCATAACGCTGTGGAAAAGCGTGCCGGTGGTCTGGCAGATGCCTCCGCCAAGCTCCATGCGTGTAGTGCCGCCGTATATTCCCGGCGCTTCCTTATAACCCTTGGCCGATGTGCGCTTGCCAATATAATCATTAAAATTGAAGCTCTCTCCGGGCTGGAGAACCAGTCCGTCTTCTGTCTTGCAGACAAGATCGATATTAACATTGCGGTTCGGCTTATCAGAGGTCTTGGTGGTGGTGGTGGATACAAGTCCGAGTAATGAAGCAAGTTCTTCCTTGCTGACCTTCGGCTCAATTGCTGTCGTTCCGACAGTAATAACCTTCTTATAATCTTTGGCATCTATTGCGGCCAATACATCTTTGACGGCACCGTCTACATCAATATCAACGCCTGGTTTGGAGTCGTCAATCACAAAGACCAGCTTCTCCGTATCAAAAGATGTCGCGGCAGCATCAACCGGCTGCGTCTCAAGCGGATCCAGAATACTGTGTACTGCATTATTGATCTCGTCTTCAGCCGTCGTATAGGCAGTGTCAAAATTCTTAGGTGTTTTCTGCAGGTCCAGAAAAATCTGATATCTGTCAGCGATCGCTTGCGATTCGTCTGCCGCGGTGCTTGTCCTGTTGTAATTATATGCATCTTCAACAGCGGTTGAAATATCAGTGGACGGTGCAAACAGCGCCGGGTCCAATGCGTATTCCACACCGTCAACATCAAGCGTAATGGCAATTTCCGATGTATCAGAAGATGTGTTCTCTTCAAATAAAAGGGCTGCCTCTGTCTTTGTCTTTCCAGAGACGTCTGTACCGTTAATCGTAATCCCCGGATAGATCGTATCCACATCAAGCTGCTTTTTCATTTCTTCAAGGGTCGGCCCATTCGGCTGCGTAACAGCCTGTACACTTGTCTGCGTACCCTCCTGTA
>Ga0209429_10001776_pt1 | contig 13055 bp, 12 predicted proteins | sample BarGraNGADG00212_3_FD_184493 | JGI IMG/M metagenome (GOLD analysis project Ga0209429, IMG submission 184493) | Arctic peat soil microbial communities from Barrow, Alaska - Barrow Graham LP Ref core NGADG0004-212 (SPAdes) (version 2) | ecosystem: Environmental > Terrestrial > Soil > Wetlands >... | reverse complement strand
CCGCCCGTGAAGTCGCCCGTCTTGAGGTCCATCACGCTGGGGATGAAGCAGATGAACACGGGGGCGCCGGGCACGGCGGCCTGGATGACGCACACGGCGGCAAGCGCCTCGGCGATGCCGACGACCAGCGAGCCGGCCATGGTGATAGGCGTGGTGGAGCCGCCCATCGGCATGGTCACGAAGCCGATGGGGATGCCGGCCTCGGCGAAGACCAGGCCGGCCTCGAGCGTGCCGGCGTCGTTGCCCAGCGGGGTCACGGTGCCGAGCAGCGCGGAGATGGGCGGCTCGGCGCGCAGCTTCTCCTCGCTGCCGGCGACGGCGTGCGCCATCCGCACCGCCACTTCGGCGAGTTCGGGCTCGACGACCGTCACCGTCTGCACGTGCTTACCGGTGTTGGCGATCGCCAGGTAGAGCTCGTGCAGACCACGAACCTCGACGGGGCGGTCCTGCGCGCTGACCGCCGGCCAGCAGAAGTCGACCTCGGGCAGGGCGTCGACGACGCGCGATATCGTCGCCACATCCTCGGCTGTGGTGCCGCGCTTCTCGCCGCTCTCCAGGTCGTAGATCTCCACGCAGCAGCCGTCCGTGGTGACGAGCGCGCGCTCACCGGTGACCAGCGGCTCGGCGGCCCTAGCGCCGAGGGTCATGCTCGGCGGCGCAAGATCGACCAGGCGCCGAACTAGCGCCGGCTGCATCTTGACGCGGGCGACGTCGGCCTCCGCCCCCTGGGCGATCAGCGCAGCGCGCGCCCTGGCCGACGGGATGGAGACGCCGGTTTCCGCCAGGACCTCGAGCGCCGCCGCGTCCAGCTGCTCCAGATCCTCAGGCGCGACGATGGCCAGACGCCCGGCCGAGCCGACGGTGTGTGTCGTTGTGTTCGTCATCTCCGCGTCTCCACTTCGTCCGCTGCTTCACCGTCTCGATGATCGAGATCGGCGCTGCGGATCTTGAGCATGGTCGTCGTCGTGCCGCCGCCACGGTACACCACCACAGGCTCGGAGGCATCCGGATCGGCGACCACGGGGAGCTCGGTGCGGAGAGCGCGGGGCGGGGAGATGGAGGATCTCGTGGAGCGCGCCCTCCTGGATCAGGAGGTTGTGGAGGTCGCTGCAGGATCGCATCGCTGGGCCTCCCGGACGCTGGGGGCGACTGTAGCGCGTTTGTCGGGTCCGGAAGCGCCGGGGTACGATGCGTCCATGACCACTCCCGACAGGAAACCCGACGCGAAGCCGGACGACAAGCCCGAGGCGGAACCCTCGACCCGGGCCGAAGCCCACCGCAGCGCCAAGCAGCTCGCCCGCAGCCGCTGGGTGCGCCGCCTGGCCGACGCGCTGCTCATCGCCGGCGGTCTCCTTCTCTCCTATCCGTTCTGGTCGGCGGGCTACGCGCAGGTGCAGCAGGCCCGCCTGGACTCCGCCTACCGGGACCAGAGCAGCGCATTCGCCGGGATCGCCAGCGCCAACGCGGACACACGTGAGCACGGCGTGCCCCCCCGCGAGCTGGTGCGGCGTCTCGCCGTGTTGTTCGGCCGGCAGCTCAAGCCGGGCGACCCGATCGGCCACCTCAAGATCCCCCGCATCGGGTTCAACCGGCTGGTCCAGCAGGGCGTGAGCGGGAGGGCCGGCCTGGACCCCTCCGGGGATCGCGACCTGCTGCGCGGCGGCCCGGTGCACTACGGCATGACCCCGCTTCCCGGCGCCGGCGAGCCCTTCGCCGTCGCCGGGCACCGCACCACCTACGGCGCGCCGTTCAACAAGCTCGACAGGCTGCGGGCGGGCGACCCGATCTTTTTGGACACGCCGTACGCGCGCTTCCGCTACGCGGTGGTCAAGACCACGGTGGTGAAGCCGAGCGACGTGAGCGTGCTCTACGACCGCGGCTACGGTCTGATCCTCACCACATGCACGCCGCTCTACAGCGCCAGCCATCGGTTGATCGTGTGGGGCCGGCTCGTCAAGCGCGTGCCGCTCGGCCAGGGGACCCGGTCAGGTTCGCGCTGAGCCGCTGGCGGGGGCGCCGGAGAAGGGCGGCCTCTCCGCGCTGCTGCCCTCCAGCAGCACCACGAGGAACTGCTCGCCCGGCTCTGCGTCCGGGTGACCGGGCGGGATCATCGCCAGACCCTCCGCCAAGGCCATGGAGCGCAGGATCCCCGAACCTTGCGGCCCGGTGGTGGTGAACCCCCAGCCCCGGCCGCGACGCTCCAGCCGGCAGCGCCGGGCCTCCGTGCGGTCCTTGGTGCCCTTCACCGGCTCCTCGGCCGCGGCGTAGACATAGGGCCGGTAGAGATCGCTGCGGCCCTGCATCGCCAGCAGGGCCGGGCGCACATACGTCTCGAAGCTGATCATCGCCGCCACCGGGTTGCCCGGCACGCCGAAGACGAGGGTGTTGCCTCGGCTCCCGAAGGCGAGCGGCTTGCCGGGCTTGGTGGCTACACCCCAGAAGTGGCGCTGCACGCCGAGCTCTTCCTGCACCTGCTTCACGAAGTCGTACTCGCCCACGGAGACGCCGCCGGAGGTGACCACCACGTCGTGCTCCAGCGCGACGGCCATCAGCCGCCGCGTCTCGTCGAGGTCGTCGCGGGCGATGCCCAGAAGGACCGGTTCGGCGGATGCGGCGAGCACCTGACCATACGCCGTGAATGAATTGGAGTTGCGGATGTGCCCGGGGCTGAGCGGCGATCCCAGAGGCACCAGCTCGCTGCCGGTGGCCAGGATGGCGACCCGCGGGCGCCGGGCCACAGAGACCGAGTCACAGCCCACCGAGGCCAGCAGGCCGATCTCGGCCGGGCCGAGACGTGCGCCACGCGGGAAGAGGACGTCGCCCTCGGCGACATCCTCGCCGGCGCGGCGCACGTTGGCGCCCGGCTGCACCGGCTCCTCGACGACCAGCGTGTCGCCGTGCTGCGCGGTGAGCTCCACCGGTACGACGGTGTCGACGCCGGCGGGGAGGGGGGCGCCGGTCATGATCTTCGCCGCGTCGCCGGCGCCGACCGTCTCCGCGAACCACAGACCGGCCGGTATGTCGATTGTGACGCGGAACTCGCGACGCCCCGCCTCGAGCTCCGCGCTTTGCACGGCGTAGCCGTCCATGGCCGAGTTGTCGAAGCCGGGCACGCGCTCCGGTGAGACGATCTCGGCAGCCGTAGCGCGCCCAAGGGCTTCGAGTAGAGGCTCCGTCTCGGCCGGCAACGGGCGGACCTCTCCGAGGACGGCGTCGATGGCTTCGTCGATGCTGATCACGTTGTTCTCCCAAGGTGCAGTCTCATCTGTTTACGCATCTTAGTAAACTTCACGGCCCTGCCGCCCGATTCTTTGGGATGAGATCGCGAGTGAGGAGATGTTCCGTGAGCCGATCGCAGTCCCAGAGCCAAGCAGACCGCGACCCGACAGGATCGCGGCGGCGGCGCGTCACCGCGCTGAGGGATCTGATCGCGCAGCGCGTCTATGACGTTCCGTCGACCGCCGTGGCCGCCAGCATCATCCGCGACGCGCTCGTCGTCGTCGCGCCCGTGACCTCGCCGCGAGACTGAAGACGGCGAGACCGACGCCGGCCCCGGCGACGTTGACGCCGGCGTCGGTGAGCTGACAGTCGCGGTAGGGCAGCACCGCCTGCGCAAGCTCGATCAGCATGCCTAGGCACGTAGCCATCGCCCCCGCGCCGACGAGAGCCCGGTAGCCCACCCGCCAGTCGTCCAGCGCCACTGCCAGCAAGAAGGCCAGGATCGCGTACTCCAGGAAGTGGCCGGCCGAGGTGAGCAGCGCGTCGCGACCCTCGGCGATCACGTGGATCGCGCCTTGGGTGGGCAGCAGCCCGAACGCGACGACGATCGCCGTCCAGGTGACGGCGGCGATGCGCCAGGCGCGTGGCCCTCGCATCAGCGCTCCCCGGGGTCCGGGATCCGGCAGGCCCCGCCGAACGCTTCGTCGCCGGACGCGACCAGGACGGCCACCACCCCCTCGTGGACCACGATGCCCCCTGCGCCACCGGCATCTACCGAGTTGCCCAGACCCAGGCAGGCGTCGGCGGGGAGCACGCCACGCGTGAGCGGGTAGTTGAAGCCGCGCAGCGTGATCACGGCATCGTCGCCCAGAGGTACCACGGACACTCGCGTGCCCGCGGCGGCATCCAGCGCCGTCTCCGCCGGCGCCACGAGCACGCGCACCGTCAGGTGCGGCGCCGCCAGACGCGCGGCCACGCCGCGCGCCGCCAGACGCCGCAGGATGGCGAGATGACCGAGTGTGTGGTCGAGGGCGCCGAGGGCGCCGGCGAGCACGATCTCGCCGGCTCCGCGGCGCAGCGCCTCCTCCACGGCCAGCTCGCCGTCGGTGGCGTCCTTGCGCACCGGGTGCCGCACCAGCTCGACGCCGTCGGAGGCGAGACGAGCGGCGGCGGCGGACGGCAGGGAGTCGAAGTCGCCGATCACGACATCTGGGCGCACGCCCGCGGCGACGAGGAAGCGGGCGCCGCCGTCCGCGGCCACCACAAGGACGGCGGCTTCGGTCCAGGCGCGGTAGTAGGCGGCGTCTTCGTAGACGCCGTCGAGGAACACGGCGGCCGGGCGGGTGGTCTTGGGTGAGTCGGCGCTCATGGCGCAGGCCGGCTCGAACGCCCTGGGAAGGCGGCGTCATACGCTTTCAGCGCCGGCCCAAGGAGCAGCACCGTAAGCGCCCCTTCCGGCACCAGGTAGAGGAGGTTGTAGGTCAGCGCGTAGAGCCAGGGAGCCTCCCAGCCGGGCGCGTAAGCGGCGAAGAAGATGAGCCCGGAGAGGAAGTGGCAGGCGAGGCGAGACGCAAGCGCCATCGCGACGGCCAGCGTCAGCGATCGCCAACCCCGCACATCGACGAATCCGGCCACGGCCAGCGACATGAACGCCAGAGGGTAGTCCAGTACAGCCTGCGCGGGGTGATACACGAAGGCGCCCGGTAGCCCCAGCTGGAGCAGACCGTACAAGAGGCCGGCGATCAGCCCCGGCACCACCCCGCGGCGCACGGCGATGAAGATGACGGGCAGGAGCTCCAGGCTGACCGAGCCGCCCTGCGGCATCACGAACAGGCGCACCTGTCCAAGGATTGCCGCGAGGGCGAGGGCTACGCCTATCTCGGCCACGGTCTGCACGCCCCACCGTGCCGGATCGAGATTGAGCCGCGCACGCACGTCGGGAGCGGGGCTTGGAGAAGGGGATAGTGGCGTACTCATGGCTCGATCTCTCCCTTCGCTGGCATTACCCAGCAGCGTCCGGGGACGCCGCCACCCCTCGGGGTGGTCAGGTTCTACGCGTCGGCGCCAGGAAGCGCCTTCTCAGCTCCTCCACGTGGAGCTCCGCAGGACTCTCACAGTGTATCCCCAAGGGCACCTGGTCGGCCATCGGACGTTTCACATGCCCAGGCCAGCGTTCACGCGCTGCTGTGGATACTGTGGATAAGTATCTTTTGCCACGCTCGCAGGTTCACAAAGGGCGTGGATAAGACGTTGACGGCCGCAACTCGCCTTGACACGAAGCACATCCTCTCCTAGTCGATAGAAGTAGCTTGTGAGCAGGCACTTCGTCACTTGTCTGGGGTCAGACCAGCGGTCGTCCGGACGGCCTACGCACAATCGGGCCCCAGCCGTCCGGCCGGGCCTCGTCCACCTCCCTATGAAACCGCCTTATCCACAACTCCCGCAAACTGGGCATGTCCTCGTCGCGGCGACTGGGCACTATCCACACATCGCGAACACCCTGTGGACAACTTGGGCGATTGCGCTGCAAAAGGGCTTTTCGCGGAGCTCCGATATCGGCTCCGCTGGGCGCCGGGGCTCTGGTATACTCTGCGCCCCTATGGAGTCGTTCCTCGACAGGCTGCTCGCCGAAGAGGGGGCCGCCGCCGGGCAGCCCGCGACGCGGGCTACGGACACGGCGGCCGTCGCTGCCGGCGCGCGCACCCATCACGCGAACCCGGACCGCGAGCTTCCCGACGTCCCCCTGGGGCCTGAGGCTCCGCGCATCGCGATCTACGACACCCTCACCAGCCCACCGCGCGTGATCGCCGTCGAGGAGGACGACCTGCCGGCGCTCATCGCTTCTTTGGCCGAGAAGACCTACCACTACTGCCGCGAGCAGGGAGGGCAGGTGCCATACACCGTCATCCAGGAGCTGATGGAGAATCTTCTCCATGCGTACTTCCTCGACGTCGTGGTCACCATCCTCGACAACGGCCAGACGATCCGCATCTCCGATCACGGACCCGGGGTGGAGCATAAGGACCGCGCCTTTCAGCCCGGCTTCACCACCGCGACCGCGCGGCAGCGGCAGATCATCCGCGGAGTAGGCTCCGGGCTGCCGATCGCGCGCGAGTCGCTGCAGTTCCTGCGAGGAGTGCTGACGGTCGAGGACAATCTCGGCGGCGGCGCCGTCTTCACCATCAAGATGCCGGCGCACGCACCGGAGCAGCCGGCGGCGGCGGCGGCGCCCGAGGTTAACCTCACCAACCGCCAGACGAAGGTCCTCGTCCTGCTCATGGAGTTCGGTTCCGCGGGGCCCACAGCGATCGCCAAGGAGCTCGGCATCGCCCCGGCGACGGCCTTTCGGGATCTCGTTGCACTGCAGGACATGGGGTTGATACACTCGCTGGGCGACGGCAAGCGAGCCTTGCGCGAGGAGGGTCTGCGCCTCCTCGAGAGCATCCTCTGACTGACGGTCTCGAGCATCCCCGGTGGGCCGCCGCATTCCTGGGAACGACAAAGATTGGGCAGCCACGGACGACCAGCTGACACTCATTTGGGACGAAGCCAAGAAGCACCTTCGCGGGAGCCTCAACGAATCCGCCTTCCAGTTCTGGTTCGACCGCACCCTGCCCTTGGGCCTCGACGACGGCGCCTTCGTCATCGGCGTGCCCAACGACTTCGCCCGCGAATGGATCGAGAAACGCTTCGCCGGCCAGGTCGCCGAGGCGCTCGGCCAAGTCCTGGGTGACGCGGTCGAGGTACGCGTCGTGGTCGACGACCGCGCTGCGGAGTTGCCACAACAGAGCGCCGCGGCCGAACCGGCCGGCGAGGACCAGCCTCCGACGCGGGCCTCCACGCCGGCGAAGAAACGCCGCGGCGGGAGCGCCGCCCGCGCCGCGAGGACCGCCGCTGAGCTCAACCCGCGGTACGTGTTCGAGCGCTTCGTCACGGGTCCTCACAACGAATACGCGGCAGCTGTGGCGCACAGCGTGGCCGAGTCGCCGGCCACCGCCTACAACCCGGTGTTCATGTACGCCGACACAGGCCTGGGCAAGACTCACCTGATCCAGGCCATCGCCCACGCGACCCTGGAACAGCATCCCGAGTTGCAGATCAAGTACGTCACCGTCGAGCGCTTCACCGACGACTTCATCAACGCCGTCACCGACAAGAACCGCATCGACGGCTTCAAGCAGACCTACCGTAAGAACGACGTGCTGCTCATCGACGACGTGCAGTTCCTCGTCGAGAAGCAACAGACGCAGGTCGAGTTCTTCCACACATTCAATGCCCTGTACGAGGCCGGCAAGCAGATCGTGATCACCAGCGACCGGCCGCCTCGCGAGCTGGAGGCCCTCGAGGAGCGCCTGCGCTCGCGCTTCGGACAGGGTGTCGTGGTCGACATCAGCCGGCCCGACCTGGAGACGCGCATCGCCATCCTGCGCAGGCAGGTCAAGTGGGAGGGCTTCCAGATCGCCGATCCCGAGGTGCTCGGATGGATCGCCGCGCGCGTGACCACCAACATCCGCGAGCTGTACGGGGCGCTGACGCGCGCCGTGAGCTTCGCCTCCATCCGTGGCAGTGACGTGACGCTCGAGGTCACCAAGGAGGCGCTCAAGGACATCCTCCCTAAAGTCTACCAACACCCGGTGACGGTCGAGATGGTGCAGGCCGAGGTCGCGCGCCAATTCGGCTTGCATGTGAACGATCTGCGCGGCAACCGCCGCACCCAGGACGTGGCTTACGCGCGCCACGTCGCCATGTATCTCGCGCGCGACCTCACGGAGACTTCCCTTCCCCAGATCGGCGCGCGCTTCGGCGGTCGCCACCACACCACGGTAATCCACGCCGTGGACAAAGTGGAGAGGCAGCTCAAGGACGGCCACGACCCGCAACTGCACGACCTCATCGAGCTCATCCGTGCCCGCCTCAAGTCCGCTCACTGATCTGGACGCCCGAATCTCCTCTCTCCGACGCTGACGCGTGTTTCCCGCGGGGGTTGTGGACAACCCCCGCGCAAGCGGTGGACGTTCTCCCTCCCGGCGACCAAATCGGCTATGCTTCACGGTGCAGCGCGTGTCATCACGGAGGGGGTAGCCAGTTCTGCACACGCCATCCACAGCACTGTGCAGGGGCTCCTGCTCCCCCCCATGCAGGAAGAACTGCCGCTCTCCACATCATCAACAGGAACTATGACGATGATGAGAAGAGAATGTCTTTTCTTTATTGTAATAAGGAGTCCGGATGAAGCTCACATGTGATCGCTCCGCGTTGGTCGACAAACTCGCGATTCTTGCTCGCGGCGTCTCCACGCGCAGCGCTCTGCCGGTGCTGTCCGGCATCATGCTGCAGGCGCAGGAGGGACGGCTCGACCTGTACTCCACAGACATGGAGCTCTCCATCAAAGCGAGTCTTTCCACCAGCGTTGAGCACGCCGGCGAGATCGTCGTCCCAGCACGCCTATTCACCGACGTCGTGCGAAATCTGCCCGAGGAGCAGGTGGTCATCGAGGCCGGCGAGGCGACGGTCGCAATCACCGCCGGTCGCGCCGGTTTCTCGCTCAACATCTGGTCCGCCAGCGACTTCCCACAAACCTCCACCTTCGATACGAGCGGCGCCTTCGCCATAGGTAGGGAGCCGTTCGTGGAGACGCTCACCAAAGTGGGCCGCGCCGCTTCGCGCGACGAGACACGACCCATCCTCACTGGCGTGCTTATGACCATCGAGGGCGACACCCTCAAGATGGTGGCCACCGACAGCTATCGGCTGGCCGTCAAGGAGACTAAACTCGGGACGGTGCTAGAGGCGGAGGTGCAAGCGATCGTCCCCGTGAAGGCCCTGGGTGAGGTCGCACGGCTGGCGGCGGGGATGTCTGATGGCGACCTGGAGGTCGCCATCAGCGAGAACCAGGCGCTCTTCAAGCTCGCCGGTCCAACCGGGGATGTGTGGATCGCCTCGCGCCTCATTGATGGGCAATTTCCGAACTACAAGCAGCTCTTACCGGAGACATTCGATCATGAGGTCACTCTAGACAGGGACGCCTTCATGGCGGCCGCGCGGCGCGTCAGCCTGCTGGCACAGAAGAACGCGCCCCTGCGGCTCTCCTTCTCCGAGAACAAGCTCACCCTGAAAGCGCTCACCCAGGACGTAGGCCAGGCGGAGGAGTCTCTGGACATCGAGTTCAATGGGGACGCCTTCGAGATCGGCTTCAACCCGGCGTATCTCGTCGACGGCATCGACGCCATTGAGGACGCCGAGGTGCGCCTGCGCTTCACCACCCCACTGCGCCCCGGGCTCGTGAGCGGCGCCGCCGACGGCGATGGCAAGTTCGTCTACCTCATAATGCCGATCCGCTTGAACAACTGAACGTCGTCGTCAAAGGGCCGCTGCCGTTGGGCTCCTTTCTTAAGCTCGCCAGCGCCGCCGTGACAGGGGGCCACGCAAAGATGATCGTCCAGGGCGGGGATGTGGCGGTGAATGGTGAGATCGAGACCCGCCGCGGGCGCATGGTGCAGCCGGGCGACGTGGTGGCCATCGGCGGCGAGGAGTATCGCGTGTGTTCGTCTCCACCCTGAGACTCGTCAACTTCCGTTCTTACTGTGACGCGATAGTCGGCTTCGGAAGCGGGCTCAATGTTGTCGTCGGGCAGAACGCCAGCGGCAAGACCAACCTTCTTGAAGGCGCCTGGTTCGCACTCCGTGGAAGCTCGCCGCGCACGCGCCGTGAGGAGAAGCTCATCACCTGGGGGGAGCGCTTCGCGCGCGTCGAGCTGGCGCTGGAGGGCCCGGCCACAGGCCCCCAGGCCGTGGAGGTAGGCTACGCACCCGGCCAGGGCAAGCGCGTGCACTGGAACGGGGTGGAGATCGCCTCACTGGACGAGCTTCGCGGCCGCAGCCAGGTGTTCATCTTCGTCCCCGAAAGTCTTCTGCTGGTAAAGGGCAGTCCGGCGCGGCGGCGCGCCCACACCGACACCTTCGCCGCCGCTCTCGACCCGTCGTACGCCGGTGCGGCGCGCGATCTGCAAGGCGTCCTCCGCCAGCGCAACGCCCAGCTTCTGGCCGTCAAGAACGGCGCCTCGCCGGCGCCCCTGGACCCTTGGGATGCGCAGTTCGCCCACGCCGCCGCGGAGCTCGGCCGCCGGCGCCGGGACCTGGTCGCGGAGCTGGCGGAGCGCTTCGCCGTCACGGCGGCCGCGCTGGCGCCCGAGGGCCAGCGCTTCACCATCCGGCTGGTGAGCCAGCTGGCGGCGGTGGACTACGACGAAGCGGCGGTGCTCGATGAGCTGCGCGCCAGGCGTCCAAGCGAGACCCGCCGCGGGGTGTCCTCATTTGGCCCCCAGCGTGACGACCTGCGATTCCTGGAGCTGGCGAGCGACGCCGCGGACGATCCAGGGCTCGCCGCCCGTTCGCCGTCCCAAAACGACGAGACTCCGGCTGCCGGCGTGCTCGACCGCGTCGTCGTGGCGCCCGGCCTCTCCTGCGGCCCCGTCGACCTGCCCAGTGGCGGCCGCGACCTGCGGCTCTTCGGCTCGCAGGGCGAGCAGCGCGCCGCTGTTCTGGCCCTGTTGCTCGCGGAGCAGCAGCTGGCGGCGGCGCGCACCGGCCAACACGGTACGCTCTTCCTGGACGACGTGATGAGTGAGCTCGACGACGGGCGCCGCAGGCTGCTCGTGCGCATCCTTGCGTCCGCCGGGCAGATCATCATCACCACGACCGACAGGCACTACTTCACGGAGCAGGAGTTGGCTGAGGCGACGGTGATAGAGCTGCCGCTCGGCGGGTCGCTGGCGGCCGGAGCAGCTGCGCCGCCGGCCGACGAAGTGCGGCCGGCCCCGCCGGCGGCGGACGCGCTGTGAGCGACCGCCGCCGCAGAGCTCCCGACGGCCGCAGCGGCGAGCCCAAACGGCTCGGCGATATCCTCAACCCGGCTCTCGACCGCCTGGCCACCAGCGAGCAGGCGCGGGCGTACGGGGCCTGGGCGCGCGCCGCCGGAGAACAGGTGGCGAGCGGCGCTCGCCCGAGGCACTTCGGCCGTGGCCTGCTCACCGTGGAATGCAGCTCATCGGTGTGGGCCAACGAGCTCACCTACCTCGGCGGCCAGATCCTCAGGCGCATGGATGAGGTCGCGCCCGGGCACCCCGTGAAGCGCTTCCGCTTCGTGGTCGAGCGCTCTGCGCCGAGGCAGGAAGAAGAGCCTTCCGCGGCGAAGGAAATGAGACGGTACGAGAGACCCGCGTCGCCGGATCTCGGCGGGGCGCGGGCAGAGGCGGAGGGAGTGCGTGACGGGCGGCTCCGGGCGGCCATCGAGGCCGCGCTGCGCGCGTCATCCACGGAGTCCCCGGAGACTCCCGGAGACGGCACCCCTTAAGGTTGACGAAAACAGCGGTTTTGCGGCGGTTTTGCGCCGTCCTCAAGTTCGCTCTGAGCCTCATCGTTTGGTATACTTACGCAGGCAGGTCAGGCCTGCCTTTCCTATCCCTGTCCCGCCCCTCGGCACACTGCGAGGTTGAGTGAAAAAGCCACACTACGACGCCCAGGATATCCAAGTCCTCGAAGGCCTCGAGCCGGTTCGCGAACGCCCCGGCATGTACATCGGTTCCACCGGCCCCCGCGGCCTTCACCACCTCGTCTACGAGGTGGTCGATAACTCCGTCGACGAAGCTCTCGCCGGCTACTGCGACGGCCTCGTCGTGACCATTAACCCCGACAACTCCGTGACTATCGCCGACAACGGCCGCGGCATCCCCGTCGGCATCATGGACAAGTACGACAAGCCTGCCGCCGAGATCGTGCTCACCATGCTGCACGCGGGCGGCAAGTTCGGCGGTGCCGGCTACAAGGTCTCCGGCGGCCTGCACGGCGTCGGCGTCTCCGTCGTCAACGCCCTCTCCGAGTGGCTCGAGCTCGATATCTATCTCGAGGGCTTCCACTGGCACGAGCGTTTCGAGCGCGGCGTGCCGGTCGGCACGCTCGAGAAAAGGGAGAAGCTCGGCAAAGGCGCGCCCACCGGCACCACCGTGTCGTTCATGGCCGACCCCGACATCTTCGAGGAGGTCGACTACGACTTCCGCGTGCTCGCCCAGCGCCTGCGCGAGACGGCCTTCCTCACCAGGGGCCTGCGCATCGAGCTCAACGACGAGCGCGCCGAGGGCGAGAACGTCGTGTTCCAGTACGACGGCGGCATCAAGGACTTCGTCGCCTACATCAACCGCGACAAGGACGCCATCCACCGCAGCATCATCTTCCTCGAGAACGAGACCAAAGACGGCGCCGTGGAGATCGCGATGCAGTGGAACTCCTCGTACAACGAATCCATCTTCACGTTCGCCAACAACATCAACACCACCGAGGGCGGCACGCACCTCTCGGGCTTCCGCAGCGCGCTCACGCGCACCATCAACGAGTACGCCCGCCAGAAGGGCCTCCTCAAGGAGAAAGAGGAGAACCTCTCCGGCGAGGATGTCCGCGAAGGGCTCACGGCCCTCATCTCGGTCAAGCTCAAGAACCCGCAGTTCGAGGGCCAGACCAAGACCAAGCTGGGCAACACCGAGGTCCGCAGCCTGGTCGAGGTCTCGGTGAACGCCAAGCTGGCCGAGTTCCTCGAGGAGAACCCCTCCGAGGGGCGGCAGGTCGTCGACAAGGCCGTCAACGCGGCCCGGGCGCGCAACGCGGCGCGCAAAGCGCGCGACCTCACGCGCCGCAAGGGCCTGCTTGAAGGCAGCACCCTGCCCGGCAAGCTCGCCGACTGCTCCATCAAAGACCCGGCGCTCAGCGAGATCTACCTCGTCGAGGGCGACTCGGCCGGCGGCTCGGCCAAGCAGGCGCGCGACCGCAGCTTCCAGGCGATCCTGC
>Ga0209429_10001774_pt1 | contig 13061 bp, 13 predicted proteins | sample BarGraNGADG00212_3_FD_184493 | JGI IMG/M metagenome (GOLD analysis project Ga0209429, IMG submission 184493) | Arctic peat soil microbial communities from Barrow, Alaska - Barrow Graham LP Ref core NGADG0004-212 (SPAdes) (version 2) | ecosystem: Environmental > Terrestrial > Soil > Wetlands >... | reverse complement strand
CCCTCGGCCAGCCGAAACGTGGGCTCACCTTGACCTCAAGGGACAGCACGTCCTCACCTACCGTGGCGTTCTCGCGGGCATCATCGACTGGGGAGACTCCGCCGCCGGGGACCCCGCGGCCGACATCGGCCAAGGCCTCGCTCTCCTCCCGACGAGCCACTGGGACGCTTTCGTCGAGGGACTCGGCGGGCTCGACATGCCGACCTTTGCCAGAGCCCGCGCCGAGGCGATCGATTACGCGGCGATGCTCGCGCTGTCGCACGACAAAACCGACATCGCAGCCGGCTGGATCGCTTTGCAATCCCTCGGCGTCGCACAGCACCGGGCGTAACCTCCCGAAAGCACCGCGCGTAACCTCCCGAAAGCACCGCGCGGCGAGACAGTACGCTGGCCCCATGAGCATGGGAGTCGAGCGAGTCTTTGTGGCACGCCTTGCAGGCACCACCGTTTTCGACCCACTTGGCGATGCCGTGGGTCGCGTGCGCGATGTCGTCCTCCTCCTACGCGGATCCGGGGCGCCCCCGGCAGTGGGTCTCGTCGTGGAGGTTCCTGGGCGCCGGCGCGTGTTCATGCCGCTCACCAGGGTGACGTCGATCAATCCCGGCCAGGTCATCTGTACCGGGGTGGTCAACCTGCGGCGCTTCCAGGCGCGCGCCTCGGAGACCCTTGCGATTGGCGAACTCTTCGAACGGTCGGTCACCCTCAAGGCGGGTCGCACCCTCGCATACATCGAGGACATTGCAATCGAACAGGGGCGCGGACGCGTCTGGCAGGTGACCAAGTTGTACGTACGCAGTGGGGAGCGCAGGCGCGGCGTGCTCGGCCTTTCCCGCAAGGGCGCCTCATCCGTGGTCGACCTCGACGAGGTCACGGGTCTCGCGACCCGCGACAAGGCCCAAGGTGCAGCGCTCGTCATCCAGTCGTTCGCCGACTACAAGCCCGCCGACCTCGCCGCCGCCCTCATGGAGATGAGCCCCGCGCGCTCGGCAGAAATCGCGGGGGCCCTCGACAACGAGCGCCTCGCAGATGTCCTCGAGCAGCTTCCCGAGGAAGACCAGGTCGCCCTGCTGAGCACCCTTCGCAGGGACCGCGCGGCCGACGTTCTCGAGGCGATGGATCCCGACGACGCCGCCGACCTCCTCGGCGACCTCCCCGCGCACGAGGCCGCCGAGCTGCTCGAGCTCATGGACCCCGAGGACGCGAAGCAGGTGCGCCAGCTGCTTGGCTACGAGGACGACACCGCGGGTGGCCTCATGACCACCGAACCAGTCATCGTCGGCCCCGAGACCACCGTCGCCACCTGCCTCGCGCTCGTCCGGAGCGAGGCGATTCCTCCCGCACTTGCCTCGATGGTCTTTGTCGTTCGGCCGCCTCTCGAAACGCCCACCGGGCGATTCATCGGCCTCGTTCACCTCCAAAGGCTCTTGCGCGAGGCGCCGCACGACAGCGTCGGCAACTATGTGGATCCCGCGATCGCCTCGCTCGGACCCACCGACCCCCTCGCCGAGGTGGCCCGCCGCATGGCGGCCTACGACATCTTGGCCCTGCCCGTCGTCGACGAGGACAACCACCTGCTGGGCGCCATCTCCATCGATGACGTGCTCGACCATTTGCTGCCGCGCGACTGGCGAGAACACGACGCGGGACACCCGCCTGCCTCCGAGACGGTCGCCGAAGCCGAGTCCTCCCAATCCGCGGGAGGCGCGGATGGCTGAGCGTCTCGACCGGCCCAAGGGCGAGCGTCGACTGTTTTCTTCCCGCCCCTCGGCGCACCGTTCCGACCGCTTCGGCAGGGTTTCTGAGGGCATAGCCCGATTCCTAGGCACGCCCAAGTTCCTGGTATATCTCACGGTCTTTGTGATCGTGTGGCTCGCCTGGAATACGTGGGGACCCGAACTCCTACGCTTTGACTCACGGACCAATGGATACACGGCGCTTACGCTCGTGTTGTCGCTCCAGGCCTCGTATGCCGCGCCCCTGATCCTGCTCGCGCAGAACCGTCAGGACGACAGGGACCGCGTCTCCGCCGAACAGGACCGCCAGCGTGCCGAGCGTTCCCTGGCAGACACTGCGTACCTCGCGCGGGAGGTTGCCGCGCTGCGTCAGGCACTTGGCGAGACCGCGACCAGGGACTTTGTGCGCGGAGAACTTCGGTCGCTTCTCGAGGAGCTCAGGGATTTCGATCACGAACGCGAGGACGACCGCGGCTAGGTTGTAGGCGTCCTCAACCGTCGACGTTTGCGTGCGCTCGCGTCCTACCCGACCGCGCGCCAGTGTCCCCCACGAGCACCCGTACGATGGTGGGCATGCCTACCGAAGACATGTTGAGAAGCGCGCTGTCCCTGGTCATCGACCCCGAGATCCGCAGGCCCATCACCGAGATCGGGATGGTTCGGTCGATCGAGATTGACGACAAAGGCGTCGCCACCATCGGAATCGATCTGACGATCGCCGGTTGCCCGATGCAGGATCGCATCACGGGAGATGTCGAAGCGGCGTGTAGGACCGTCGAGGGCGTGACCGCCGTGCGCGTCGCGCTCGGCGTGATGAGCGACGATCAGCGCCTCGCGTTGCGCTCCAAGTTGCGCGGCGGCAAGCCGGAGGCCGTCATCCCGTTCACTCAACCGGGGAACCTCACCAAGGTGTACGCCATCGCCTCGGGCAAGGGCGGCGTCGGCAAGTCGACGGTGACGGCCAACCTCGCCGCAGCAATGGCCGCCGACGGGCTCAAGGTGGGCGTCCTCGACGCAGACATCTTCGGCTTCTCCATCCCGGGCATGCTGGGCGTCAAGGGCCAACCCACGCGCCTCGACGACATGCTTCTGCCCCCGATCTCGCATGATGTCAAGACGGTCAGCATCGGCATGTTTGTGCCCGAGGGACAGCCCGTCGTCTGGAGGGGTCCGATGCTTCACCGCGCGCTCGAGCAATTCCTTGCCGACGTCTTCTGGGGAGACCTCGACGTGCTCCTTCTCGACCTGCCGCCCGGCACGGGAGACATCGCGATCTCCGTGGCCCAGTTGCTCCCCCACGCCGAACTTGTCGTGGTGACGACTCCCCAAACGGCCGCAGCTGGCGTCGCCGAACGCGCGGGTTCGATCGCGACCCAGACGTCACAGTCCGTCGCAGGGGTCATCGAAAACATGGCCTGGCTTGAGCAGGCTGATGGCTCGAGGCTCCACCTCTTCGGCGAGGGCGGCGGCCAGCGCGTCGCCGACCGCCTGACCGCGACCCTCGGCACTCCCGTTCCCCTTCTGGGGCAGATCCCTCTCGAGATCACCACGCGCGAGGGTGGCGACAGCGGAATCCCCGTCGTCATCGGAGCCCCCGAGACCGCCGCAGCGCAGGCGATGATTGCCATTGCGCGCTCTCTCACCTCACGAAGCAGAGGATTGGCGGGCAGGAAACTGGCGGTCACACCAGTGAACAGCGCGACAAACTAGTGCAGCCCCGCGTTAATCCTTGAGGGGTCGTGCGGCTTTGTGGGGTCGACCCTCGTAGGCCCATCGGAAGGGTGTCTTGGTGCGGTTGTAGACCGTGACGAAGCCGTCGATCTTGTCGGCGAGGTGGTTGCAGGAGGTGAACTCGCCGCGGCGCCCAGCACGATCCGGGCCCGTTGGACGTCGCGGACGCGGGCGCTCCGTGCCCGGACCACGGCCTCCAACCCGCGGGATCGAGCATCGCGATGGACATGGTTCGCGCACCCGACTCCGTCAAGACCGCCCTGCAGCAACGACTGAACACTCGCCGGTCCACGCGTTGGCCCCAGCTGACCGGTCTACATATGCGGTTCCGCGGCGACTACGCGTACATCGACGCCGACGAGGACAGCGACATCTCGCCGGTCTGCCAGTTGCGTAAACACGGCGCGATCGACAGATGGGGCTTCGCCATCCACCTGGCCAGTAGGAAGGCCCAAGAGGACTCCGTTCTGCCGAGCTGCCAACCCACCGGCACGCCCGAAGAGGCCCTCGACTGCGCCTGCGGCCTCTACCTTGCCGACCCCGCCGGCTGAGTCGGCAGGTCCAACCAGCGACGCCCCCACTTCTAGCCTTGGGATGATCAAACCCACGGAGTTCGAAACCTCCCACTGCGCGACCCTCAGCCGAGAGCCGCAACCCGGATGAGGGCGGCAAGAAACGTGGGGTGCTTCACCCTGAGTTGATGAAAGCGCTTGGGTTCGCTCGTGTAGCGCGCGGGTTTCAGAGCAGCGTTGATGAAGACAACGACCGCGTGCCCTCGCCCCCCGCTCCACTTGAGCGTTGTGAAGCATCGGGAGAAGGCTGTTGCGTTCGCTGCTTCGTTCGTGCAGTCCACTGAGCTACGTGGGGATGACAGCGGACAGGAGTTCATTGAGAGTTCGGCCGGGCGCGTTGGTCTGCGCCAACACACTGCGAACCCGCTCGGTGAGCCGGGAATCGAAGACCGGGAGCAAGGCAAGCCTCCTCTGGCGAACAGTCTCTCACCAGGCGTCATGCGGCTCGATCGCATGCAGACGGACATCAAGAAGGCGGATGCAACCGTCGGCACGGAGTCGCGATACTCTCAAACCCTGTAGTGAAACCATGATGGTGTCTCACCTTGACTCGACAACTTCCGCAACGAGAGAATCCGACCCCGCCATGCCAATCGAGAATCCGACATCCCGTCGAGTCGTAGGTCCCCTGGAGCGCACCAGGGTCCGCCCGTTCACCTTGCGCCTCGTCCTATTCGCGGTCGCCTTCGCCGTCCTCGACGTCGGCGGCCACGTGCTCGGACCGGTGCTCACCTATCCGAATCCATCTCCGCTGCTTGCGTACCCGACGCTCATGAAGGGCGTGGCCTTCGCCCTCCTGGTAGTGGCCTTCTCGGCCGCCGCCTTCACGTATCTCCGGTTCGAGGCCGGCCTCCCGGGCGACCACGGCGCCTGGCGCGGCTTGCGCTTCGGCCTAGCCTGGGCGGGCTTCTGGCTGGTGGGCGGCCTGGAGATGCCGCTACTCAGCGGCGGGAACGCCGCCCAGGAGATCCTCACGGCCGTTATCGACGCTTCGGCATTGCTCGCGTTCCTGGTGGTGACTGGCGCCCACGCCGGAAGGATCGCGCCGGCACGGCTCGCGCGGCCGAACCCGCTGAACCTCACCCAGCCGGTCCTGGTGGTCGCTGCTGCTGCACTCGGCCGGGTGATCGCGAACCTGGTCTCGCCTGCGGCGTTCGCCGGAGCGGCACCCTTCCTGGACGCGCTGGCCACGGTGGCCTGGAGCCTGGCCGTGGGTGGGGTCTACCTGGCGCTGCGCCCGGCCCTGGGCGAGGGTGGCCCGTGGCGCCGCGGGGCGCGCGCGACGCTCGCCTTCGGCGTGAGCCTGCTCCTGAACGTGGCCTTCCTCCCCGTCTTCACCCGCGTCGACCTGCTCTCCTTCCTGGCGAGGGTCGGGCTCACGCTTGCCTTCTCCGCGGCAGGGTTCATCGCCGCCGAGTGGGCCCGGCAACCCAGGCCCGCGCCTTCATGATCTCCGCCACGTTCTGTTTGCTGTCTTGTCGTGTGCGTTCGAGGGTGACCCCGCACGCTATGCATCGACCCTCGACGCACAGGGGATCACACATGACACTCATCGCACACAGCGAGTGCGGAAAGAAGGCGCACCTTCGCGGTGCGCTCACTCGAGCAGTGGGACAGCAACTGGAAGGCGCTTTCGGCGAGGACGACGCCCAGAGGAAGCCCGTCCTGATGGGCGCGGGTCAGCTTCTCGAGGGGTCAGTTCGGGCTTCGTCTTGAAGACGACGTCGTCGGGGATGCGCGCCTCACGACTGCAAGCAGCATCATCTGTCCAAATCGTCGCCAAGTGGAGTTCGAAGTCGACGGCGAGATGGTCGCTGCGCGTGACGAGGCTGAGGCTCACGCCCACCTGGCAGCTGGCGACCCTCATCGAAGGTCGGGTTGGATCCGCGGAAGACGGCGACGCCGAACGCGACGACGCCGCCGTCGCAGCCGTTAAGCCAGTATCCGCGGCCGGTCGTCGTGACGGACATTCCCGTGAAGTGGCCGTTGAGCGGGGGCCCGGCCAGCGAGCCGTAGAACCCGGCACTGCCGAAGGCGACGACGCCGCCGTCCTCGGCGGCCATCCGGTAGCCCTTGCCGTCGGGGGACACGTCGAGGCCCACGACCGCGTTGAGCGGCTTGCCGCCAATCGACCCGTAGAAGGGCGGGTCACGAAGGGCGAACACGCCGCCGCCGGAGCCGACGAGGCCGTACCCGCCGTCGTCCGGGGTCCGGGTCATGCCGACGATGTTGGTGATGTTGCAATTCCGCGGCGACTACGCCTACGTCGACGCCGACGAGGACGGCGATGTCTGGCCGCTGTGCCGACTGAGGTACACCGGCACCATCGACGTCTTGGGATTCACCAAGGCTAGCCGAGACGGCTACGGAAGGTTCCGTCCTGCCCAACGGCCAATCCGCAGGCGCGACCGAAGAAGTTCTCGACTTCGCCCGCAGCCTCCACCTCGGCGACCCCACCGTCTGGCCCGACGGACCCCTCAAGTTCTAACGTGGAGCAGCACTAGGTTCGAAGGGCACTGGGTTCGAAGGGTCCTGCGTTCGAAGGGACCTGCGTTCGGACGCGCCGGGTCGCAAGGCCGCACGACGCCCACACGGCTACTTGTGAACGTAGTCGCTTTCGCGTATGCCCCAGCCGGCGATGATGGCCGCGACGAGGCCGCACAAGATCGCCCCGGTCGAGATGGCGGGGGTCGCGAGGGCCGACATCACCGCGTCGTCCCAACCGAGACCGCCGCCGATGCCCTTCGAGCCGGTGAGAACGCTCGATAGGAGTCCGCTGAGGTCGCCAAGCTTCTGGTTCACCATGCCGGTGGTGGCCAGCACGTGCACCCCGATCGTGGCAAGCGCGAAGGCGGTCACCTGGTGCCGCAGTCCCCGGCAGCCCGAGAGGTAGCGCACGGTGAAGCCGACGGCGAACGCCTCGGCAAGGCCGAGCAGCGTCAGCGCAAGCAGCAAGTTCGAGTCTGGAACGAGCACTGAGAGCAACAGCGCCAACGCGATCGCAACGACGAGGCCGCCGAGCACCGCTCCCATCCGGTTACGCCGCAAGCGCTCAAGCACAGACGGGGCAGGGGAAGCCGGGGTCGGAGAAACCGGGACCACTAGGACGATCGCCTCCGCCGCCGGCGCCTCAACCTCTGGGGGCTGCACAGGCTCAGGTGCTGCGGAAGAGCGTGGAGTGCGAGCGGCCATGAGATGACTCCTTGATGTTGACTACAGTTCCTTCACCCATCATGGCACGCACAAAGTCAATACAAATGGTCAAGCCTTTGGCATGATGGTCAATGTGACCGATTTGCCTGATAACACTGATACACAATGGATGACGGCTTGGTCGCGTGAGGAAGGCGCCAGGCGGGCAAAGGAACGCCTGCTCTCCACATTCGGAGTCGAGGCCAAGGGCGCGTGGTCGGCGCCAGGCCGAGTCAACCTCGTCGGCGAATATACCGACATCAGCAATGGCGTTTGCCTGTCGACGGTCATCCCCCACCGGACCTATGTTGCAGTGGCCAAGCGCGATGACTCGATCATCAGAATCACCACCGACCTCTTCCACGACGCCAACGACCCACGCGCCGTGTGGGAGGGCAGCCTCGAATCGCTTGAAGACCGGCGCGACGAAGACGCCTGGATGTCGTACCCCGCGGGAGTGCTGTGGTCCCTCCAGGAACGCGGATACGCAGGGAGCGGCATGGACATCGCCATCGCGTCGTGCGTGCCGATTTCGGCGGGTCTCAGCTCGTCGACTTCGCTCACCGCAGCGACCGCGCTGGCTGTCAACGCCGTGTGGGGATTGGCGCTGCCCACCGACGTCGACGCGACCGAACTCGCCGAGGTCTGCATGGATGCGGAGAACGACTTGGTGGGCCGCGCGACCGCGGGCGTGGCGCAACACACGATCCTGCGATGCGCGCCTGGCGAGGCAATCCACTTGGACTTCAGCGCGCTACCTCCGATCGCACGACTGTGCCCCCTGACGCTCGCAGATTATGGGCTCGGGCTACTGATCATCGACACCGGAGTACGCTCCACGCGGCAGGTCGCGATGGTGAGGGAACGGATGGCCGACGCCGCCGCGGCGGCCAAGGCCCTGGGCGTGTCGGGACTGCGAGAACTCCACGGGGAACCAAATGGCCTCGCGCGCATTACGTCCATTGCCGACCCGATCCTCCGCAAACGCGCGCGGCACATCTTCACGGAGAATGAGCGCGTCGATCAGGTGCGGGACGACCTCACCGGCACCGCCCCAGCGCATGAGCGTTTCGTCTCGGTGGGGAAGGCGATGTACCGATCGCACGCATCGCTCGAGGTGGATCTCGACGTCAGTTGCAGTGAACTCAACCTCGCCGTCGACACGGCGTTCCGCGTGGGCGCGCTCGGGGCGCGACTCGTCGGCGCGGGCGGCGGCGGCTCCGCCATTGCCCTGATACGACGCTCGCAGTCCGCTGGCGCCGCAACCCTGATTGACCAGGAGTTTCAGAAGCATGGACTGGCACGTCCTCGCTTCGCGTTCTTCTAAGCTCCACGCTTCTTCAGCACGCCACGTTCGTAGCACGCCACGTTCGTGTAAGGCCGCCTAGCTCGAACCGAGATCGTAGTCGACTGTGAGTGGCGCATGGTCCGACCAACGCGCATCCCACGAGGCTGCCCGTTCCACCAAGGCCGCGCTCGCCGCATCGGCAAGTGCGCTCGTCGCGAATTGATAGTCGAGTCGCCAGCCGGTGTCGGTGTCGAAGGCCTTGCCGCGCATGGACCACCACGTATAGGGGCCATCATGAAGTCCCTCGATCGCCCTGTGAACGTCGACCCAGCTCGACCCCACCCACATGTCCAGGTAGGCGCGCTCCTCGGGCAAGAAGCCCGCCGACTTCAGGTTTCCCTTCCAGTTCTTGATGTCGTGTTGGGTGTGAGCGATGTTGATGTCCCCCAAGACCACGACCCTGTCGAAGGCACCCTGGAGCGCGGCTAGACGGGCGGTCATCAGGTCCAGGAACTCGTACTTGGAGCCCATCTTGGGGGTGCCCGCTTCGCCGGAGTGGACATACACGGACACGACACGTACCGGGCCTGCGGGCGAGTCAATCGTCGCTTCGACCCAGCGACCCGTGTGCAGTGCCGCTCCCGCTGCTTCGCCGAGCGCCTCGGCGCCCACGAGAATGTCGGAAGGCTCGCTCCGCGACAGGATGGCAACGCCGGCCCTGCCCTTGATCTCGCACTCCTGCAGGACGACGTGCCAACCGGGGGCGAAGGCCTCCAGCACCACATCATCGGGCGCGCGTACCTCTTGGAGGCACACGACATCGGCCCCAGAGGCCTCAAGCCACTCCTGAAGTCCCTTGCGAAGGGCGGCCCGCAAACCGTTGACGTTGATGGTGACGATGCGCACGCGGACAGCCTAACTTGGGCCCCGACGCGCGGTCAGCCTGCTTGGCGCTCGGCAGACTCCACCACGTTGGCGAGCAGCATCGCGCGCGTCATCGGGCCCACTCCACCAGGGTTGGGCGAGTACCACGAGGCCTTCTCGCGCGCTTCGACGGCGATATCTCCCACCACCCGCGCCTTGCCGGTGGCGGCGTCGACCACGCGAGACACGCCCACATCAATGAGGATGACACCGTGCTTGACCATGTCGGCCGTCACGATGTCTGGAACGCCTGCGGCGGCCACGATCACGTCGGCGTTGCGTGTGTGCTCGGCCAGATCGGCGGTGCCCGTATGGCACAGCGTCACAGTGGCATTGACGGCCTTGCGCGTGAGCAACAGGCCTATCGTGCGGCCGACGGTCGCGCCGCGACCGATCACCACGATGTCCCTGCGCCCCAGGTTGAGACCGTGCCTCTCAATGAGCTCGATGATCCCCTTGGGAGTGCAAGGCAGTGGGCTCAAGATGTCCTCGCCCACGCGCAACACCAGGCGCCCTAAGTTCGTGGGGTGCAGTCCATCGGCGTCCTTCTCGGGATCGATGCGCTCCAAAACCTTGTTCGTGTCGATGCCTGCAGGCAAAGGGAGCTGGACGATGAAGCCCGTGCACTCGGGGTTCGCGTTCAGCCTGTCGACCGCGGCTTCCACTTCCGCTTGCGTGGCCGTCGCGGGCAGATCCTCGCGAAGCGAGGCGATGCCCACCTCGGCACAGTCGGCATGCTTGCCGTTGACGTACCAAGTGGAGCCAGGGTCTTCACCGACGAGCAGGGTACCCAGACCAGGAACGATGCCGCGCTGAGCGAGCAACGCAACCCTCTCGGCAAGCTCTGACTTGATCGCCGCCGCGGTCGCCTTGCCGTCCAGAACCTGAGCCATTACTGCACCAGCCCGGGGTAGAGCGGGAATGCATCCGTCAGCTTCTTGACCCGGCCACGCAAGGCGTCGATGTCGGCGCCCCCCTTGAGGGCCGTGGCGATCACATCGGCGACCTCGGTGAACTCCACCGAGCCGAAGCCGCGGGTCGCGAGCGCCGGGGTGCCGATGCGAACCCCGGAGGTCACCATCGGTGGGCGCGGGTCGAAGGGAACCGCGTTGCGGTTCACGGTGATGCCCACCTCGTGGAGCAGGTCTTGCGCCTGCTGGCCGTCGATGGGGCTGTTGCGCAGATCGACGAGCACCAAGTGCACGTCCGTGCCGCCGGTCACCACGTTGATCCCGGCCGCGATGGCGTCGGGTGCGGTGAGCCGTTCAGCAAGGATGCGCGCACCCTCGAGAACACGCTCTTGGCGCTCCTTGAATTCAGGGCCCGCGGCAATCTTGAGCGCGGTCGCCTTTGCGGCGATGACGTGCATGAGCGGGCCGCCCTGTTGGCCGGGGAACACCGCCGAGTTGAGCTTCTTCGCGAGCTCCTCGTCGCGCGACACGATGAGGCCGGAGCGGGGGCCGCCAAGGGTCTTGTGGACCGTGGTCGAGACGACGTCGGAGTACGGAACGGGGTTCGGGTGGAGACCTGCCGCGACAAGTCCCGCGAAGTGGGCCATGTCGGTCCACAATTTGGCGCCGACCTCGTCGGCTATCGCGCGGAACGCGGCAAAGTCCAGGTGACGGGGGTAGGCGGACCAGCCCGCGATGAGGACGTCGGGACGCTCGGCGAGCGCCTGCTCGCGCACCTGGTCCATCTCGATCCGGTGCGTCTGTTCGTCAAGCCCGTAAGCGGCAACTTCGTAGAGCTTGCCGGAGAAGTTGAGCTTCATGCCGTGCGTGAGGTGCCCGCCGTGGGCAAGCGAGAGGCCCATGATCTTCTGGCCCTTGCTGATGAGTGCGTGGAGTACGGCCGCGTTCGCGGTGGCGCCCGAGTGCGGCTGCACGTTCGCGTACGCCGCACCAAACAGGCTCTTGGCCCGCTCGATCGCGATGGACTCGGCGACGTCGACCTCTTCGCAACCGCCGTAGTAGCGCTTGCCTGGGTAGCCCTCCGCGTACTTGTTCGTCAGCACGGATCCTTGCGACTGCAGGACGGAACGCGGCACGAAGTTCTCCGACGCGATCATCTCGAGGTAGTCGCGCTGGCGACCAAGTTCGCGGTCCAGCACGGCGGCGATCTCAGGGTCGATCTCCGAAAGGGGGGCGTTCATGATCGCCTGTGTGGCAGTGGGGGTTGCGGTATCGGTCATCGCAGTTCCTTCGCGTCGTTCGGCGCGCGCGGCGCCGAGGTGAACTCATCGGCGACCGTGGCCCAGGCGAACGACCGTGGTCGATGGCAACGCCCTGCGGCCCGGCCATCACGTCGCTTCCTCGCGGTTACCCGCGTGCGCCAGTCGCGACAGGAGCAGTCTAGCCGATGCACCGAGGGCGGCGGTAGGTGACGGCGGGTGACCGCCGTCGGCGCCTGCTACTTCCAGACGAGAGAGTTGTCCAGGCGAGCGAACACGTCTTCCGACTTGTAGACCCACTCCGCCTCGTTGTAGGCGTGGATGATGAAGCCACTGATTTCGGTGCCGTCGTCGACCACGTACGGCTCCTCGAACATCACCACATCGAGTCGATACGCTGCCAGGCCCTCGAAGGTGCAGTCGAATTGAACGGCGGGAACGCCGCCGAGCTCGATCTGGGTCTCGACGATGTTGGTCGCGCCACTCTCGGGGAGCAACGTGTCGCGCGCGTACGCCGCCACGGTCTCGAGATCGGCGGACCCGAGCTTCGCGACGATTCCCTCGGTCGACATCGCCTCGAACGAGATGGCCGCCCCTACGCCTCCCCCACCAAAGAGCTTGATCTCCGTCTCGGCCGAGCCGCTCGTGGTTTCCCACCACAGCTCACTCGCCGGCTGGCAGTTCTCCACCTCGCCCGACGTGATCCACCACGGCTCGCCATCCATCGTGAAGCATGGGGTATCGATCGCGTCTCCCTGGAACATGCCATCAAACGAACTCGAGACGCCGGACTCGTCCAAAAAGGCGGCGTATGCCGTATCGAAACCCGAGGCGGCGACTCCCGCCTCCGTCAACGTCACACCGCCTGCCTGAGCATCGGCGGCCTCGGTGGGCTGCGACGTCGTCAAGGCATCTTGCTCCTTGGCCAGTTGCGCCTCCTTGTCCTTCTGGTCAGAGAAGGTGATGATGGCGCTCACGATCGCGAGGATTGAGAGCGCGGTTCCGACCGCGCCCATCACGATTCCCCACACGGCCTTCGAGTCCGAGCGGGAGCGCTTCCGACTGACGATGCCAAGAACTACCGCCACCGGCCCGATCACCGCTCCCAGCCCGCACAGGACTAGTGAGGCGATGCCAGTGACGAGGGAGCCAAGAGCCAAGCCATTTCCCGGCTGCGCAGGATTCGCCGGCGGAGGGAACGCTTGCGGGTACGCGGAACCGTACTGGGGTGCGCTTGGCGGCCCGTACGGAGGCGGCGTCGGCGGCGTCGGCGACGAGTACGGAGTCGTCGGAGTCTTGTCTGTCATGGTTCCCCCCTGTCGAGCGTGAGCGATCTAGTTGTCGTCCACGATGTTGCCGGCCTCAAGGATCTTGCGCAGGTAGGCGTACGTCAGGTCGCCCGAGACCTCGTCGAATTGGTGGTCGAAGCCTGCCTTGTTGTACAGCGCGAT
>Ga0209429_10001773_pt1 | contig 13063 bp, 11 predicted proteins | sample BarGraNGADG00212_3_FD_184493 | JGI IMG/M metagenome (GOLD analysis project Ga0209429, IMG submission 184493) | Arctic peat soil microbial communities from Barrow, Alaska - Barrow Graham LP Ref core NGADG0004-212 (SPAdes) (version 2) | ecosystem: Environmental > Terrestrial > Soil > Wetlands >... | reverse complement strand
ATTTCTTGGAGACCTTCCCCACGCTCGAGCGCGTTCTCGTGATGGTCCAGTCGGAGGTGGCCGATCGACTCGCCGCGCCGCCTGGTTCGCGCACCTACGGCATTCCCAGCGCCAAGGCCGCGTGGTATTGCGACGTGAGGAGGGCTGGCAACGTCGGGCGGTCGGTGTTCTGGCCCGTCCCGCGCGTCGACTCCGCCCTCGTGTTGATGCAGCGGCGGGAGGTGCCACTCACCGCGGCGCCGCGCGAGACGGTCTTTGCGGTGATCGACGCGGCGTTCTCCCAACGGCGCAAGGCCCTGCGAGGAGCGCTCGCGAGCGTCGCGGGGTCCGCGGCGGCGGCGGAGGTGGCACTGCGCGCGGCGGGCATTGAGCCGCTCACGCGCGGCGAGCAGCTCGGAATCGAGGGCTTCGTGAGCATCGCGGAGGCCCTGCCGGGGATCAAGGCATTGCGATGACGCCGGGGCTTGCATACCGGTCCGAGGCGATGCGGCGAGTGCGCACCAGGGCCTCGGGAAAGGTCAACCTCCAGCTCTCGGTGGGATCCCGCGGCAAGGACGGGAATCACCCTCTGGCGACCGTCTTCCAGGCGGTGTCCCTGTACGAAACGGTGACTGCCGAGGTGCGCGGCGACGCGCTCATCACATTGCGCGTGGTCGCTGGACCGGATCTACCAGGTGATATCGGCGATGTGCCGCTTGACCACACGAATCTTGCGTGGCGCGCGGCCGAGGCCGTGAGGCACGAGTTTGGCGTCACCGACGGCATCGACATCAGCATCCTCAAGGGGGTGCCCGTCGCCGGAGGAATGGCGGGCGGGAGCGCAGACGCCGCCGCGACGCTCGTTGCGTGCTCGGAGGCTTGGCATTGTGGCGCCACTCGCGATGATCTCCACCGGCTCGCCGCAGGCCTGGGCGCCGACGTGCCTTTCGCCCTGATGGGCCATACGGCCGTGGGGCTCGGTAGGGGAGACGAACTGTCACCCGCCATGACGAGGGGAGACTTCTTTTGGGTCTTCGCGATGCAGCACGAGGGGCTGTCGACGCCCGAGGTCTTCGGCCGTTTTGACGAGCAGGTCGCCGCGGGCCAGCGCACGGCCGATGCTCCTCGTGTTGACGCCGAGGTGATGGGCGCGTTGATGGCTGGGGACGCCGCGTGGCTAGGCAGGGCGCTATCAAACGATCTCCAGGACGCCGCCCTGTCGCTCGCGCCACGTCTGCATGGGGTGATGGAGGCGATGTACGACGCCGACGCTCTCGGCGTCGTCGTTTCCGGCTCGGGACCGACCATTGCCGCCCTCGCCGCGAGCGCCCAGCATGCGTCGAGCATCGCCGCGGGATTGCGCGCCGCGGGTGCCGCCGATGTCGTCATGACAGCAAGCGGCCCCGCGACGGGGACCGTCATCCTCGAAGGCTAAGCCCCGAGTTACTTCTTGAGCGCGTCGCGGATTTCGGTGAGGAGTTCGATCTCGGTGGGTCCCGCGGGAACGTCGATCGCGGCCTTGCCCCTTGCCCTGCGCGCGGCGGCGCGCTCGGCAAGGTGGTTCAGGGGCAACACGACTGCAAAGTAGATCGCGGCGGCCACGAGCAAGAAGTTGATGAGCGAATTGAGCAGAGCTCCGAACGATACGGTCGCGTCGTCGGTGGGATCCAGTGGGGTGCCGCCGTTGTAGATCGTCCACGTCGCGAACTTCGACAGATTCGGCACGCGGAAGACTCCCGCGATCACCGGATTGAGGATGCTGTCAACGAGCGCACTCACGACCTTGCCAAAGGCGGCGCCGATGACGACGGCGACCGCAAGGTCGATCACGTTGCCGCGCATGATGAATTCTTTGAAGCCCTTGAGCATGACGTTTCTCCTCGTCCTGGGGGGGCGACGTGCCGCACCCTCAGCGCTCAATCTAGGGCAGAAGTCCCAGGCTCTTCAGATGAGCGAGCGGCGACGTCGCCGGAGGTGGAGGGACTCGCTATTTCTGGCGAACGCTCGAGCGCGCTGAGCCCATTCCATGCCAGGTTGACCAGGTGCGCGGCGATGACGTTCTTGGCGGGCTCGCGCACTTCCGCCCAGTGTTGGCCAGCGAGGGCGACCTGACCAACGAGCATCTGCGCGTAGAAGGGTGCCACGAGTGGGTTGAGCCCGCGTCGGGAAAATTGGTCGGCTAGCAGAACCTCCACCTGGGCCGCGACATCGCCAAGGAGCGAGGAGAAGGTGCCCCCCGCTTGCGCCACGGGCGAGTCCCGAACCAAGATGCGGAATCCGTCCGGCGACTCCTCGATGTATCCCAAGAGCGCGAGAGCGGCCCGCTCGACCAACTGTCTCGGGTGCGCCCTGCTTGCGAGCGCGCCCAAAAGCACACCGAGGAGGGCCTCTACCTCGCGGTCGACAATGACCGCGTAGAGCCCCTCCTTGCCTCCGAAGTGTTCGTACACCACCGGCTTAGACACGTCGGCCCGCGCCGCGATCTCCTCGACCGAGGTGCCCTCGAAGCCCTTTTCCGCAAAGAGCGCTTTGGCCACTACGATGAGTTGCTCGCGGCGTTGGCGTGCGGTCATTCGTGCACGTGGAACCCGCTTTGCCTCATCTGTCACTGTCCTAGTGTGCACGGATTCCTGGCAGAATAGAGCGCTTGGGGTCCCGAGGGACCTCTTTCCGCCCTAGTGTAATGGCAGCATGCAGGCCTTTGGAGCCTTGCGGTCCAGGTTCGAATCCTGGGGGCGGAACTTGCGACGGTAGACTGCATGAGGTAAACCCTTCGGGGTCGTAAACCAGGCCAAAGGGGTGCGATGAGCGTGACGCGACCGGCCGCAGTGATGATCCTTGCGGCAGGCGAAGGCACCCGGATGCGTTCGTCAACTCCCAAGGTGATGCACTCGATCGGCGGTCGCTCTCTCCTTCACCACGCGATTGCCGCCGCCCAAGGCCTCGACCCAGAACGCCTCGTCGTCGTCGTCAGGCATGCCAGGGACCGTGTGGCCGAGCACGCAGCACAGGCGGCGCCCGAAGCGCACATGGCCAATCAAGACGAGATTCCAGGCACCGGTCGTGCCGTGTGGTGCGGACTGACTGACCTCGATGCGAAGGCCCAGGCGTCCGCCGCGTTCGAGGGCCACGATCGCGACAAGGTCATGTCGACGCTGTTGACGGGCCCCATCGTGGTGACGTCGGCGGATGTGCCGCTCGTCGATACCGAATTGCTCGCCGCCATGCTCGACGATCACGTCGCCGGTGGACGTGCGGTGACGGTGATGACTACGCGAGTGGCGAATCCGGGTGGTTACGGACGCATCGTGCGCGAGCCTGATGGCTCACTTGCCGCGATCGTCGAGCACAAGGACGCCACCGCCGAGCAACTCGCAATCGACGAGATCAACGCAGGCATTTATGTCTTCGACGCCGAGACGTTGAGAGAGACGCTCGCGTCTCTGTCGACAGACAACGCCCAGGGCGAGCTCTACCTCACCGACGTGGTCGCTCTCGCGAGGTCCGCGCACAAGGGCGTTGGCGCATTCCTCGCGCCCGACGCGAGGGCGGTCGAGGGCGTCAACGATCGCGTTCAGCTCGCTGCGGCGGCCGCATATTTGCGCCACAAGGTCCTCGCTCGGTGGATGCGGGAGGGCGTCACGATCATCGACCCCGCGACGACGTGGGTTGATGTGACCGTCACGTTGGCTCCCGACTCGACGATCCTTCCTGGCACGCAACTACACGGCGAGACCTCGGTCGCAACCGGTGCCGTCGTGGGTCCAGACACGACCCTCACGAACGTCACCGTCGGCGAGGGCGCGACGGTGACCCGCACGCACGGTTCCAAGTCCATCATTGGCGCGGGCGCCACCGTCGGCCCCTTCTCGTATCTCAGGCCAGGCACCGTGTTGGGCGAGGGCGGCAAGATTGGCGCGTTCGTCGAGACCAAGAACGCGCGCATCGGCGACCACTCCAAGGTGCCGCACCTGAGCTATGTGGGCGACGCGACGATCGGCGAGCACACAAACATCGGCGCCGCCACGATCTTCGTGAACTACGACGGCGTGCATAAGTCGCACACCTTCATTGGCGATCACGTGCGCGTCGGCTCGGACAACTCGCTGATCGCACCGATCACGATCGGTGACGGCGCCTACACCGGGGCTGGGGCGACCATCCGCAGGGATGTTCCTGCCGGGGCATTGTCGCGAAACAACGCGCCGCAGCAAACGATTGAGGATTGGGTCGAGTCGCACAGGCCGGGCACTGAATCGGCCGATGCGGCCGCAAGAGCACGCTTAGCGGGAGGCGCGCCGGGCATCGCCGACGCCGTCGACCCGATATCGTTGGGCCAAGACAGCGCGAACAAGGGTGAACAATGACGTCGGTGATCTCGGACACGAGCGAGCGCAGGATGGTCTTCGTGAGCGGTCGTGCTCACCCCGAATTGGCCGATCAGGTGGCCGAGGAACTCGGCATCGAGGCGGTCCCCACCACCGCATACACCTTCGCCAATGGTGAGCTCTATGTGCGATTTGGCGAGAGCGTGCGAGGAGCCAACGCGTTCGTGTTGCAGTCGCACTCGGCCCCCATCAACGAGTCGATCATGGAGCAACTCATCATGGTGGACGCGCTCAAGAGGGCGTCGGCGAAGAACATTACCGTGATCATGCCTTGCTACGGTTACGCGCGTCAGGACAAGAAGCACAAGGGCCGTGAGCCGATCTCGGCCCGCCTGATGGCGGACCTCTTCAAGACCGCTGGCGCCGATCGCATCATGTCGATCGACCTGCACACCGCGCAGATCCAGGGCTTCTTCGACGGCCCTGTCGACCACCTGTGGGCCATGCCGCTTCTCGCCCAGTACGTGCGCACCCGCGTCGCTCCAGGCAACCTCACGATCGTCTCTCCCGACGCGGGACGCGTCCGGCTCGCCGACCAGTGGTCCGACCACATGGGTGCGCCCCTGGCGATCATCCACAAGCGCCGCGACCCCTCGATCCCCAACCAGGTCAAGGTTCACGAACTCGTGGGTGAGGTCGAGGGCCGTACGTGTGTGCTCGTCGACGACATGATCGACACCGGTGGCACCATCGTCCAGGCGGCGAACGCCCTGTTCGAGAACGGCGCCAAGGACGTGATCGTCGCCTCAACCCATGGTCTGCTTTCCGGTCCGGCCGTCGAGCGGCTGCGCGACTCGGCCATCGCCGAGGTCATCGTCACGGACACGCTGCCGATCTCCGACGAGAAGCGCTTTGACAAGCTCACCGTGCTCTCGATCGCGCCGCTCATCGCCCGCGCGGTGCGCGAGGTCTTCGACGACGGATCGGTCACCAGCCTGTTCAACGGCGGGGTCTAGACCGTTCGGAGGGCCTTAGCCCCAAGCTACTGCGTGACGCGACTGCGTGACGCGACTGCGCCTAGCACCACGCCCGCGGTGACACGTCCCTGTCGATCTGCACCCACCAGCCGCCCTCGTCTGCCCGCAACGCCACGAGTCCCGGCGTCGCGAGGAACGTTGCGAAGTCGACGGGCACCGTCGTAGTGTCGCCAAGCAGTGCGAAGTGGTTGACGTAGGCGTCGTAGCGCTCGATCGCGTAGGGGTTGCTGGCCGTGGCGACCGCGACGTCGCGACCGCCGAGCTTGCTCACGACCTTCCAGTCGGCGGCGGCCGTCACGGGGATGAGCGCCTGGTACACGGGGTTGTCGGCGCACATCCCGTCGAAGTAGTCGGCGAGTGATGCTGCTCCCGGCACGGCCGGAGCGCCGTCGAGCGGGTTGAATTCCAGCTGAAGCCAGCCGCCGAAGGGCGTCTTGAGCGCGTAGGTCACGCCCTTGAACGGTGGCAGGCTATGTCCGGCGCTCACGAGGTTGGGTATCGGGTACGCGTCGATCAGGCGGAACAGCTGCGCACCACCCCGAGGCCCCACGGACTCCTCCGAGTCCGCGGTGGAGGTGGGCAGCACCCGGCTTGTGGCGGTTGACACGGGTGACACGGTCGCGACGGCTCCGTCGGTAAGTGTGAGCGACGTGGGAATCGCAAGGGATTCGTAGCATTGGGCTGCATCCTCGGGGATGCCGTCGAGGGACCACTGCGCGGGTCCGGCGGTGTCCGCGGGGAACGGGTTCGCGATCCAGGTCAGGGAGCCGTCAGATGCCTCCTCGAGGAGGCTGACGCCTTGCATGGATTCGTACACGGCGAGGATCGTCTTGCCGTCACGAGCCCCGACATCGAACCACTTTGCATACTCATCCCACGTGGCGCCCGCGGCGGCGGGCGCGCCAACTGGGACGGGTGTGGAGCGCCACGTTTCACCGGTAAGCGGTTGGCCCGCCACGAGGCTCGCCTCCTCTTGGGTCATGTGGGTGGCTCGCGATGGACACGGTCCCGCGACGGCATCACGGACCACTGGCGACTGTGAGGGGCTCACGGACGCCGACGGAGTCGCGGTGGAGGGGGAGACCGACGGCGATAGAGTCGGGCTGGTGGTGGGACCGCCGGATCCGCTACAACCCGCGAGGAGCGCAACCGCCCCAGCACTCGCGACGGCAAGTGATGCGCGCACGTTCTCTCCCCACTGGGCGCCCCCAGTGGTGCCCCATCGCTAACAATAATCCTGGTAGATCGAGGCGTACAGCGTCGGTTTTCTCATGGCGACACGGTGGCCGTGGGGCCGCTACACTAGACGGGTTCCTCGGCGAGGCTAGCTCTCCATCGGGTTAGCGTGATCGACGCGGCAGATGGCCTTAGGCCTGCCTCGCTGTGGCCCCCATCTGACGTATATGAGGAGAAATCATGTCCGACGTTCTCACCCTCGCCGCTGAGATGCGCACCGAGTTCGGCAAGGGCTTCGCCCGCCGTGCCCGGATGGCAGGCAAAATCCCCGCGGTGCTTTACGGCCACGGTTCGGACCCCGTCCACGTGTTCCTTCCCGGCCACGAGACCATGATGGCGCTCAAGCACTCGAACGCGCTGCTGACGATCATGGTCGAAGGCAAGCCCGCGCTCACGATCGCGAAGGACATCCAGAAGGATTACGTGCGCCGCACGATCGCCCACCTCGACCTCCTGATCGTCAAGAAGGGCGAGAAGATCACCGTCGACGTTCCGTTGCACATCACCGGCGAACCGTTCCCTGGTTGCGTCGCGGTGCTCGAGCACACCTCCGTTTCCGTATCCGCCGAGGCGACCCACCTCCCCGAGCGTTTCGAGATCTCGGTTGAGGGTCTCACCGACGGCCAGCACGTCACGGCAGGCGACGTGCAACTCCCCGTAGGTTCGACGCTGCTGACGGAACCCCACCTCACTGTTCTCTTCGTGACCGAGACGCGCGCTGCCGCGGCCGAGGACGAAGCAGGCGCCGCGGCGGCGCCTGCGGCGGCAGCGTCTGGCGAGTAGTTTCATGGTGTTCGCCCGGCTCGCACGCTTCCGTGCGGCCGGGCGTTCGCATTTGTCGGTCCAAGGCGTGAAGCGACGGGAGGAAGAGATGACTGTTGTCGTCGTTGGCCTCGGAAATCCCGGGCCCGAGTATGCCCAGACCCGCCACAACGTCGGCCAGATGGTGATCGACGAACTTGCCCGTCGGTACCACGGGTCGCTATCGCGTAACAAGAAGACCAACGCCTCCGAGGCCAGCGTGCGTATAGGTGGCGCCGGGCCCTCAGGCGTGGCCGTCGCCCTGGCGAAGCCGCTGTCGTACATGAACCTGTCCGGCGGCCCCGTGAGTTCGCTCGTCAAGTACTACTCGGTAGAGCCAACCGCCATCGTGGTCATTCACGATGAGTTGGACGTTCCGTTTGGCGCGATTCGCCTCAAAAGTGGTGGGGGGTCCGCGGGCCACAATGGCCTCAAGGACATCACCAAGGCGATAGCCACTCCCGATTTCGTGAGGGTTCGCGTGGGAGTGGGACGGCCACCTGGCCGCCAGGACGCTGCCGACTATGTCCTCAAGCCCTTCTCGGCGACCGAGCGCAAGGAACTTGACCTCGTGATCGCCCTCGCGGCCGATGCCGTAGAAGACCTCCTCACCAAGGGCCTTGCCGACGCGCAGCAGCGTTTTCACACGGCGGGATAACGGGAGCCGAGCGCGCCTAGGCCGGCGCTGGCCTGGCGATTCACGCCTCCGCGGGCACGCGGCCGAGGTAGACACACGAGGGCGATGCCCGACTACGATCAAATGAGTCAGTACGCGCCCTCTTCCCCAGTCATTCGAGGGCCGCTTCCCAGCGGCCCCCACGAACTCGTCCTAGGGAGTCCCCTTGTCCTCACGTCACTTCGATTGGACAATTCCACAGGTCACCACGCGCGGTTTTGGCGCCGCACTCTTTGACCTCGACGGAGTGCTCACGCCCACGGCTGACGTACACATGGCTGCGTGGAGGCGCATGTTCACCGGCTACTTCGAGGCTCGTCACGTGACGCCCGCCTATTCGGATGACGACTACTTCTCCTACATCGACGGTAAGCCGCGCTACGACGGGGTTCGCGCGTGCCTCGCGTCGCGCGGGATATCGCTGCCGGAGGGCCAACCGGACGAAGCGGCGGGCGACCGCACGGTGTGCGCGCTCGGCAACGCCAAGAATGACGCGTTCAACGAGGTGTTGAGAGATGAGGGCGTTCAGGCCTTCCCAGGGTCGCTCGCGCTGCTCGACCACTTGGAGGCACTTGGCGTTCCCATGGCGGTCGTGTCTAGTTCTCGAAACGCGAACGATGTGCTCACGGTCGCGGGGCTTGCCCATCGCTTTCAGGTCGTTGTTGATGGCACATTGACCGCTCAGAAGGGCCTCCCTGGCAAGCCCGCCCCTGACACATACGAGTACGCCGCCTACCTTCTGGGAGTCGACGCGGCCGATGCGGTAGTGCTCGAGGACGCGATCTCTGGCGTTGAGGCGGGAGCCGCGGGCGACTTCGGGCTCGTGATCGGGGTGGACAGGGGGGCGGGCGCCGAGGACTTGGTGCGCCACGGCGCGAATATTGTGGTGGCGGATCTGAGCGAGTTGGTGGAGAGGTGACGCCAGCGTTCCGTGCCCAGGGTGATACGAGCGTGACCGAGTACGTCGACCGGCTTCGTTTCCCTGCCGATTCATGGCGCCTCACCGAAACCGCGTTCGACGCGAGCGACCTCGGCACGACGGAGACGCTTTTCGCCTTGGGAAATGGCTATCTCGGGCTCAGGGGCAACGTCGAAGAGGGCCAAGATGCCTACGCCCACGGCACGTTCGTTAACGGCTTTCACGAGACGTGGCCCATTCGCCACGCGGAGGAGGCCTACGGCTTCGCGCGTACGGGTCAGACCATCGTCAATGTCCCGGACGCAAAGGTGATTCGCCTCTACGTCGACGACGAGCCGCTGCTGCTTTCGGTGGCGGACCTGGTCGAATACAACAGGACACTCGACATGCGCGACGGCGTGCTGACACGAGACTTGCTGTGGCGAACGCCTGCGGGCAACAGGGTGAGGGTGCGCTCGCGCAGGATGGTGTCATTCACCCATCGGCATGTGGCGGTCATGACCTTCGAGGTGACACTGCTCGACAAGGAAGCCCCCGTCGCGATCTCCTCTCAGTTGCTCAACAGGCAAGCTGATCTGGACGAATACCGAGCAAACGTCGATCCCTCCGAGCCGGTCGACCCGCGCAAGGCGGCGGCGCTCAACGCGCGAGTACTCGAGCCGCGCATGAGCCAGGAAGAGGATGGCCGCATCGTGCTGGGGTACCAATGCGCCAACTCGCACATGACGATAGCCGTCGCGATGGATCAGTGGATTGACACGACAGCGGAATTTGACCGCCAGACGCAGGTCGAGGAGGACTACGCCAAGCACGTCTACTCGGGGCGCCTGCAGCCGGGCGAGAAGCTGACGCTCACCAAGATTGTGAGCTACCACACGTCACGCTCCGTGCCGGTGCTAGAGCTGGCCGACAGGTGCAATCGGACCCTCGATCGCGTGAAAGAAGAGGGCACAGACAGGCAGTTTGAGGAACAACGCGCTTGGCTTGACGGCTTCTGGGCGAGGTCGGATGTCGAGATGGAGGGCGATCTGGGTCTCCAGCAGGCAATTCGGTGGAACCTGTTCCAACTTGCCCAGGCGTCGGCTCGAGGGGACGGCAGCGGGATATCCGCGAAGGGGGTGTCCGCGGCGGGCTATGGCGGCCACTACTTTTGGGATACCGAGATCTACGTTGTGCCCTTCTTCACTTATACGTCGCCAGGGATCGCGCGCAACGCGATGCGATACCGGTACAGGATGCTGGACGCGGCCCGCCAACGGGCGGCGGAACTCGCTCAGCGCGGCGCCCTTTATCCGTGGCGCACCATCAATGGCGAGGAGGCGTCGGCGTACTACGCCGCGGGCACCGCGCAGTACCACATCGATGCCGACATTTCGTATGCCATCAATAAGTACGTGCGCGCTACCGGCGACGATGAGTTTCTCGCGAGAGAAGGCATCGACATCCTCGTCGAGACGGCGCGAATGTGGGCCGACCTTGGCTTCTGGCGCACGACGAGGGGACAAGAGCCTTCATTCCGCATTCACGGTGTCACCGGTCCGGATGAGTACACGACGGTGGTGAACGACAACCTTTACACCAATGTCATGGCGCGGTTCAATCTTCGGTGCGCGGCCGAGTCGGTGCACAAGCTTGCAGACACGTGGCCCGATCAGTACGCGCGAATGGTGTCGCGCCTCGACCTCAAGCCCGAAGAGATCGACGAGTGGGAGCGCGCCGCCGAGGCGATGGCGATCCTGTGGGATGACAACCTGGGCATTCATCCTCAAGACGCCCTGTTCAACGAACGCGAAGTCTGGGACCTGGCGAACACGCCCCCCGAAAAGCGGCCGCTGCTCCTTCACTTCCATCCGCTCGTGATCTATCGCTTCCAGGTGCTCAAGCAAGCGGACGTCGTCCTCGCGCTCTTCCTCCAAAGCGAGCACTTCTCGCTCCAGGAAAAGCTGGCGGACTTCGAGTACTACGACCCGATCACCACGGGAGATTCGACTCTGTCGGGCGTGGTGCAATCGATCATCGCGGCCGAGGTCGGGTACCACGAGCTCGCTCTCAGTTACTTCTGGGACTCGGCGTTTGTCGACCTCGCCAACTTGCACGGGAATACGCCCGATGGCGTGCACGTCGCGTCGGCGGGCGGCGTCTGGTCCGCGCTGGTCTTCGGATTCGGAGGGATGCGCGATCACGGCGCGATGCTGCACTTTGACCCGCGGTTGCCTGACGCCTGGCCTTCGATCACGTTCCGCATGGCGCAGCGCGGCAGCCGATTGCGAGTGACCGTGCGGCGCGAGTCGATCGCCTTCGCGATCGAGGAGGGTGGGGCGCTCACCGTCGACGTCAGGGGTGAGTTGATTGCGGTTGGACGTGACAAGGAAACCGTGGTGCGGCTCAAGGATCAGGGCCCACGTATCGCAGGAAGTCCAGATCCCGCGAAGTTCCACGGCACGCTGCGCGCCGACGGCACGGTCATTACGGCTTCGCTGCCCCCAAGCGCGACGGACGCGGACTTTTCGGAGATCGAGATTGAGGCTCCGCCGTCGCTCGAATAGTGCTCGCCGGAGGGTGTTGTCGCGCTTGCAGGGCCAGGAACCGCATCGAATTGGTCGCGCGATGGGCCAAGGAACCCGACGGCATGAGGCAGAGTGGTACCTGTCTCACTCCAACGACTTGATAAATCGGGATGCGGGGCGCAGGGTTTTCGACGAGGCTCTGTCGGCCTGGTTTCATGAGTGACGTACGAGATCGCACAAAGGGGTTTGAATGAGCATCAAGAAGCGACTGGCTCGAGTCTTGACGGTTGTGGCCGTCGGCGCAAGCGTTTTGGGCCTCACGGCCTGCTCCACGGCGATCAAAGGGGCCACCCTCAACACCGCCGCAACGAGCTCGGCCACAGCCAAGCCCCTGGTCACGGTGGGCTTTGTGGGCGTCGGCACCGGCGACGCCTGGCAGAAGGCTGAAGAGGCGGACATCCAGAGCGCCTTCAGCACCACGGCGGGTTTTGACCTGAAGTACACCCCTGCGACCAACGCCGACCAGGCGTCCCAAATCGCCGCCTTCAATGCGTTTGTTGGCTCGGGCGTCGGCGCAATCCTGTTGTCGCCCGCCACGAGTACTGGCTGGGAAGACTCGCTGACACGGGCGAAGACCGCAGGGATTCCCGTATTCCTGATCGACAACGGCATCGAGCCGGACACCACGAGCCTCTACGTCACGCGCATCGCGCCAGGCGACGCGGACGCCGCGAAGAGCGTTGCCAACTGGGCCATCGCGGCGTACCCCGACGGCGTCAAGTACTTTGTCCTCGAGGGCACCGCAGGTGACGCCAAGGTGACCGATCGCAACACGGGTTGGGACGCCGCTTTGGCAGGCCACCCCGCGTTTTCCAAGATCGGCGCGCAGGCGGCCAACTGGACGACCGACGAAGCCAAGTCCGCCACTGCGGCGGCGCTCAAAGCCAACAACAACGCCATTCCGCTGATCTTTGCGCAGAACGACGAGATGGGTCTTGGTGCGGTGCAAGCGGTTGAAGAGGCAGGCCTCAAGCCTGGCACGGACGTGAAAATCGTCACCATTGGCGGATCCAAGGCGGCCTTGCAGGCGCTGCTCGAGGGCAAACTGTCGTTTGTGGCCGATTACACCCCGCTCTTGGGCCAGACCGCGGCAGAGGTCGTGAAGGCCGTTCTGGGTGGCGAAACCGTCGATTCGCTCATCGCCGTGCCGTCGACGACCTTCTCCACGGTCACTCAGGAACAGGTCGACGCACGCACCTATTAGGAGCGCGAGGGGTCGCGCATGCACGACCTCGGATCACGCCTCGTCGGTTCACGCCTCGCATGCGACCGTTAACATGTCACCAAAGCGTCAACTCCTGGCGCGGGGTCAACGAGTTCTGACGGGGTCGTGAGCGTGAGCGAGGTACGAGGCACTCCGCCGAGTATGCGCGAGGTCGCGGCGCTTGCAGGCGTCTCACATCAGACCGTCTCGCGCGTCATTAACGGGCACCCGAGCATCAGGCCCGCCACCCGCGACCGTGTGCTGCAGGTGATCGAAGAGGTTCAATACCGGCCAAACAGCGCGGCGCGAGCGCTCG
>Ga0209429_10001772_pt1 | contig 13070 bp, 16 predicted proteins | sample BarGraNGADG00212_3_FD_184493 | JGI IMG/M metagenome (GOLD analysis project Ga0209429, IMG submission 184493) | Arctic peat soil microbial communities from Barrow, Alaska - Barrow Graham LP Ref core NGADG0004-212 (SPAdes) (version 2) | ecosystem: Environmental > Terrestrial > Soil > Wetlands >... | reverse complement strand
GCGGCCGTCCCGGGGAGCAGCGGCGGTCCAGCGGTTGCGTGCGTCCGGCGGGCGCGTCGGACTCACCACCGATGAGATCATGGCCCTCACTCGCGGCGACTGATGGACGCGGTCCTGGTCGACAGCAACGTCCTCCTCGACATCGCCACGAACGACCCGGCTTGGGGCAACTGGTCCGGTCGGGCGCTCGAACAAGCCGCCGACGAGGCCATCCTGGTGATCAATCCCCTCATCTACGCCGAGGTATCCATTGGATTCTCGGAGATCGAGGAGCTCGAGGTCGCGCTACCCCACGACCTGTACAGGCGCGAGGAGCTGCCATACGAGGCAGCATTCCTCGCTGGCAAGTGCTTCCTGCGGTACCGGCGGCGCGGAGGACTCAAGCGTTCGCCGCTCCCGGACTTCTACATCGGCGCCCACGCCGCAGTTGCCGGGTACCGTCTGCTTACCCGCGACGCGACCCGCTACTACACGTACTTCCCCGACCTGGTCGTGATTTCCCCCTGATTGCCGTCCCGTACACCATGACCGGGACGCCGACGCTAGCTTGACTGCAAGAGCTGGTCGAAGGGAACCGGATCTGCGAAGGGGTCCTTCCGGGCGGCCGACCCTCGCACCGACATCGCAACGGAGAGCTCCAGGGCCGCCCGATCGATCCGCTCGACGAGGCTGTCTTCGGCCGCGACACCGCTGCGGCCCCAATCCTCGGTCGCGGCGTAGACGGCCGTCGCGACGACGGCCGCGTTCAGGTAGGCGAAGAGCGGCCGCAGGGCGTGCTCGAGCGCGAGCGAGTGGCGGGCCGTCCCGCCGGTTGCCGCGATCAGGACGGGCTTGCCCGCGAAGCCGTCCCGCTCGACCAGGTCGAAGAACAGCTTGAACAGGCCGCTGTACGAGGCGCTGAAGATGGGGGTCACGGCGATCAGGCCGTCGGCCGCCAGGACCGCGTCGAGCGCCGCCCGCAGATGCGGGCTGGGGAAACCGGCGAGGAGGTTGTTCACCAGGTCCTTCGCCTGGTCGCGCAACTCGACGACCTCGATCTGCGGCTCGATCCCGGCCCCGCGCAAGTGCCGATCGACGGCGGCGGACAGGCGGTCCGCCAGGAGGCGGGTCGATGAGGGCTGGCTCAACCCGGCGCTGACGACGACGAGCGAGCGGGAGGCCGTCGCGCTCACGCGTTCACCGTCGCCGCTGCCTGGGCAGCATGTGCCGCCGCTGTCCGGGCAGCCTGGGCCGCCAGGATCCGCGGATGGAGTGGCGCCTCGGGCACGTTCGGCGGCCGATTCGTGGCGAATTCCCGGCGAAGAACCGGCACGACAAGCTCGCCGAGCATGTCCAGCTGCTCGAGCACCGTGTCGAGCGGGAGCCCGGCATGGTCGACGAGAAACAGCTGGCGCTGGTAGTCGCCGACGACCTCCCGGAAGGCAAGGGTCCGGTCGATGACCTGTTGGGGGCTGCCGACGGTCAGGGGCGTCTGCTCCATGTACTCCTCGAGTGTGGGCCCGCCGCCGTACACGGGCGCGTGATCGAAATACGGCCGGAACTCGCGCACCGCATCCTGGCTGTTCTTGCGCATGTAGGTCTGGCCGCCGAGACCGACGATTGCCTGGTCCGCCGGGCCGTGCCCGTGGTGCTCGAATCGGCGGCGGTAGAGCGCCACGATCCGCCGGACGTGCTCCGCCGGCCAGAAGATGTTGTTGTGGAAGAAGCCGTCGCCATAGTAGGCCGCCTGTTCCGCGATCTCGGGGCTGCGGATCGAGCCATGCCAGACGAATGGCGGCACGCCGTCCAGCGGGCGCGGCGTCGAGGTGAAGCCGACCAGCGGGGTCCGGAACTTGCCCTCCCAGTCCACGACGTCCTCGCGCCACAGCCTGTGGAGCAGGGCGTAGTTCTCATAGGCCAGGGGGATCCCGTTGCGGATGTCCTGGCCGAACCACGGGTAGACGGGGCCCATGTTGCCCCGGCCCAGCATCAGGTCGAGTCGGCCGCCAGCGAGATGCTGGAGCATCGCGTAGTCCTCGGCGATCTTCACCGGATCGTTGGTCGTGATCAGGGTCGTCGCAGTCGAGAGGATCAGCCGCTCGGTCCGCGCGGCGATGTAGCCGAGCATCGTGGTGGGGGAGGAAGGCACGAACGGCGGGTTGTGGTGCTCGCCGGTGGCGAACACGTCCAGACCGACCTCCTCGGTCTTGAGGGCAATGGCGACCATCGCCTGGATCCGCTCGGCCTCGCTTGGCGTGCGACCGGTGGTGGGATCGGGAGTGACGTCGCCGACGCTGAAGATCCCGAATTGCATCTCGATTCCCGATCTCGCATCTGGGCCCTCGTCGAGCCGCTTCCGTACCGTAGCGCACCGCCGTAATCCACGATCGGACCGCGGCGAGCGACCGCCACTGGCGCCGAAGACCCCGTCGTCGAGCTGCTCCCACCAGATGCCTTCGCCGCCCTCGATCAGCTCGAGGTCCGCTCGTTCCGCCTCGCCAGCGCCTCGACAGGGTGCCGGCTCGTCAGCGGCAGAATGCCCGGGCCGTGGCGGCCAGCACGTCCGCGCAGGCGATCACGCTCCCGGCGCTGACCCATTCGTCGTCCGCGTGGGCGCCGTCGCCGACGGGTCCGAACAACACCGTCGGGATGCCGGCCGCCGCAGTGAACGCCGAGTCCGCCCAGAATGAGAGGCCTTCGAGCGCCGGCGGAGCCCTGAGCACCTGGGCGGCGGCGGCGCGGACCAGGTCCACGAAGGGATGGGCGGCGTCGATCTCGAAGGGGTCCCGGGCGAGCGTCACGCGCGCGGTGGCGCGCAGGGCCAGGTCGGCAGCGCGGCAGGCGTCGAGCACGGCGTCGATCTCGGCCTGGACCAAGGCCTGCGTCTCGCCGGGGATCGTTCGGCGCTCCACGCTGAGCAGGACGCGATCGGGTAGCGTGGCCATCTCCGACCCACCCGCGATGAGCGACGCGTGCAGCAGCGGCGGCCCGAGGAACGGGTGCGCCGTACCCTGGAGCCCGGCGTTGTACGCCTCGAGCGCGGCGATCACCGGGCCCGTCCGGAAGATGGCGTCGACGCCGAGGTGCGGGCGGGAGCCGTGGGCGGCCTTGCCGAGGACCTCGATCTCCACCCAGGCGAACCCCCGGTGGGCGATCCCGATCGCGAGCTCGGTGGGTTCGGTGATGATCGCGGCGTCCGCCGTGATGTGCTCGAGGACCGCCTGGATGCCGAGGCTGGCGTGCTCTTCGTCGGCGACGGCCGCGACGATCACCTGCCCGTTGACGCCGGCCCGACTCGCGTCGCGGCACGCGACGAGCGTTGCGGCGAGGGCGGCCTTCATGTCGTAGGCGCCGCGCCCGACCAGCCGGTCGCCATCGATCCGGGGCTCCAGCGGGCGCTCCATCGCGCCGAGGCCAACGGTGTCCAGGTGCCCGCAGAGCATCAGGGTCGGTCCGTCGCCCGTGCGCCGGCTGCGCACGATCACGTTCGGCCGGCCGTCGGCGGAGAGGATCGTCTCGGCCGTCAGGCCGTTGTCCTCAGCCCAGGCGGTGACGAACCGCGCGATCTCGCCCTCTCCGGCGCCTCCCGGCACGAGGGCCGGGTTGACCGACTCGATGGAGACGAGGTGCCGCGTGAGATCGATGACGTCGCTGACCATGTCCAGAGGATGGGCCCCGCCCAGGGTGCACGCAACTCGCGCCGCTGGGCCGGTGCCGAGGCCGGGCTGGCGCACCGCAGCGAGCTCGACGAGCGCAAGCGCGACGCCTGCCTGCGGGCCGGCATCAGGCTCGTCGAGTGGCGCTACGACGAGCCGGTGTCGGTCGGGGCGGTTCGAGGCAGGCTCGGCCTTCCGGACGGCTAGGTGTTCTTCCCCGTCGGGTTGTTGACGGGCGTCCGGCTGATCGGCGGCTGTCCGGCGAGTGACCAGTGCGGTCGGGCGCGATTGTAGAAGTCGAGGAACAGCGGCAGGAGCGAGATCCTCTCGGCGGTGTCGCGGAACGGCCGGGCGTAGACCCATTCGCCGAGCAAGGGCAGCGTAGAAGCGCCAGGCCCGCCACAGGAACGCGGCGGTCGTCACCGGGGCCTCGTCGGGCAGCTCCTCCGCATATCCGTACAGAGATGTCGGACCTGTTCAGGGGCGGAATCCCTTAGGACTTCGCTTTCTTCGAAGGTTTCGACTTGCCAGAACTGTTGAGGGCGACCGCTTGGCGAACGAGCGCCTTGAAGGCGATCTCGTCCACCTCTTCTCCTTCGTGGATGTCGATCGCGCGGCGTACGTTTCCGTCGAGACTCGAGTTGAAGAGACGGGCCGGATCCTCCAGGGACGCGCCCTTGGCGAAGGTCAGCTTCACGACATTCTTGTAGGACTCGCCAGTGCAGATGATGCCGTCGTGCGACCAGACCGGGGTGCCCGGGGTCGAGGACTTGATCCACTTCATCTCCTCGACGACATCCGGGTCAGCTTCCTTGATGAGCTTGCGCATTCTGCTGAGGGTTCCCCCGCGCCAGTCCCCGAGTTCGGCGATTCTTTTCGAGATGAGCTCCGATGCTGACTGGCCTTGGCTCGCGCCCGACTCTTTCATGTTCTCATCCTAGAAGTTCCAGAGACAAAACCGGGAAGCCCGCGCGGTCTAGCCGCTAGGCGACCGACCCGCCGTGACCGGGGCCTCGGTAACTACCCGGCGGCCGGCGGCTCCATCGGGCTCATGAGCTGGAAGTAGTTGTCGTCGGGGTCGGCGAACGTCGCGATCGACGAGCCGGGTGCGCCGTCGAAGCTGTGCGGCTCCGCGATGACGATCGCCCCGGCGGCCTTCATGCGCTCGAAGTCGCCCGCCACATCCTTGGACTCGATATTCCAGATCATCCGTCCGGGAGCCGCGTTCCGGCCCTTGACGTCGCTGTGCGGGCCGAGGGTGACGAACCCGGAACCGAGCTGCCACCCGGTGTACCCGCCGTCCGAGAAGCCCGGCGCGCCGAGAACCTTCGTGTAGTACTCGACGAGCCGCTGCGGATCCTCGGAGCCGATGAGGATGCTGTTGAAGTCCATGTTTGCCTCCCCGGCCGGGGCAAGACGTTCGCCCCCGCGTCAGGATACGGGCACGGCCGAGATCAGTCCCGAGAGGCGGCGCGGGCACGAGCGGGGTGCGCTGGCGAGACAGGTGAAGCGCGACATCGTCGGCCATGAGCCAGCCGTCAATCGGCCAGTCGATGTTCGCCGTTCGCCCATGCGGCCGCCAGCCCCCATCGCTATCGGTGCGTGTCGAGCGGCTCGGTGTCGTCGGGACCCATGGAGATCCCGGTGCGCTGCCAGACCGCGTAGGCCGTTACAAGGCCTTCGTCGTCCACGGTCAGCTCGGCCTGGGAGTCGCCGCTCGCATAGCGGTACGTGAACTCGTCGAGGCGGGTATAGGTCTGGGCACCCTTGATGACCGTGAGCTCCGGGAACCGGACCCACGCCGCCTGGATGGTATGCGACGCGCCAATGCCAAGCCGGAGACGGCGGATCGGCAGCGTGTTCGTGGACGGGCTGCAGCCGAGATCGACGTCGGTGCATCGCTTGAGCGCCCGCGCGGCCGCGCCGTCCAGGGTCCAACTGCCCCTCGCGTCGCGCGTGAGAGCGATCGTCCGCACCTCGAACCCTCGCTGGTCGCGAACGTGGACCGCGGTCGTCAGCCCGGCGCCGTCGGCCATGACCCGGTACTCGATCCGGACCGGGACGCCGCCCTCAGCGCCGAGGATGGTGCCCACCAGCGAGAGCCCGCCGTCGCGGAGTGTCAAGGTGCAGTGCTCGTCGGCCTGCGCCTCGTCGGAACGCCGCCAGGCCACGCGCCTCGTCGTCATGTCGTTGCCCGCTCAACGTCCAGCTGCTCGCCTACGACGACGACCTGGGCCACCCGCCGGCGCGATTTCTTGATCCATGGCCCGCTGAGGCACCGACGTAATCTCGTCTCACGTGTGGGAAAGCCCGAACAGACCGGGTACGGAAACGCCTTCGTCGAACTGCTCCCACCAGATACCCTAGCCGTCCTCGATGATTTGATGGTCTGCCCGCTGCTCGTCGCTGGCCTCGGCCAGCCACTCGAACCACGCGACGGGCACCGAAAGCTCCCGTCCATCCCGCAGGGCGACGTGCAGGCGAGCGCGATCCACGGCGACGGACGCGGCCAGTCGAAGAACTCATCCCATTGCCTCAGGAGGCTTCCGCGATTGGCGCTGACGATGCGCCGGATGCGCTCGACCTCTCGGGGAGTGTACCCCCGGGAGTCGCGGTCACCGGGTGCGCAGTGATCAGCGAAGCGCGCGATAAGTCAACGGTTGACGGCGTGCGCTAATAGTCTTGGCATCTACCCCCCGTCGGACCCGCCGGAAACGGCCTCCGCCGGGGTTTTCACTTTTCTGGAACAGCGATGATCCAACCTGCGATCAAACGCGTCATCGGATTCGTCGACCCATCCAGTACGGTGCCGGTGTCTGACGCCGCAGCCGCGCTGGAGGAAAGGTTGATCGCTGACTTGGGCGGCAGCGCCGCAGCGAGGATCGCGGTCAGGCGTTCGATCATGGCCGCATGAAGCTCGTGCGATCGCAATACGAGCTTCCTGATTGACCGCTCGCTCTCCAGGCGGACGCCCTCGAACTCGTCCGGCGGCGAAATGAGCGGCCATTCGCCGTCGACGAAGCACAGGACGGGCGTGATCGGCGGCATCGGATCTACGCCGACGGCCCGGAGCGCGGATTCCACGGCCTCCACCTGCCATGCCATGTCGCGTGCGAGCCGCGACTTGTCGCGGCCTCCAACGTAAAGGCGGTGGTCTGGGCGGAGGAACCAGCCGCGGTTCCGGATCTCGATGCGGCCCTCGTAGTGCTTCGCATCCACAACGAAGACGCCGGCGGGGGCTACGACGATGTAATCGATGTTCCCGCGCGTGCCTCGCACTCGGCGGTCGTGCAGCGCCCGTAGCCCGTCAACGCCGGCGAGCGCCGCTGCCAGCTTCTCCTCGCCCTTGGCGCCGATCGCCCAGGCCCGGGTGGACTGCGGCTCCGATGTCACGGCGCGGACCACCTTGACGAGTCGCCGCCCGTACCGCTCGTTGATCACCGCGTCGCGCTTCGCCAAGAGCCGCTCGTGTTCGCGACGGGCTGAAGCGCCGGCCACGCCCTCATCGACTGGCAGCCGATCGGGGGCGTCAGGGGCGGTCGGGCATTCGATGCAATGCATCGTCTTCGTGGCCCGATCCCAGACCGCCGGCATCCCGCGGGGGAGAGGAGTGCCGCAACTCGAGCAAACGCTATCGTGCTTGACGCGCCACGCGTTCACGTTCGCAAGGTACTCGGAGATCCTGATCCGGGCGAAGTACCTCGATCCCTGGCCGCTGGAGCTGCCCGCGTGATCCGGCCGGGTCAGTACACCCGTTCGTCGGCCACGGGCGCGGCGCGCGACGGAAAGTCGGGGTCGCGCCGGAGCGCCTCCAGGAAGCGGCCGAGCGCTGCGTGCTCCGCAGTCGTGCGCACCGGCTTGAACGGCGTCGCCAGCTCCGCCAGGGAGGCCCCGGATGCGACGACGTGTCGGTCGCCGTGGTGGTCTCGTCGGGCGACGGCCCAACCGTCCAGCGTCCCGATGCTCTCCAGGGCCCGTCCGGCAAGGCGAAGCGGCTTCTCGCTTGCCGCGAACAACTTCGAGACCCGCCGTCCCAGATCGTCCTCGAGCCAGTACGCGACGGTGTCAGGGAACGATGGTGGCACCGGAAGTGTGACATCGGCGATCGAGGTCACGCTTGGACGATCAAGGTTCTTCGTACGCATGTCGTTCGCGCTTCGTGGCGCGCCGTGCGGAGATGATGCGCATAGTACCGTCAATACCGACCGCGATAACGATCGTGAACAGCCCGCCGGTCGGCGTGAGTCCGATCGATATCGTCCGCTCCTCCGCAGGCGAGTGCGTGCCGTCCGGCCAGTGCCTGGTGAGCGAATGGATCAGCACTCTGTAGGCCTCCTCGAAGCTCACCCCATGCTTTGCCAAATTCTGGCGCGCTTTTCCGGATCCCACGTCGGCCCATTCACCCGCGGGACCATAGCCACCGTCCCTTCGCTCAGACTTATCGGGATAACCCGCAGGTGAGCCGTGGCTGAGAAGATGAAGCCGAAGACGATCGTCCGGGCGACGACCCACCTGTCGGAGATCCGCCCGAACATCCCGACCGCCGAGCTCGAGTCGTTCGCCCGCCCGGAAGAGAAGAGGCCCGCGATCGTGCGCTACCCCCGCGATCCAACCCTGGATCCGCAGCTCGTCTGGAAGGGCAAGGACGAGCGGGACGCGGACGACCTCAAGGTCTCGGCGGTTTGAAAGTCTGCGGGGAGGTGGCTGTGGTTGATATCACATGCCAAGCGGTGATAACATCTGGCCATGGTTCGGACCCAGATTTCGTTGACCGAGGAGCAGATGCGCCGGCTGCGCGCCGAGGCGCGACGACGTCGCGTGCCGATCGCCGCCGTCGTGCGGGACGCCGTCGATCGGGCTGTTCCGGCAGATCCCGGAGATCGGCGCGCCTTGTTCCAGCGCGCGATCTCGGCGGTCGGGCGGTTCGACTCCGGGTCCGGGGATGTGTCCGCGAGGCATGACGAGATCGCCGGCGACTCCCGGTGGTGAGGCCGGTCTTCGTGGACACGAGCGCCCTTATCGCGTTGCTCGATCGCGCCGACCCGCGGCATGAGGCCGTCCGTTCCACCTTCCTGGATCTCGCCGATCGCGAACTCGTGACGCATGGCTATGTCGTCGCCGAAACCCTGGCGGTCGCGCGGCGACGCTTCGGCGTGGGTGGCGTGATCGCGCTCCTGGACGACCTGCTCCCGGTCCTCGCCGTGCTGCCCGTGGAGCCCTCGCTGCACGCTTCGGCGCAGGCCCGATATCGGGCATCGCTCCCGTCGGGCACGTCGTTCGTCGACCAGGTGAGTTTCGGCGTCATGACCCAGGAAGCCATCGACACCGCGTTCGCCCTCGATGCCGACTTCGTCGCCGCCGGCGTCGACGTGATCCCGGCGTGACCGGCATACCTGGGACGCCGAGCACCTGATCCGGACGCGGTTCATGGAGTCAGCGCGCCTTCCGATCTTCGCAGACTTCCCCAGGTCAGGGCATCTCGCTCGCCTGCGTCACGTCCTCACGGATGGACGCCCACGGCATCAATGGCGGGGCCACGAACGTGGACGTCACCTCCATGGGCCGACCTTCGGCGGTGATGGACGCCGCGGCCGCTTCCAGGATGTCGACCACGTGGGCGGCCTGCTCCGCGCTGGCCCGATGCGGCCGACCTTCGGCGATCGCGGCCGCCATGTCCGCCAGCCCGCGGGCCCAGGCAATGCCGGCGAAGGGCGGTCGGACGTAAGGGACCGCCTCGTATTCGCCGTCGTACGGGCCGACCTCGACGGTGGCATCGAAATCCTGGAAGCTGCCCAGCGCCAGCGAGGCGGCATCCCCGTGGAACTCCATGGCGCCTCGCAGCTTCACCGGACGGCCGACGTAGAAGCTCGCCGTGAGCCGGAGGACCGCGCCGCCTTCGAGCTCGACGGCGGCCAGGATCAGGTCGGGGCTGCCGATCCGGAACGGGGTCCCGTCGATCGCCACCCGATCGGGCTGGAGGTTCCAGCCCCAGGCGCGGACCATCCGCGCGGGTCCCACCATGGTCGTGGCGAGGGTGAGGGGATAGACGGCGACGTCCACCATCACCCCCACGTCGAAGAAGGCCGCCGGCGCCGGGTGCCAGGTCTCGATCCGGCCCCAGCTGACGTCAGCGTAGATGGCGCGGACGGTCCCCAGCCGGTGGTCGCGGATCCAGGCGGCTGCCGTCTGCTGCGCTTCCCCGAGGAACGTCGAGGGCGAGCAGCCGAGACGGAGCCCCCGGGCGGCGGCCAACGCGATGAGCTCCCGTGCCTCGCCGGACCGGAGCGCGAGGGGCTTCTCGCTGTAGACGTGGCGTCCGGCCCCCAGGGCGCGCCTCGTGACCTCGTAGTGGGCGTGGTGGACCGTGAGGTTGACGACGACGTCCACGGCCTCGTCCACGAGCAACTCGTCGATCGAGGGATACGCCCGGCAGCCATGAGCCTCGGCGAAGGAGGCCGCACGAACAGGATCGAGGTCCGATGCGGCGACCAGGTGGATCTCGGGATGGGTCAGGATGTCGCGCGCGTATCCAGCGGCGATGTTGCCGGTGCCGACGATGCCGATACCGAGGGGCTTCATGATCGGAGCCTACCCGATTGCCGTATGGTGACGCTATGAGACTCGACCAGATCGCGCTCCAGCTCTATACCGTCCGGAAGCTCGCGGCGGCAGACCTTGCCGGCTCCCTGCGCGCGGTGGCCGCGGCCGGCTACCGGTCCGTGGAGCTCGCCGGCCTCCCGGAGACCGCACCCGGTGCGCTCGCGCGCTTGCTCGGCGAGGCCGGTCTGCGGGCCATCGCATCGCACGAGGGGATCCAGCGCCTGCGCGAGGATCCGGCGGCGGTCGCCGAGCGGCTCGACACGGTCGGGTGTCCCCGCATCATCGTGCCCTGGATGCCCGAAGAGGACCGCCGGACGGTCGATGACGTGCGGCGATTCGCGGCGGAGCTCGGCGCCCTGGCGCGATCCTTCGCGGACCGGGGCATCCGGCTCGGCTACCACAACCACGCGTTCGAGTTCGCCCCGCTCGAGGGCACCACGATCTGGGACGTCCTCCTGGCCGAGCTGCCTGCCGGGGTCGAGATCGAGCTCGATGTCTACTGGGCGTCCGTTGGGGGGCGAGATCCCGTTGCCGAGATCCGCGCCACCGCCGATCGCGTGCGCCTGCTCCACATGAAGGATCGGACCCCCGGTCCCGAGCCCCGGGACACCCCGGCGGGGGAGGGGATCCTGGCCTTCCCGCAGATCGTCGAGGCCGGCCGCGCGGCCGGCGTGGAGTGGTACGTGGTGGAGCAGGACGACGCCCACGACCCGCTCGCCGAGATCGCCATCGCGGCGCGCTACCTCGAGTCGCTCGCCGGCTGAATCGGCGCTGATCGTTCGTCGGGGGTCGGACCGTGGCCGGTCGCCGCAAGATCGAGTTCCTGCCGAGCGCAGCTCGCGAACTCCAGGGCCACGTTCAGCGGTTGCGGTCGGCCCGCACGAACAGCCAGGTCCCGATGACCGTGAATGCGACGAAGAGCGCCACCGTCACGCCGAGATCGAGCCAGGCGGGATGGAGCACGGTGAAGGCGTATTCGGGCTTGCCCGCGTAGAAGATGTTCCGGGCGAGGTCGATGCTGTAGGTCATCGGCATCAGCTTGGCAACGATCCCGAGCAGGCCAGTGGAGCCCGAGATCGGGATCAGCGCGCCGGCCAGGAACATCTGCGGAAAGATGAGGAGCACGACCCCGACCCCGACGACCTTGGGATCCTGGACGAAGCCGATGAACAGCACGCCCAGCGAGCCGCCGGCGAGCGCGAGCACGGGGGCCAGGGCGAGCACCCGCAGCAGGTCGACGGGCTCCATCGGGATCTGCATGACGAAGATCATCGCGATGACGCCCACGAGCGACACGAGCGACGCGACGGCCGAGCCCACGAGCTTGCCGAGCAGCACCGTGGTCATGCCAGGTGCGGCTCGTGACCGGCGCTTCTCGATTCCTGACCGGTCTGGTCACCAGATACGACAAGCACGCCATCGTCTACCGCGGCGGCCTCTTCCTCGCAGCCGTACTGCTCTGGCTCACCGACTTAGGAGACACGTCCTCGCAGTCGATCTCCTTCGACCTAGACTCGGAGGATGCCGCCCATGACACCCAGCGGCCTCGATCCGCCGCTGACCCGCGACCAGTTGCTCGTGACGGCCGGGATCATGGCCGCCATCGCAGTCGCGGCCCTCGACTCGACCGTCGTCGGGACTGCCATGCCGACGATCATCGGTCAGCTCGGCGGGCTGTCCGAGTACTCGTGGGTCTTCACGGCGTATCTCGTCACCTCCACGACGACCGTGCCGATCTTCGCCCGTCTCGCCGACATCCACGGGCGCAAGCCGGTGTTTCTGTTCGGGCTCGCGCTGTTCGTGATCGGGTCGGTCCTGTGCGGGACCGCGACGTCGATGCCCGCCCTCATCGCATTTCGCGCTCTCCAGGGCCTTGGAGCCGGCGCCGTCCAGCCGATCTCGTTCACGATCGCCGGAGACATCTTCACGCCGCGACAGCGGGCCCGGATGCAGGGTGTGTTCTCGGGCGTCTGGGGCGTGTCGGCGATCATCGGCCCGGCGCTCGGCGGGGTGATCACGACGACGGTCGGGTGGCCATGGGTGTTCGAGATCAACCTGCCGGTCGGCATCCTCGCGGGCGCGATCATCTGGTTCGCCTTCCACGAGCGGTTCGAGCGCCATCCCCAGCCCATCGACTGGCTCGGCGCGATCCTGCTCACGGGATCGATCCTGCTCCTCCTCTTCGCGGTGTCGGAGGGCGGCCAGCTGTTCGGCTGGACCTCGCCGCTCGTCATCGCGATGCTCGCCGGCTCGGTCGTGTTGCTCGTGGCGTTCGTCGTCAACGCGCGCCGGGTGGCGGCCCCGCTGATCGACCTCCAGCTCCTGCGCTCGCCGCTCGTCCGAGCCGGTCTCGGCATCGGCGGGCTGGCCGGGATCGTCATGTTCGGGCTGACGACGTACGTTCCACCGATGGTCCAGGGCGTGCACGGCGGCACCGCGCTCGAGGCGGGCGCGGCCGTCGCCGCGATGTCGATCGGCTGGCCGGTCGCGTCGGTGGTTGCGGGCCGGCTGCTGATCCGGATCGGTGCCCGACCGATCGTCCTCGCCGGGACCGGCATGCTCGTCGTCGGATCACTCCTCGTCACGCAGCTCGGGCGAATCGACGCGCTGCCCTTCGCAATGCTTGCGTGTGCGATCACCGGCGTCGGCATGGGCCTCTCGTCGACCACACTGCTTGTCGTCATCCAGGGCGCCGTGGAGTGGCAGCGGCGGGCGGTCGCGACAGGCCTGGTGCAGTTCAGCCGAACCATCGGCGGAGCGGTCGGGGTCGGCGTGATGGGCGGCGTGCTGACGGCGTTCGTCGGCGCTGCCTCGTCCGCGATCCTCGACCCGGTC
>Ga0209429_10001770_pt1 | contig 13076 bp, 7 predicted proteins | sample BarGraNGADG00212_3_FD_184493 | JGI IMG/M metagenome (GOLD analysis project Ga0209429, IMG submission 184493) | Arctic peat soil microbial communities from Barrow, Alaska - Barrow Graham LP Ref core NGADG0004-212 (SPAdes) (version 2) | ecosystem: Environmental > Terrestrial > Soil > Wetlands >... | reverse complement strand
AAAAGACCCCGGCTATGGTTTACTTCAACACACTATCGCAGAAACAGGCTGCGGCATGAATCTTAACACAGGGCAACTTCCCACTTATAAATCCCTGTTCCCTGTCCTAAGAACCCAGACCACCTGTCACTTTGAATGGAAGTTTGTCAGTTAGCATCATATAAAGGGTGACGCCAAGTGCCCACACATCAGCGGCACATGAATCCGCTTTGATCTTTAAAAACGTCTCCGGCGGTTTGAATCCGAGCGTGCCTGCTGCGGTGGCCATTAGCGTAAGTGGATTAACTTTTTTGGCCAAGCCAAAATCGCTCACGCGTGCCCGAAGTCCGTCGGCCTCATATCCGACAAGAATATTATGTGGCTTTATATCGCGGTGAATGATCGGTGGGGTTTCGTCATGTGCTACAGCAAGCCCCCGGCAAACCTGACGCATAATGTCTATGGACGTTTCGATGGGAATAAAGCTCGCTCCATGTGAGCGCCAGAATTTGTCAAGACTCCCGCCGGAAACATTCTCCATTGTGAAGTAACCGCAAGTGCCTTGGGGTGACTCAAAAACGTTTGCGTCAAAGACGCGTACAATGTTGGGATGCCCGATTCGGGAAAGTAGGATCGCTTCTCCAAGCATTTCTTCAATTTCGTTTTGGGTCATGCCGACGCGCTTGAAGAGCTTCATAGCTTGACGACCAAGGAATTTGTGCTTGACACGATATACTTCGGCAAACGCACCCTCACCAAGAAATCTTTCAACTTCGTAAGTGCCTTTGATTTTATCGCCTTCCTGAAGCAGCGCCATAAGCTCAACCTACGTAAAGTATTGTTTTTTAGTGCTATAATTACTATGCACCATTTTTCGCGAATCTTAAAGTGGAATTATAGAAAGTGCGCCGCTACCACAAACCATCTGCCAGCTTGTACACTTTTCCAACTCGCCACTTAGAATTAAATTGCTCAATGGAATTTGAATAAGCCGTTCAATCGCACGGCGGAGTTCTCTGGCACCATACTCCGGGCTATAGCCTGCTTGAGCCACAAACTGCTCAACTTCCTCTCCTATTTTGAAAATAATATTATGTTTCGTCTGGACATTATCACAAATCTCATCCACCATCGGCCTTAAGATTTGCCGTACATGCTCTTCGTTCAGTGGCCCGAAAATAACTATTTGATTGATCCGGTTAACAAATTCCGTGCGAAAATACTTCTTAACCTCCTTAAGGGTGTTTGCTTTTAAGTCCACAGTATCCTGGTTTCCAAACCCTATTTGTTTGCTATGCTTATCTACGGTAATGTTTGAAGTCATAATAAAGATGGCATTTCTTGCATCTGCAGTCCTACCTTTTGCATCAGTGAGGCGACCTTCATCAAATAATTGAAGGAACAAATCAAAAACTCTTTGATGGGCTTTCTCGACCTCATCAAAAAGGACAACTGAATAAGGCTTCGTCCGCAATCGCCCGGTCAATTGTCCTTCTTCCTCATGGCCAACATAACCCGGTGGCGATCCAATTAGTTTGGCAACACTATGCCCTTCAATAAACTCAGACATATCGAACCTTATCAGTTGCAAATCACTTCCAAAAAGATATTCTGCCAGAGATCTTGCCAATTCTGTCTTGCCAACTCCAGTAGGTCCGAGGAAAAGGAATACCGCTAGAGGTCCATGCCTTTTTGCTAAACCTGTGTGGCTCATGAGAAGTCTTTGACAAACAAGATTTATTGCTTCGTCCTGTCCAATGATCCTCTTTTTTAGAAACGATTCTAACCCGAATAGCCGAGATTGCTTCATTCCTTCTATGTGGCCTGTGATGATCTCCAGCGGCAAATCCATTTTTTCTGAAAGAACCTGTGCAATTGTAACCTCTGTTACCTCTGGATTAACTTTATCCCCTTCTATCCACCCACTCAATAAAGGTATGCGCGTCCGAGCTCCTGCCTTATCCACTAGGTCGATAGCCTTGTCAGGCAACTGATGGTCAACATCAAATCGTATAGAAAGATCTACTGCTGCTTGCAGAGCCTTATCGGTAATGCTGACCCCGTGGTGTTTCTCCCATTTAGGCCGAATGCCTTCAAGCATTTCTAGCGACTCATCCGAACTTGGCTCATTAACAACAACCTTCTCAAATCGACGTTCCAATGCCGGGTCTGCTTCAACATAGCGCCGGTATTCTCCGATTGTAGTGGCTCCGATGCATCTCAGGTCTCCGCGGGCAAGAGCTGGTTTCATGAGATTGGCTGCGTCCATGCTCCCCTCAGCACGGCCAGCGCCTATAACATTATGCAATTCATCAATAAAGACAATCACCTCAGGGTGCGCACGGGCTTCCTCAATGATATGAGAAAGCCTCTCTTCAAACTCCCCCCGATATTTGGTCCCACCAACCAAAGCACTGACGCTTATCTCGATAATCCTCTTTCCAGCCAACACTTGGGAATCCTTACCCTCGATAACCCTTAATGCCAAGGCCTCAACAATTGCTGTTTTCCCCACTCCAGCTTCGCCCACAAGTACAGGATTATTCTTAGAACGGCGAGCAAGGGTTTGAATCACATTAAGAAGCTCTTTTCGTCTACCAATGAATGGACCAAGTTTTCCTTCCCGCGCTGCAAGAGTGAGGTCCCTCCCATACCGCTCAAGATAATGAGTACCGGTCTTGGTCACTTTGTGCTCGCCAGGGTGAACTTCAACTGGCGCCCGGCCCCCCTTTTGCCCGCTATCCATAAAGGCGAGAACACGTTCTTGTAAATCGGCTGGTTTCGTACCTGCTGCATTAACTACTTGGCCAATAATCCCTTGGGGGTCTTCCATAATGGCAGCAAAAAGATGAAGGCAGGATATCTCTTTTGAAGATGCCGCAAGCTGCTCTGTACGGTTGAAGACCATTTTACATGCCTCACTTCGGTGGACAACTTTTTCAGTACGCTCATAATTACCATCACCCAGTTTTTCCCGAAGCTGGCGTCTGAGTTGGGTAGAGTCGATTTCAAACTCACGAAGCAAATCCTCTATAAAGTCAGATTCTATTTGTAATGCCTGACGGTCTTGCGACTTTAGTCCTGATTTTTCCGGGTTCAGCATGAGCAATTTCCCAAGGCTTAAGATGCCAATGAATACATGTTCTTTTTCTATAAATTGAAACTTTCCGACTGCTGCCTCGTTGGCTGCTATTTTCCAGGCAAAAGTTGAACTTATGGTAAGGTTCTTCATATCCATCTAACTCTCCAATCACCAACTATGAGGAATAAAAAAAATGCTTAAAACATAAAACCCCGCTCTCTCTTAAGAAACGGGGGTTTATTATTCAATCCATAACACCTCTCATGTAAGGTTAAATGGTTCAGGTATCTTAATCTCTGAAATTACAGATTAATTTGGACTATCACGATTTACATTGGAAATCTACTATGAAAAGAGGAATTGCACAGGTGCTGACTTCAGGAAGAAGTGCTTGCTGAAGCCGTATCATCGCACCTCTGCCGAACTTATTGCTTAATTCAATTCAACATGTCTGGATACCGGCTTTCGCCGGTATGACGATTGTTGGACTTCTGACGAGAGCATCACTCTTCAATAAGATTTTCCAGAATCAATTTTTCATCCAGCAACAGGTTGGCTTCGGCAAGCTTCTCGCTTGCGGAATAGACAGCGACTGCCTTTGATTTTGCGGCGGCAGAAAAGTAATCTTTCAAGGTGTCTTTAACCTTGCGCGGTGTTGCCGATAAAACATTATCTCTGAAATTTTGACGCATTTCGTCTGTAGCTCCGGCAAAAATGCGCATCATGGCCGCGTAACCGCGCCCTGAAGGATCAAGTGGTTTATCGAGCATGCCGATTGTGCTGATGATGGCTTTTTCCATATCGTCGGCAGCCATTTCGTTTTGAGAAAAGAAGGCCTGCGCGTCTTCAAATATTTGCAGTGTTTCCGCGATGTGCGGGTCACGGTACGAGATAAATGAAAATAATCCCAGTGATGGATCGAAAGAAGACATGCCGCCGTATGCGCCCCCCTGCACGCGAATGTGCTTGTAAAGATAGCTGTTGGATAGCTCTTTGGCCGCGAGCATCAACATCGCCGAAGCCGGATCAATGTAAGCCGGCGCTTTCATGACGCTGGCAACATACGATACCGAAGTGGGGACGGCGATACCCGCGTACACTGAAACCAGTTGCGGCTGCTTTTGTTCTTGCGCAACTTTATGAGCGGGGAGCTTGTGTAAAAGAGGCACTATATTTTCGTAAACCAGTTTTAAACCCTGATCGTCGGCAGTAATGTTTATTAGCAGATTTGTTTTGTTGAAGACCAGCGACTTCAAGCGGTGCAACTTTTCCTGCAGGTCAGATTTTGCCGATTCGAAATTGCCCGCCTTGTGTTGGACAAATCTCAGCTGGGTGCGGCCATGCCATTGTTCATCGCGATAGGCAGGAAGAGTCAGCGCTGCTCCTGCCGCTCTCTTGGCAAATATATGACCGGAAGGTACTATCGCCGATTGTAGATTGTTTTTTCTCTCCGAGATCAAATCGCGCATCCTTGCTTCCGCGCTTAAGTCGCCTTCGCATAGAATATCGGTGATAATATTTATTGCCGCGGGCAGGTTACGGTAAAGCGCGCTGAAAGAAAAAAACATTTTCTGCCAGTTGGTGCTTGCGTCCGCTGTAAATCCGGTGGAAAGATCGTAGCCGAAACCGCCCATTTTCAGCGCTATGCGCTTGGCTATTTCTTCATAACTGAAACCGGCAGCGCCCATGCCGGTGGTCATTTTTCCCAAAAGCGGAAGATAAGGCTGAAGTTCTTCCGGTATATGCCCCAGATCAAAGGCCAAATCCACATAAGCAATGCCGTTGGTAAATATATCATGTTTCAGAGTTTGGACATTTTCGAGCATGCCTACTTGTGTCGGAATTGTTTCAATTGAGCGCGGAATATCTTCGAGTCTTAATTTAGGCAGCATTGCCGCAGCTTCCGGCGTATCCGCTTCCAACTGGAACTTCTTTAGCTGTGCCGCTTGAGTGTCTATTTGGGACAGTTCTTCTTTTGTCAGCGATGACTTCAACTTATTCATTTTATCCTGAAAGAATTTATCTTTCTTCGCACTGAAATTCGGATCCGGTTCCATAATTGCCAGAATCCGATGAGGATTATCCACTAACCACTGCTGTGTCATCTTTTGAAAAATCTGAGGATCAGCTGTCCAGAGTTTACGAACATTTTCAATAGTCTCGGGAAAATCCAGACCAATTAAAGGATCGCCGTCGTATAGCCATGTCTGAAAAATATGACCCATCAGAGATATGCCATAGGGATAAGAACCGCGGACTATTTCCTTGCCGTGAAACTCGATCTGATGGAGTATTCCTTCGATCAGCTCACTGTCGAATCCATCGGCAACAATATTTCGCAGCGTGTCAAAAATAAGTTTTTCAATTTTTTTCGCGTCAGCGCTTTGAGCATTTCTTAAACCGGCACAAAACATCAATTGCTTTAAATCAGCTTCAATGCCGCTCACCGGCGTGAGATCTTCGCCCAGACCGGAATCAATCAGTGCTTTGCGCAAAGGACTGGCCGCGCTTCCGACAAGCAGTCCGGAGATAATCTCTAGAAAAAGAGCCGTTTCGTAATCGCAGTTTTCGGCCAGCATCCAGGCAATGTTGATCATTGTTTTATGGTCAAGAGATTCATCTTTCCCCACGGGATAGGTGCCGCGTACGCTACGAGGCTTGGTGAGACGCGGTTGACTTTGAATTGTAGAATCGACTTCCACACGGTCAAATCCCGTAAGCATTCCGGCCAGGAATTGGAGATGAACGGCTGTCGGGATATCTCCATAGAGAAAAAATCGCGCGTTTGTCGGCGAATAATAGGTCCGGTGAAAATTCTGAAATTGTTCATAGGTAAGAGTGGGAATTACGTCGGGATCTCCGCCGGAATCGAAAGAGTAAACGCTGTCGGGATAGAGATTTTCCTGAATAACCTTATACATGAGCGAATCGGGAGAAGAATATGCCCCTTTCATTTCATTGTAAACTATGCCGGAAATAATAAGAGGGCTGGATAAATCACCGGGTGTGAGTAGTTCCAGGTGGTGCCCTTCCTGAAAAAATGTTTCCTTAAGCAGGCGGGGCTGCAAAACCAGATCGGTATAGACGCGGGCCAGGTTATAAAAGTCGGCCTTTATCTGGCTGGCTACCGGATAAATTGTTTTGTCCGGGTAAGTAAAGGCATTGATGAAAGTTTGCAGCGTGGAGCGCATCAATTCTTTGAAGACATCCTTGAGCGGATACTTTTGTGAACCAGCCAGCACTGAATGCTCCAGGATGTGGGGCAATCCCGTTGAATCATTGGGCGGCGTGCGAAAACCTATCGCGTATAAATTTTCGCGATCAAAAGAATGAAGGTGGAGAACCTTGGCGCCTGTCTGATCATGCTCGATTTCGTAGGCTGTAACTCGCAGATCGGTAAATGTTTTCACACGTAGAACTTTAAATCCATGTAATACACTACCTACCTGAAGTGTCGGTTGGGGAAAGGTTGATTGATCGGGCATTCCAAAATTCTCCTTATAATTTTTGATGATTTTTTATAGTGGATTTCAGGATCATTTTTCAAGGGCAATCATTTATCGTAACACGTCCATTTTTCTTACGGCCTTCGTCAGTACCGTTATCAGCTATAGGCACAGTGGAACCGACTCCCTGCGCGATCAGGCGCTGTGGATCAATGTTAAATTTATCCACCAGATAATCCTTCACGCTTGCGGCACGCCTCTTCGATAGGGCAAGATTGTTTTTCTTCGTGCCAATATTGTCGGTATGCCCGATTATTGTGAGTTTGGCTTCCGGATTTTTAATTAAATATTTGACTATGGTCTGTATTTCATCATTGTAATTATCACCAACGGCCACTGAATCCGAACCAAATTCGATGTTAATACTGATACAATCGGTGAGGGGCTGCTTTTTAGCCGCGGAAATCCTGGGAGAAGCGGGTGGCTTCACGGCGGAAATCTTCACAACTTGCGTCCGCGTTACTTCTCTGACGGATTCAGCCAGGGCAATATCAGCGGGGGTATCGCTAAAATATATCTCGCCGATTAAACTATCAGCCGGGCTTTTTGTCCGCTGGGAATTAATGTGAATTTGCAGACCGGTGGTTAATCCTTGTGGCTCGCCGCCTTTAATATCGTCGAAGAGCTTTTTGTAATCTTGATATAGATTGCGCCGTTCCGTGTACCACTTACCGGTTTTATCCGTTCTATTTCTTAAAACGATGTATCTTAATTTATCACCGCCAAGCTGCTGACTGCGGCCGCTCCATCCTTTTGGCGCTTCGGTGTCCCAGATATAGCCGATAACAGGAGTATTCAACGCTGCGGGGAAACCGATTTCTTTAAAAGCTACGTAAACCTGTAGCGCCTGATCATCCGTCGATGATTTACGAACATCTCCTCCCCTGGGCAATTTATTAACTTTCCAGCGCCAGCATAATATCGGGAATTCCTTAACATCTATCCGAGCTTCTTTGCGCAGGCCAAACGAGGAGTTGCCCGGGGAAGTCAAATGCAGGTAAAAGGTATTGCCTGCCTTTTCCATTTTCATTAAAGGGGTGCCCGTTTTTTTCTCTAAGTTCCATCCTTCAGGCACTCCTGCGGGCATTACCAGTGATGTGAATTTGGCGACCGGAATTATTCCTGGATTTGCCCCGGAATCGACTACGCATAAAAAAGACAATAATATGCAAATAAAAACGGTTGGATATTTTTTCATTGAATATTGCCGCCGCTATTTTTTTTTGCCCGTAGAGCCATTATTTCGGTTCGAGTGAAAACTGATTCTACATGATCAACGTGCTTGAGAATATTTTCCCGGCCGCCTTCCTCGCGATCGATTAGAGTTATAACTCTTTCGACAATGAGTCCGGCGTTACGAGCCTGTTCAATTGCGATAATGGTTGAGCCGCCTGTTGTAATGACATCATCAATGATGACAACTTTTTCACCGGCCTCAACATTGCCTTCAACTGCGCTTTTGGTGCCGTGTGACTTGACATCTTTACGGACGATAAAAGATTTTATCGGTTTTCCTTTTTGGTAAGAAATTAAAGACAGAGCATTGGCAATTGGATCTGCTCCCAGCGTCAGTCCTCCTGCCGCCGTAACATCGTAGTCTTTGATCATATCAAAAATAATTATTCCGATGAGATTCATCCCCTCCGGGTCGAGGGTTGTGGGTTTGCAATTAAAGTAATAGTTGCTTTGCCGTCCCGACGCCAGCGTGAAAGGCGGATTGTCGCTATATTTGAAAGACCGGGCAAGAATTATTTCGCCCAGACGTTCCTTATATTCTTCGATGGTCATTCTTAATATTTCCTCCAGTTTATGCTTCATGATTGAGAGTTATCATCATGCAAAACAAATTTAATGGGCAGTTTTACGCGGATAGCAAAAGGCTTCCCCGCTTTTTTTGCTGGTTCAAACTTCCAGAGTTTTACGGCTTCAATTGCCGATTGGTCTAAAATTGTGTAGCCGGATGACTTACTGATTGCCGTGCTCCCTACGCGGCCATCCGGTAAAATTTCCGCGTTTACCAGAACGACACCTTCGTAACCGCGAAGCTTTGCTATTGCGGGATATGCCGGGGGAGTATTCTCTCTATAAAGTGGACTGGCGATTACAAAAGCGGATGAATTTCCCGCTTCCGGCCAGGTAGCTGCGTCCGAAAAATTATTGGAACTATCTGTACTTGTTGCTGAGCCGACTGAGCCACCCCTGTCTTCTTTTACTGAGTAACTTTGAACAGGAATATTCTTTGTGGCGCTGATAGTTGTGATTGCGCTTATTTTGTCTGTTGGAATTGCGGTTGTCCGGGGGACCGCCTCATTGCTTGCCCTGGATTGTTTCCTGTCAGCTCTTTTTCCTTGAGGCGAGATTATGGCGTCTCCATTGATTGTTTCGAGTGAAACCCACACAGAGTTTAATTTATTTAAACCAGGCGTGAGGTGCAGGTCACTTAACAAACCCAGGAGGAACAATGAGCCTGCGGCAATGTGAATGACGATCGACGCACTCACGGCAAATAATTTATTTTGTTTTGTCTTTTCGAGCTTTATGGATATCATTAGGTAAAATATTTATTTTTTAATTAATTTTTCTACAACTCTAACGGCTTCTACGCCATCTTTGGCAAAAGACGCGCCGATAGAGTTCGCGTAAGCTTCGGTAACGACTGCCCCGCCAACCAGGAAATCGGTTTTTATCCCCTTGATTCGAGCCAGTTCGATCAAATTCTTCATGTTAACCATCGTTGTCGTCATCAATGCGGAAAGACCAACAACATCTGGATTTTCCTTTTTCACGGCATCAATTATTGTTTGATCGGGAACATCCTTGCCCAGATCAATAACATTATAACCATAATTTCTCAAAAGGAGGGCAACAATATTTTTACCGATATCATGAATGTCACCCTTGATGGTCGCCATTATTATTTTACCTTTTTCTGCCGTTCCCGTTTTCTTTAAGTGAGGCTCAAGGTAGCCGAGCGCTTTTTTCATTGTTTCCGCCGCGGCCATGAGCTGAGGTAAAAAGTAAATCTTCTTTTCGTATAAATCACCCACACGGACAATGGCGGGGATCATAATCTTATCCACCAGCTCCGGTGCCTGGGTGCCGCCTGCAAGCTCCTTGTCAATTAAAGTTATAATATTTTCCCGGTCGCCTTCGAGAATTGCGGCCGCAATTTTTTCCTGCGTAGTCGCAGTTTCTTTTCCAACACCTGCTGACGCTGCAGAGCCGGGCTGGACGGAAAAATGTTCGATAAAACCCAGAGTGCTTTTATCTTTAGCCGTAAGTGTGTCACTTGCTTTTTTCACATTCATTAACTCCACACTGGACGGATTGGCAATGGCCATAGTCAGGCCGCAATATTGCGCCATAGCCAGAAAGGCCGCATTGAGCCAAGGGCGTCCCGGCATACCGAAAGAAACATTGGATAGTCCAAGGATGGTTTTGCTTTTAAATATCTGTGTACACCAGCTCAGGGTCTTTAATGTTTCCTGTGCTGCGATGGGATCGGAGGCCACAGCCATGACAAGGCAATCCACAATAAAATCGTCTTTGGTAAAGCCAAACTTTTTTGCCCTCTGAAAAATATTGTTGATCACTGCCTGGCGCTTTTGCGCAGTTTTAGGCAGATCGCCGCCGGTCAGGGGCAGAAGAATAAACATCGCTCCATACTTGGCGGCCAAGGGTAAAAGCCTGGTTATTTTCTCTTTTTCGCCGGAGATGGAGTTGATCAGCATCCGGCCCGGATAAATCCGAAGTGCGGCTTCGATAGTTTCTATTTTTGAAGAATCTACAACCAGCGGCAGTTTAGTAGTTGTCGTCAAAAGGCCTATGGCAGCTTTAATTATTTTTACTTCATCGATACCGGGCTGGCCGACGTTTACATCCAGCAGGTTCGCGCCTTGCTTTTCCTGTTCCTGCGCCATCTGGCGGATGATAGACATCTTGCCCTCCGCAAGTTCCTGCTGCAAGGCTTTTTTACCGGTGGGGTTGATTCTTTCGCCGACGATGCAAAGTGGTTGGTTATCCGTAAAATATAAAAAACTCCGTGCCGAACTAAGCGCGCTGATTGATTTTCTCACAGGTAATTTTGGTTTGCTGCTTGCCGTTGCTTTGGTCAGTTTCTTGATATGCGCAGGTGTCGTGCCGCAGCAGCCGCCGATCATATTGGCTCCGGCTGCAGCGAGCTTTCGGCCATAAGAAGCAAAAGTCTTGGCGTCCATATCAAAGACCGTTTTTCCACCTTCCAGGCGAGGGACTCCGGCGTTGGGTTTGGCTACCAGAGGTACGGTGGCGTAAGGCTTCATGGCCGCAATAAATTCCAGTATTTTTTCAGGACCCGTGGAGCAGTTGCAGCCAACGGCATCGGCACCCAGGCTCTGCAGGGTGATGAGCGCGCTTACCGGATCAGTTCCGCCCAGCGTATGGCCGTCCTTTTCATAGGTCATGGATACAATCGTAAAGATGTTTTTAGTCTCTTTGACGGCAAGCAGCGCCGCGCGTGTTTCCTGAATATCGATCATGGTTTCGATGACAATAAGATCACAACCGCCGTCAATCAGGCCGCGCGCCTGCTCTTTAAAAGCATTTACCGCTTCTTCAAAGGCCAGCGGGCCGAAAGGCTCTACAAATAAACCGGTCGGGCCGATATCTCCGGCAACCAGCGCTTTTTTACCGCAGGCTTGTTTGGCCAGACAAGCCAGTTCATAGTTAATCCGGCGGACGTCTTCTTGAATGCCATATTGCTGGAGTTTGAAGCGATTAGCGCCAAAAGTGCAGCTATAAACTATTTGCGCGCCTGCTTTTGAATAAGACGCATGCACATCCCGGATAATTTGCGGATTGGTAAGACACCACTGCTCCGGACAGACTCCGGCAGGCAATCCCAGTTTTTGCAGTTCGGTGCCGGTGGCGCCATCCAAAATAATAATATTATTAGTCAAATTATTTTTAATTTTACTGCTTTTTGTCAAAAAAATACTCCTGAATTGCGTATGTTTCTTTAAACTGTGTTCTTATATCATCTTTAAGGTAAGAAATGGGAATTTTTTTATTGCGTATATGGTCAAAGAAGTCTTCTTATACCATTTCTAAATCAAAAATGATATCGAGGCGGTAAGGAGGAGGCGCGTAGGGAACGGTTTCAAACCGTTCCTTACAAATACGTTGAGGAAACCGACGACGCTGCCAACAAAGATAGCGCTTTGATTTAGAATTGGTATTAGCGAATCTCGTTGGGATAAGGAAAAGAATTTGTGTAGTGCGGATAAAAAGATATTTTGAACATATTTGGCCAAAAAAACTCTTGAATTCGGTAGCGAGCGAATACTGAATGATATTGTTCCTTAAGAATCGAAGATTCTCCGCAGCTTACCGCGGAGAGCTTCATTTAGTTGTATCAAATGCCTTGCAATTCCCCTTAATGCAAGGTAAAAAAATAAATTAACGATTAGAGCGTTTAAAAGGCCGTATTCATATAATATTATGGCATCAAAAATCATTTTTTCGAATCTCAGTCGCAACGACGATTATACGATTTTACTCAATGGTCAGGCCCGAGGTACCGTACTGCCCCTGAAAACAAATACGATCGATTTGGAAGCGGGAAAATATGAGCTTTATATCAATGGCAGCAATGAAGAAGGATTGCCGAGTATGTGCAAACCGATTGAGGTTACGATGGAGGATTGCAAGTCCGTCCATTTGCAGATCGTCGCTCGTCATTTTGCGATCGGCATATACGACGAGAAAGGAACGCAGCTGAATGCCAAGCATGGTTTCCTTTGCGGAACCATTGCCGATGGCGTTCATATAGACAATCCCATATCATGAATATCCCTGATAACAAGCCCCAACAAACGTTTTTTGAGCGCATCAGACGCCGTTTTATTGGCGTGCCGCGGAATATCAATGAGCCGTCCCTCTTTCACAAAATTTCCCTGATCCCGATTCTGGCGTGGATCGGTCTGGGTGCTGACGGTTTATCATCCTCCTCCTATGGGCCGGAAGAAGCGTTCAAAGCTCTGGGACCACATACTTACCTGGCGATCTTTATTGCCATTGCCACAGCGTTCACCGTATTTATTATTGCCTATGCCTATTCCCGCATCATTGAACACTTTCCCCATGGTGGTGGCGGGTACATGGTTGCCACCCATACCATCAGCAGCCAGGCAGGCGTTATTGCCGGGTCGGCCTTGCTGGTGGACTATATCCTGACCATTACTGTTTCTCTTGCCTCCTGCGGGGATGCCATCTTCAGTTTCCTCCCCCCCGCCTTTTTGCATTACAAGATGCCCTTTGTCGTGGGTTTGATTATCCTTCTCGTTTTGATGAATCTCCGCGGTGTGAAGGAGTCCATTACTTTTCTCGCGCCCATATTCATCGTATTTCTGATCACCCATGTTCTCCTAATTGGCTATGGCCTGGGAACCCATCTGGGCGAAGTCGGACCAGTTTTGGAAAAATATCGCGGCAGCGTGAATTCGGATCTCTCGACAATTGGTTTTATCGGG
>Ga0209429_10001769_pt1 | contig 13076 bp, 8 predicted proteins | sample BarGraNGADG00212_3_FD_184493 | JGI IMG/M metagenome (GOLD analysis project Ga0209429, IMG submission 184493) | Arctic peat soil microbial communities from Barrow, Alaska - Barrow Graham LP Ref core NGADG0004-212 (SPAdes) (version 2) | ecosystem: Environmental > Terrestrial > Soil > Wetlands >... | reverse complement strand
GAAAAAATTAGCATTCCCGACGCGCTGGTCCGAGAAAAAATCGTGGCCAGCCCGGATATTCATTTGGAAGAAGAAAGGCGTTTGTTCTATGTGGCCGCCACGCGCGCCAAGGAGGAATTATATTTAACCGGTGCCAAGGATTACGGCGGCTTGCGGGAGAAAAAGCCGTCGCGCTTCATTTCCGAAATGGGATTGGCCAGCGAAGACATGCCGGCGTTGGAGCTAAGCGCGCAAAATGAATTTTTAAAAGACTTGCATTATCTGAACGGCCGGGAAATTACGGCCGGTGTGGTGAAGAGCGACGAGGAAAAATATCCGCTGCCAGCCAAATTTTCTTTTTCCCAGCTGGCGGCTTTTTCCACTTGTCCGTTACAGTATAAATTCGCTTTTATTTTGAAGATTCCCGCGCCGACCGAGAAAAGCAGCCTGATTTTCGGCCGTGTGCTCCATAATACTTTATATAATTTTCTGCTGCCTGTTTTGAGCGAGCGGAAAAAGATTCAGGGCGATTTATTCGGCGCCGGAGAAAAAGGCAGGGAAACCGCCGAATTGACAATGAAACGGCTCCTGGCTTTATACGAAGAATTTTGGCAAGCGGACGGTTATCAGGACAAGCCAACGCGGGAAGAATATTTTGAGAAAGGGAAAAAAGCCTTGAAAGATTTCTGGGCTGACTATTCCCTTAATCCGCCCGCGGAGATTTTGTTCTTGGAAAAGAAATTTTCTTTCAAAGTGGGGGAAGATGTTATTAAAGGAACAATTGACCGCGTCGATCAGCTGGCGGACGGGAGTTTGGAAATCGTTGACTACAAGACCGGCAAGAATAAGGCCGCGGCCAAGAAGGGGCGTTTGGATTTTGCGGATAAGCGCCAGTTAATCCTCTATCAATTATTCTTGGAAGAATATTTAGGCGTCAAAGTGAGCGCGCTGAGTTTCTATTATCTGGAAAGCGGCGAGAAAATATCTTTTACCGCCACTGAAAAAGAGATTGATAAGTTAAAATTAGAGATGACTACAGAGATTGCGGCTATCAAAAAGAGGCAATTCGCGCCGACGCCGTCGATGATGTGCCAGTTCTGCGATTTTAACCAGATTTGTGAGTTTAGGGAAGTTTGATATACAATTATATATATGGATACTAATCCCGACCGCTTAATCAGCCCCATTGAACGCCAAGGCGACAACGCCTTGGATTTATCATTGCGCCCGAAGACCTTGAAGGAATACGTGGGCCAGGAACGGATTAAGGAGAATTTGAATATCACCATTGCCGCCGCTAAAAAACGCGGCGAGCCGATTGAGCATGTCTTGCTCTATGGCGCCCCAGGCTTGGGCAAAACGACTTTGGCCCACGTCATTGCCAATGAGTTGGGCGCCAATATCCGCGTCACTTCCGGGCCGGTCATTGAAAAGAGCGGGGATTTGGCCGCCATCCTGACCAATTTGGAAGCGGGCGATATATTATTTATTGATGAAATCCATCGGCTTAACAAAACAGTGGAAGAAATTCTCTATCCGGCCATGGAGGACTACGCCTTGGACATCGTCATGGGCAAAGGGCCGAGCGCCCGGACTTTACGTTTGGATTTACCGAAGTTTACGATTATCGGCGCCACGACTTTAGCCAGTTTGCTGTCCGCGCCGCTGCGCGATCGTTTCGGTATCACGCATCATCTGAATTTTTATGAACCAGGCGACATGGAAAAAATTGTCCGGCGCAGCGCCAAAATATTAGGTGTGAAAATAGAGCCGGAAGCGGAAAAAGCGATTGCCGCGCGCAGCCGAAAAACACCGCGCATCGCCAACCGCCTCTTGAAGCGGGTGCGCGACTACTGTGAAGTGAAAGGCGACGGCCAGGTCAGTCTGAAAGATTGTTTGGAAGCATTTAAATTATTAGAAGTCGATGAATTAGGTTTAGATTTAATTGACCGGCGGATTTTAGAGACGATTATCGTCAAATTTAAAGGAGGCCCGGTCGGTCTTAATACTTTAGCTGCGGCTTCAGGCGAAGAAATGGACACAATCGAAAATATTTATGAACCCTATCTCATGCAGCTCGGTTTCTTGGATCGTTCGCCGCGCGGCCGGATGGCCACAGCCGCGGCCCGAGAGCATTTAAGGATTAAGGAAGCGGGGAAATTAGTTTAAATAAGATAAACCTATGGCTTTTGAGAAAGAAATAAACACGAATCCCGGGGCGAGCGAAAAATTTAAAGAAGATCCGATTTATGAACGGACGCGCCAAGCGCTGGGCGCTATTTTTGCGCAACAAACAGATGGACCAGCTCGAGTCAAAGCCTTGGATAATCAGCTTGGTGGTTTTTTAGAACAAATAAAAAAGGGATATTTTCCGCCAGAAGAAATTACGGCTATAAAGAAAAATTTGGATAATTGCGCCGACGCCGCGGATGCGCCCTCTTTTATTGAAAAGGCCATGGCCATCATTTCTCCTCTCTTGGCCTGGCGCGTTAAAAACAAAGTCGGGTTTGAAGAAGTACAGTCCCATTTTATCAATGCCGACCAGGGCTTTATTGAGGTTAATCGTCTAATCGCTTATGATATAAAAGACCAGACTTTACGCCTGCACCATTCTCTGGGTGAGACGGTTGGCGATAAAAAGGGCCTTTATCGGGACGGAATGAAAAAAATAGCGGCCATCGTCGTTGCCAATCCTCAGATACAAAATATTGGCGCTAAGTCTTGGATTGTCGCCGAACACCCCGGTTTGTTTGCCAACGCCGGCTTTTCCATTGGAGAGGTAAGTCCGGAGGATAGAGCTCAACATTTTGCCAAAGAAAAAAGAGATATAAAATTGGCTATCATCAGCCGAGAAGAATTCTTAAAAAGATTTTTGTCTGAAAAATAATGCCTCTTCTCCTCGAAGACTTTGCTTACAATTTACCGCTTGAGCTAATCGCGCAAAAGCCAGCCAGACCGCGGGACCACTCGCGGCTTTTAGTTTTGGATAAGAAAACGGGAGCCATCAGCCATCAACATTTTTATAATCTCCCGGAGTATTTGAAAGCCGGCGATGTCTTGGTCCTTAATAACTCCAAAGTTTTTCCGGCTCGACTCCTGGGGAAGAAAAAAGAGACCGGCGGCGCCGTGGAAATATTCTTGCACCATAAATTGAGCGGCGATATTTGGGAGTGTTTAGTCGGCGGTCGAGTTAGAGAGGGAATGATTGTTATATTTAAAGAACAGCTGGAGGCGGCTATATTAAAGAATAATCAGGATGGGACCTGGCAAATAAAGTTTAATTTCTCCGGCCCTAAGCTTTGGGAAAAAATTAATAAGATTGGGATTGTCCCTTTGCCGCCATATATCAAGCGCGCTAAGAAACAAAGTGGCGATAAAAATAATTACCAGACGGTGTTTGCCGATGCGCGCCAAGCCGGATCAGTGGCCGCGCCGACCGCCGGTTTACACTTCACAAAAGCGCTCTTGAAAAAAATTAAAGCGCGAGGCGTTAAGATAGTTTATGTGACGCTGCATGTCGGCCTAGGAACTTTCGCTCCGGTTAAAGCAGAAAAGATTATAGAACATAAAATGCATAGGGAGTTCGCTTCAATCAGTTCCGCTACCGCTAAAGAAATAGTTAAAGCAAAAAAAACCGGGCAGCGGGTTATCGCCGTGGGCACGACCAGCTGCCGGACCCTGGAGTCGGTTAAGGATTGGCAAGGCCAGAAACAGTCTTTCTGGACAGACATCTTTATCTATCCGGGCTATAAATTTAAGACGGTTGACTCGTTGATTACCAATTTCCACTTGCCGAAATCGACGCTATTAATGCTGGTTTCCGCCCTCGCCGGCCCGCGTAGTATAGACAGGGCCTATCGGACCGCCATTGGGCAAAAGTACCGTTTTTTCAGTTATGGCGATGCGATGTTTATTTGTTAATATTTGCTAAAAAACCCTACTTGATTTTTCATAAAATTTGTGATATAGTTAACGCAATCGTGTGATAGGCGCAACATAAATATAAGATCTACTAATATATATGCGTAAATTTTTCCTATTTGTCTGGGAGATTGTTAAGGTTGTCGTCATTTCCTTGGCGATTATCCTGCCGGTTCGCTATTATTTAATCCAGCCTTTCTATGTCAAAGGCGCCTCCATGGATCCGAATTTTCATGACGGTCAATATTTAATCATCGATGAGATCAGCTACCGCTTTAAGGCGCCGGAGCGCGGCCAAGTGATTGTTTTCCGTTATCCGCGCGATCCGCAGGAATATTTTATCAAAAGAGTGATCGGCTTGCCGGGCGAAACCGTGCAGGTCGTGGACGGAAAAGTAAAAATCTTCAATACCGCTCATCCGGACGGATTCTTTTTGGATGAATCATATATCCCCGGTGGCGTTTTAACGGAGAATGACGGTTTCAGCAAGGTTACCGTCGGCTCAGATCAATATTTCGTGTTGGGCGATAATCGCATGGCTTCTAAAGATTCCCGTTATTTCGGTGCGGTCAATAAAAGCTTTCTCATCGGCAAGGTTCTATTCCGCGGTTGGCCGCTTAATCAGATAAACTTATTCACCTCCGGCTCTTGGCCGCAATATAATAATTAAAAATATGCCCAGACGAAAAAAACAGCCGGAGATCTCCAAAGTACCAGTGAAAAGAAACGAAAAAATTCCCAGTCGCCTTTTAGGCATGAAAGATTTGGTCACGACCGAACAGCGGTCTTATGAAATTGTGACCGAGAAGGCCTTGACCCTGGCCAAGTTCTATAGCTTCCTCCCGATTAAAACGCCGATTTTAGAAACTTTTGATTTATATAAAAAATCAACCCGCAAGAATACTGATAAGGAATTTTATTTTGTGGAAGGAGACAAAAGCGAGCGCGTCGTTTTGCGCCCGGAGATTACTCAGGGTGTGGTTCGCGCTTACTTGGAAAATAATTTAGCCATTCCCGGCCAGACCGCCCGTCTTTTTTCGCTGGGGCCTATTTTTCGCCACGAAAAATTGCAGTCCGGCCGCTATCGCGAATCGACCCAGTTTAATTTGGAAATTATCGGTGAGAAGAAGCCGATGGCCGAAGCGACTCTCATTACCATTGCCTATAATTTTTTTGCCGAACTCCAGATCAAGACTCAAGTGCAAATAAATTCTCTGGGCACCGCGGAAAATCGGCGGGAATACTGCGCTAAACTGCTGGCTTTCTATAAAGAAAGAGGCCGCCGCTCTAAACTCTGCAATAACTGTAAGAAGAATCTGGGCCGCTCTTGCTTGAGTCTTTTAGACTGCAAGGAAGAAGAGTGTGTCAAAGCCCGTGAAGGCGCGCCACAACTGGCTGATTATTTATCGGATGAGAGCCGTGAACATTTCGCCAAAACTTTGGAATTTTTAGATGAGCTTAAGATTGAATATAACTTTAATCCTTATTTAGTGCGCGGTTTGAATTATTATAATGATACGGTCTTTGAATTTTGGCCCTTGAACGATGACGGAACCGTGATTGTCGGCAAGATGGCTTTAGCCGGCGGCGGCCGTTATGATAATCTGGTGGAGAATATGGGCGGTTTGCCCACGCCGGCCGTTGGTTTGGCGATTGGCGTGGAAAGAGCCATGGCCCGCCTGAAAGATAAGCACCTCTTGACCCAGCCGCAGGAAGACGATATTGTGTTTATTGCTCAGCTGGGCGAACAGGCCAAGCTGAGAGCGTTGCAGTTATTTGAAGAATTACGCCGGGCCGGCTTTAATGTCCGGCAGGCTTTTGCCTCCGACAGTTTAAAGCAGCAATTGGAGGAAGCTACGGCCATGCGGGCGCGAACCAGTTTGATTTTAGGCAAGAAGGAAATAATGGACGGCACGATTTTAATGCGCGAGATGGATTCGGGCGCGCAAGAAACTGTGGTTTATAAAAAGATTCGGGAACGGCTGGAACGTAAAGATCGGATCATTGAGAAGAGGATTAGAAGCAACAGCGGCAGCAGTATGAAAGACAGCAATAATTTTAGTATTAATAAAGATAATAATAGAAAGGAAGGTGTATATGGCGGACTTTAAACGAAAACCGGGTGAAAGTTTTGAAAGCTTTTTGCGGAAATTCAAGAAAGGCTTGAAGAACAGTAAGCGCCTGGAAAAAGCGCGCTCCAAACAGCATTTGGAATCTAAAAAGACCAAGCGTCTGGCTAAGAAAAGAGCTTTGACCAGTTTGGACTTGCGCAAGAAAAATGAATACTTGCGCCGAATCGGAAAATTACCGGAAAGCAATATGCGGCCGTAGTTTTAGCGACCAAAAAATTTGTTTATAAAAAATCGCCTCTGAGCAGGGGCGATTTTTTTAGGCAAAAATATTTAAACTTGAAATAATTTTATTTCCGGCCCGGCAGCAGCCGGCGGATACTTTCCAGGGCGGATTTTTTGGCGTCTTGCCGGATATGATCCTTGGCGCGCCGGGTCTTAACGAATTTGAGCCAATCCTTACTGGGGTATTGGCGATTTTCTTCTAAAATAATCTCGACGATGTCGCCGTTTTTCAGTTCTTGATCCAGACGACCGACGCGGTCGTTGATAATGACGCCGCTCGCCTTGTTGCCGATATTGGTATGAACGGCATAGGCGAAGTCGACCGGCGTGGCCTTTTCCGGCAGTTCAAAGACATCACCCTTGGGCGAGAAGACGAAAATACGGTCGTGAAAGATATCCAGTTTGATTTTTTTGACGAACTCCGTGGTGGAGGTTATTTCTTTTTGAATATCGATTATTTCTTTGACCCAAGATGGCGTCTGATAGGCGCTCTTGCCGCTTTTAGATTTATAATACCAGTGCGCGGCTAAACCGTAGATGGTTTCTTGGTGCATTTCCTGGGTGCGGATCTGGAATTCCACGGCTTTGCCTTCCGGACCGAAGACGGTTGTATGTAAAGACCGATAGCCGTTCGGCTTCGGAACGGCAATATAGTCCTTGAAGCGATTAGGTTTGGGGTGCCAAATAGAATGGATGAGACCCAAGACTTGGTAGCAGTCGTCAATCGTGCCCACGATTAGACGCAGTGCGAAAACATCGTAAATTTCGTTGAAGGGTCGGCCCTTATCCTGCATTTTTAAGTAGATGCTGTATAAATGTTTGAAACGGACTTCAATATCGTATTTAATTTTCGTTTCATCAAGCAAGGGTGTTAAAATACCTTTGATTTTTTGGAAGAATTGGTTGCGCTCCACCTTTTTTTCTACTTCATACTTATATTCCAAATCATGGAACTCGTCCGGGAAGAGAAATTTAAAACAGAGATCTTCCATCTGCCACTTGAGCCGGCCGATACTGAGCATGCCGGCAATCGGGGCATAGATTTCCAAGGTTTCCCGGGCGATTCTTTTTTGTTTCTCCGGCGGCAAATTCTCCAGGGTGCGCAGATTATTTAAGCGATCGCAGAATTTGATGAAGATAACGCGCAAATCGCTGGCCATGGCCAAGAACATTTTTTTCAAATTTTCCCGGTAGCGCTCAATGCCCCGGTATTTGATGGTACCGAGCTTAGTGACGCCTTTGACCAGGGTGGCGATTTCCGGCCCGAAATTTTTCTTGATTTCGGCCAAAGTGTGCTTGGTGTCTTCCGGCACGTCATGCAGGATCCCGGCGGCCACCGTCGGCAGATCCGCTTTAATCTCCGTTAAAATATAGGCGGTATGCAGAGGATGCTGAATATAGGGATCGCCATTTTTGCGGAATTGTCCTTCATGCGCTTCATTAGCAAAAATAAAGGCGCGCTCCAATATTTTGGTATCGGCGCCGGGATGATTTTCCGCGAATTTTTTAATAATTCTTTCAATGGTCATACCCTTTTTTATTTTTCTTTTTCTGTGTTATAATAAAGACATCATAAATTATATCATAAGGGTGATATTTTAAAAGTTTTTTTGTTTGCCCGAATGAGAAAAAAAAGCAGATTAATTTTAGGAGTTTTTATGAGCGCGGCCTTCTGGTTAGCGGCTCCTTTGGCATGGGCGCAAGACTATGGCCTTAACGTCGTTAGTAATACGATTAATTTGGCGCAAGGGGATCCGCGGTTGATTATTGGCCGCATTATTCAGCTAGTTTTAAGCTTTCTGGCGGCTTTGGCGGTAATCATTATTATGTACGCCGGCTTCAAATGGATGACTTCCGGCGGTGATGAAGAAAAGATTTCCTCGGCTCGGAGAACTCTGCGCGACGCGGTTATCGGTATTATTATCATCATGGCTTCTTGGGCGATTGTTACTTTTTTCTTGACCCAATTAAGCGGTCTTTTAGGCGGCGGCAATGGCGGAAGCAACGCCGGCGGTGCGGGTACGCTGACCAGCGGCGGTTTATCGGCCATGGGCGCTTGTACGGTGGACAGTTTCTATCCGACCAGCGGCCAGAACGATGTGCCGCGTAATACCTCGGTCATGATTACCTTCAAAGAAGTGTTAAAGCTAGACTCGGTTTGCGTTAACGCAGCCGGCAATAGCTGCGCCTGTGATAAGATTAGTTGCAATAAGCTTAATCCGCGCGCCATTAATCTCTACAAGACCGATTTAGGAAACGCCTGCAACGGTAGCGCCTGCTCTAATCCTAATACGAATGTGACGGATATGATAGTGACCGTACCGAGCGGTAACAAAACCTTGGTTTTGACCCCGGTGTCTTATCTTGGTTCGCCCACCCAGAGTACGCCCTACACTATTCGTTTTACCAGCAATGTTAAAAATATAGACGGGAATTCCATGTTCCAAAATTGCGGCAGTAATTATGCGGAATGGAAATTTACGGTTTCCAGCCGTTTGGATCTGACCCCGCCGATTGTAAAGGAAAGCGGCGTTTTCCCGATGCCCGATAATATTCAGGACGCGGCCAAACAGATTAAGCCGGCGGTGGCGGCGACCGGAGAAATTAATTTTAACGATTGTCCGCAAGTTTACGCTTCGGCCGCCGTGAAATCAGTCAGTCCGGCCACGGCTACCGTGAAATTAGATTATCACGGAGCGATTGCTCAGTTTAAGGTGGCCGTTCCGTCGGGAGCGTCCGACACCGCGCAGATTTTTGACGGGCAGAGCAACGCTTTGCTGGGGATAGCGACCTTTGATCAGAATAATGAAGCTAATTTTCCGAATTATCTAAGTTTAAAGGCGACTAATCATCCGGCCGGAAGCGCTTGGACGGTTGATATTTCGCCGGAGCAACTGGCCGACACTTTAAGCGCCGGCACCCAAATTTATACCTTCGCGGCCAATAGTTTGAATAATAATATTTTAGTGCCCGCGACCTGCGACCGTAATGCGGTGGCGGCGAGTGCCGAAGCGAAGTTGAGCGGTAATAGCGATATTAATATCAGCCGCAGCGGCTTCCGGGTCAGCCTCAGCGCCGCCGCGGCCGGTAAAGACGGCAATAATCTAGTTTTACAAACGACCAACAATACGGCTTTGTTCCTGAAGCCGTTTAGCGGCGGGCAAGATCAAATTGAGACGGAAAAAATTAACGATCGGAAAGATAACCCGATGAATTCAGTTGTTCAAGTTAATTTTAGCGAGGCGGTTAATCCGGCCACGGTTTCCGGTCTGGCCAGCGACGTGGCCAGTTATTTACGCCTAGTCAATGCCGGCACCTCCAGTCCGGCCAGTGCGGTTTGCCAAAAAAATAGCGACTGCCGATCTTATAAATGTGAAAATAATGTTTGTGTGGGTGATTATCTGAACGGTAAATATTTAATTTCCAACGGCTATAAGACGGTGGAATTTTTATCCGATACGGAATGCGGCGTCAACGGCTGCGGCGAAAAAATTTATTGCTTGCCGGCCAACAGCCATTTGGCTGTCCAGTTGGTGGCCGCTAATTTAAAAACTTGCGCCACGGGCGGAGATTGCTTGCCTTTGGCGCCTTATAAAAATTGTTCATCCACGCCGCTGGGCTATAATACTTGTCAGAATGATCAGGGCCAAAATTATCCGACAGCCACGAGCAGTTTGGACGGCATCGTGGATGCGGCCATGAACTCGCTGGACGGTAATCGCGACGTCGCCGCTGACGGACCGAAAGCTTATTACAGCGACAACTATAGCGCCCTTTATCATCCGGAACTAAATAGCGGAAAGAAGGATAAGTTTCTGTGGTCCTTCTATGTTAATGACCAAATTATGTCCGGCTCGCCGTTGATTACGACCATCACTCCGACCCAGAGCCAGAGCAGCCTGGGCTTAGCCGATCCGGTAATTATTAATTTTAATACTTTGATGATGAACAGCACGCTTCTGACCGGCAGCATTATGGTCGACAACGGCAGCAGTACCATTAAGCACAAGCTGATTAATTTAAGCAGTATCGCTCCCAGCCCGCTCGGGTATTGGGTTTTAAATGATAATCTTGATACAGCGCCTTTGGACGGCGTGCCGGATTTAACCGTTTCGCAGATAGAACACTCACCTTTCCTTAAGTCTTTCAGCTATAAAGCGCAAGTCGGATCCGGGGTTAAAGATATTTATCAAAATTGTTATAAACCGAGCGCCGGTCCGAATTGCCAAGCAACCGACGGCCTGCCTTCTTGCTGTTTCGGCGCGACGGTTAAAGATTTGACGCCGGACGGCAATTGTCCGTAATTTGCGGGACCGTAAAAGTTAGTTGATTCGCCAATTTATATATTTGTGTTTAAAAAAAACAGCAAAAAAATTGTCATCTTTCTCCTCTTAATTTTAGGCGGATTTTTCGTGGCGCATTTCGTCGGGGCGCAGGATTATGGCACTAATGCCGTTAGTAACGGCCTGAATGGCTCTCTGGGCGGCGCGGGCACTGATTTACGGACGATTATCGCCCGCATTATCAATATTGCTTTAGGCTTTTTAGGCATTGTCGCCGTGGGGATAATTCTTTACGGCGGATTTTTATGGATGACTTCCAATGGCGATGAAGAAAAAATTACCAAAGCGAAAAACTTATTGAAAAGCGCAGTGATTGGCTTGATTATCATTTTAGCTTCTTGGGCGATTGCCACTTTTATCATTTCGCGCTTAGGTGGAGCGATTAATGGCGGCGGCGGCAACGGTTGTACGGAAGGAACGACTTCATCTTGCGGTTGCGGCGGCTATATGACTTGCGCGGGCGGTGCTTGGGGCGGTTGTATCGGTTCGGATTGTTCTTGCCCGGGTTGTGGCCCGACCAGCTGCAATCTTAACCCTAATTCCGCCACTTGTTCGCCGGTACTGCAGATTTGCGCGACCGGAAATTATTGTGATCCAACCAGTTGTTTGTGCTTGCCGCAAGGAAGCCCCGGTCAATCTTGCAATCTGGACACGACGGGTGCTACCTGCCAGGCGGACAATAATCGTTGCGGCGCTTATTTAACTTGCAGCCCGACTACTTGTCTCTGCGTCGGTACCCCGGTTATTACCGGGATTAGTCCGGTGGGCGGTTTCTGCTCCGAGGATCGCAATAAAGCTTGCACGCAAGACAGCGATTGTTTCACGACTTGTAATTTAAGCAGCCCGAACGGCGCGGCTGATAATTTTTTAACGATTTCCGGAAAAAGCTTCGGCACCTATTCGGCCACCGGCAGCCAGGTCGTTTTTCTCGGTAGCAATAACCCGCAAAGCGGAGTTCAGCCCACCGTTTTAAATCCGGCTTGTATTAATTCTTGGACGGACGAGCAAATCGTTATCGCAGTGCCTGCTTCCGCCGGAGTCGGTCCGCTTAAAGTGATTAACAAAGATAATTTTAACGATACTACTAATAACGACTACGGCCCGAAAATTCCGGATTTTGAAGCGAACTCTATTGCCCGTCCGGGTTTATGCTATTTGAGCCCGGATCGCGGCCTTTTAAGCGCGCCAGTCGGCTACCAAGGGATTAACCTTTATTCCGGCAGCGCTTATTTCGGAAATTATCAGAGCAATGTTCATGGCTTGAATTCACAATTCAGTAATCCGAACGGATTGGACGGGACTTCCTCCATTCCTAACTTGCGCGCCGGCGATTCGGGCAGTTTTGTCATCAATAATATTAATGGCCACCGGGAACCCAGTAATTTTTTACGTTTTATTAAAAATCCGGAACAAGGCGAGGGACCGTATATTATTTCTTTCACGCCGACCAGCGGTTCCGCCGGGCAATATGTGACTATCCGCGGCTCTGGGTTCGGCGGTGCGCGCGGGCTCAACCATGTTTATTTCAGTTCGGTGGCGACCACCACGGAAGCATCATATGATTTTCCGGAAGTTTGCTTGAATTCCGTTTGGCGCAACGATCAAATTATCGTTAAGGTGCCAGCCGGTTTGGCGGACAATGATTATAGTTTGAAAATAAGCTTAGGGACGACCACAATCGATACGCAAAATCTTAACCCCAATGTTTTTACGGCTGATAAAAATTTAGCTTTGCGGACCAGTTTATGCAAGATTGATCCGGTTCGCGGACCGGCGACTACGCCCGTGACTCTCTGGGGCGAATACTTCGGCCGTTTAGACGATCCGGGAATTGTTGAATTCAGCGGTCAGGCCTCAAGTACCGGAACAATCGCGCAAGACGGTCGAGCCAATATGATTCAGACGGCTGTGCCGGATGGAGCGATTACCGGACCGGTTCACGTGATTGATAAAGGCAAATGGGGCAATGAATTGAATTTTTTTGTCGGTACCTGTCATACTAATTCCGATTGCGGACAAGAAATTTGTTGCCCGGATAATACTTATAAAAAAGGACGTTGCGCCGTGACTCTGAATGATTGTTTTATCAATATCCCCACTTCCGTTTTTGAATGGAATTTTTCCACCGGCTTCGGCCCCAATATTTATAGTTGTGCCGGCGGCGCTAATTATTTTGGCAGCTGCCAAGACGGCTCAACCTGTCCGAATGTGCCCGGCACCTGTTCGCCATATAGCGGCGGCACTAAAGTCATCGCCGGCGACTGCGATTCCACTTGCGCCTCGGTGGCCGGTTGCAAAAACTTCGCGCCCGATAACTGTACTTACGACTCCGCTTCCGGACGCTGCTTAAAAAATGGCTCCGGCGCCAGCTGTGATTTAGCCCAAGATTTTTCTTATACTTATATTTCCGGCAATAAAACCGTGACCGCGACCACCACGAAAATTTGTAATGCCAATCAGCAATGGGAAATAACTTTTG
>Ga0209429_10001765_pt1 | contig 13106 bp, 15 predicted proteins | sample BarGraNGADG00212_3_FD_184493 | JGI IMG/M metagenome (GOLD analysis project Ga0209429, IMG submission 184493) | Arctic peat soil microbial communities from Barrow, Alaska - Barrow Graham LP Ref core NGADG0004-212 (SPAdes) (version 2) | ecosystem: Environmental > Terrestrial > Soil > Wetlands >... | reverse complement strand
AGTAATTCTCCCTAACCGGCGTCAGCCTTAAAAAGCAAATTCCTAACAGATCAGAATGCCGGTGACAAAGTTTGAGAAACCGCTTAAGCTCTCACCCCTTGCATGAAACAACGCGCTCAATCCGACACCGCCGCTAAAGCCCAACGCTGGGCGCGCCGTTTGTCCATGCGCGTCGGAAAAGTTTTGGCAGCCCACCCTCACGCCGATCCCGACAACGTGCGGCATACTTTGATCTTACTGGAGCAACCGCCGTTGGAACGTCTGCAAAGGAGCTTAATTCGTGGCCGTGCCACTGCCATTTTCAGAAATTCAAAAACTGCGTGGAAATTCCGCTGGGCCGGCAAAAGCTCAAGGTGCTTTCACTCGAACGGATTCTCGTCAGCAAAATCGCCGCGAACCGCGCCAAGGACAAACTGACCATTCCCGTTCTACGCGACGCGATGGCTGTGACGCAATGGGTGAAACAGCGCGCCAAGAGAAAATACAAGAGGACAGACAAATAATTGGAATCCTTTTCAACCCGTCCTACCTGTTAACCCGAATTTGCCAATAGCCGGGACTCCGACCCCACGGGTCGGTCACATTTTCGACGCGAGCGCGGAACAATTGGAGGAAGCCGACGACATCGGTGAAGTCATCGCAAAGAGCATCACCCATTGGTGGGGAGATTCCGTGAACCGCAAACTAGTCGAGCGATTGCGCAAGGCGGGCGTGAATTTCAAATCCGAACTTTACAATCCAGCGGCGGCAAGCGGGCCGTTTGCGGGCAAAACGTTTGTGCTCACCGGCACGCTGCCCACGATGTCGCGCGAAGAAGCGACGGCGAAGATTGAATCGCTCGGCGGCAAAGTCAGCGGCAGCGTGAGCAAGAAGACGGATTATGTATTGGCCGGCGAGGAAGCCGGTTCAAAACTCGACAAGGCGCAGAAGCTGGGCGTGAAGATTATTGAAGCGGAGTTTCAAAAAATGTGCGACGGTAAGTGAACTTATGTGGAATTCGCGGGCCGGCAAATTATTCATCGCGGCGGCGGTGCTGGTCGTCTTGATTGGCATCGCATTCAGATTTGTTGGAAGCGGCCCGAAGCAATCGTCGAATTCACCGACGACTTTGAATGAGATTGCCGAGCGCAGACAGCTTTCGACGTCAACGCCGCGTTCCTCTCGGGAATCTCCACCCAGTGAAGAAGGCGCGACACCAGCTGAAGATGAACTGGCAAAGTTCCTCGCGCTGAAATTGCCGCGCGAGAAAATCGAGGAGTATCTGAGACTGCATAATCGCGATGCCGCAAGCCTGCTGGCTGCATTCCACGCGTCGGGAGATGCGGAGCACATGGCCGGCGACATCAATTATCTGAAAGAAGCGGCGACGAATTTCCCGAACGATCCACACGTGCAGCGAACGGTCCTGGCGCAAAACGCGTTCCCCGAAGAGAGGCGCAAGTGGCTGGACGCGTTCAAAGAATCGTCGCCAAGCAATTCATTGGCAGGCTATCTTTCGGCTCGCGATTATTTCAAGAGCGGGCAACCGGACGCGGCCATCAAGGAAATGTTGGCTGCATCCGGCAAATCGCAGTTTGAGAATTACGGGATGGAAACAATGCTGGGCGAAGAGGAATTATATCGGTTCAGTGGAAAATCGCCGATCGAAGTCCATGAGGCAGCGATGAGTGCAATGGCAACGGATCTGTCGTCGGAGCTTTTATCGTTCAAAGCGCTCTCTCAAGACATCGAAGGGTTGCAGAAACAATATCTGACTGCACAGGATGCGAGTTCCGCGCAGAATCTGGCCGAAATGGGCCTGGTACTATCTGCTCGCCTGAGCGGTGGCGAAAGCGCGAAACTTGTAATCAATCAACTTGTCGGCATTGCGATTGAAGCCGCATCGCTGCGACAACTGGACCAAAATACAGCCTGCGACTTTCTCGGCGGTAAAACACCAAAGGAAAGATCCGACGAATTGAAACAGCAACGGGCGTCGATGCGTGCGCTAATGCAGGAAAGAAACGATTTTTTTCCGAAAATGACCGAGACCGAAAGGCTCAGTTTTATTGACCGCCAGCGGCTCTACGGCGAACTGGAAGCTGCACGCTGGTTGCGGCAGCGGTATGGCATGACTGCACCGTAAAACCGCTGCACGCGTTCACGCCCAATAGCGGTAGTTCACGTCCGGGAACAAATTGTCGCGGCGTTCCACTTCCGCCAGCCATTTCTCGTCCACGCGCGTGCTTGTGAGTTGATCGTGCAACGCGATGAAGCGCAGCAAATGGTCTTTGACGCGGCGTTTGGCGTAATCGGGACTTGTACCGGTGCGCATAATGAACGGCCAGTCGCTGGATTGCGCGAGCAACAGTTCGCGCGCCGCCTGCTTCAATGCGCGTTCCTGCAATGCGCCGTAATACAAAGGGACAGACAAATTATTATCCTGCATGTGTATGTGTTGGGGGGGGCGGACTTCATTGTGGGGCCGCAGGCGCCGGCGGCGCAGCGGAACATCGTGGGAGTGATCGGGAAGGTGGGGGTGGAGGTGGGGAAGAGGGTGATCTCGATGCGGCGGAAGCTGCGGGAGGTGATCGCGTATTTTGGGGGCAAGGTGGTGCATCCGGTGCTGGGGTTGCCCGGGCACATGCCGTTGGTGGCCAATATCTATGGACCGGAGCGCCAGTTGGTCAAGCAACTGGTGCAAGGGTAGGCGGGATGCAGATTTCAAGCGGGGGCAGGCTCGATGGGCCTGCCCCTGTTTTTTATGTTTTAATGCCACCAGGGAAGGTGGGCGACCGCGAACCGGGCGCGACAACAAATTATCCGACCGCGTTTTATATTGTCGCGCGGCGGAAGCCAATTCACTGTTAACTTGGTTGGTGGCGGGCATAATGGTTCGATATGAGTGAGCTTGAAAAGCGGCGCGTGCTGTTGCTGGGACTGGGGAATGACATTCTTACCGATGATGCGGTGGGTTTGAACATCGCGCGCGAGGTGCGCCGCCAGCTCGGCGATCGGCCGGATCTGGAAGTTGTCGAGTGCGAAGAGATGGGGCTTTCATTGCTCGATCATATCGTGGGTTTTCGTGATTTGGTGCTCGTGGATGCGGTGCAGACGAAAAAGGCGCCCCCGGGATTCCTGCATGAAATCGGCTTGGATGATCTGTCGATTTTGCCTTCGATGACGCCGCATTTTTTTGGCATTGGCGAGGCGCTGGATTTGGGACGGAGATTGGAGATGCGGGTGCCCGACCGGGTGCGGATCTTTGCCGTGGAGGTGGAAGACCCGTTCACCCTGGGGACAAGAATGACACCGGCACTGACAGAGGCGATGCCCGCGATGGTGGAACGGATCATCACCTGTTTGGACGAGTTGGCGAGCACCCCGGCGGCTTAGGAAATCGCTTTGGCGATGAGAAAGGCGGCGGCTGCGGCCAGGCCGCCGATCAAGGTCGTCTGCCACGCGCTGCGGCTCTTGACGGTGCCCGTAAAGTGGCCTTTGACATAACCGAACACGGCGAGGGCCAGCAGGGTGACCATGGCTGACATGTAAAACGCGGTGTGGATGCGGGTCATGAAGATATAGGGCGCCAGGGGGATGAATCCGCCGGCGACGTAGGCCAAGGCGATATTGCGGGCACTGGCCACGGCGCGTTTGGGATCGGGTTCTTCCAGCCCCAGTTCGAAGCGCATCATGAAATCCACCCATTTATCGGGCCGCTGCTTGAGCGCCTGGACCATGGGGTGGGATTGTTCGGGACTGAGCCCGTAGCTTTCGAAAATATCGGCGACTTCCCTTTCCTCGTTTTCGGTTTTTTCGATGACTTCCCTTTCCTCCCGACGCTTCTCGCTGGCGTAATGTTCCGCCTCACCTTTGGCGGCGAGGTAGCCGCCCAGGCCCATGGCGATGGCGCCGGCGGTGATCTCAGCAATGCCGGCGGTGACGATGATATTCGTGTTTTCGATGGCGCCAGCCAGCCCCGCCGCCAGGGCGAACGGCACGGTGAGCCCGTCAGCCATGCCAATGACGATGTCGCGCACCGTTTCGCTGGCGGTGAAGTGGAATTCGTGATGGGGGCCGGAGGCGGGCGAAATGGCAGGCGACTTGGATTGATCCGTTGTTGAATTCAATGTGACTATTGGCTGACCGAGTGGCAGGTGGTGCAATCCCGCTCGGTGCCATCGGAGGCGGCGTCAGGATGCTCGAACTTGGCCCTTTTCCCTTCGAGTGGATCCGTCATGCTACCCTTGACCTGGCTGATGACCGTGTGACAATCATTGCAGTCGCTGGAGCCGATGGCGCTTTTGCCGTCGGCGGTCTTGTGCTGGCCATCATGACAACGGAAACAGCCCGCCCAGTTTTTGTGGCCGATGTTGTCGGGATAAACCTTCCAACTGGCTTTCATTTCCGGGAAGATATTCTGGCGATAGATTTGTTGCACGGCGGCGATGGAGGCGTCGAGATTGGCCGCGTTGACATAATTGGTTTTGAGGCTTGCCGCGATCTTACTCAAGGCCTCGGCCTCGGTAGCGTAATCTTGGGAGAGGACTTCCACGGCGTTTTTCTTGATGGCTTTGAGCTTGGGATCGATCTTTCCGGTGCTCATAGCCAGATCCACCGCGTCGCCGGGCGCGCGGAAATGGTGCGCCGGCCGGTTATGACAAGCCATACAGTCCATGCGGCGAATCGTGTGTTGGGCGGGGTCGTCCTTGAAATTCTTGGTGCGGAATTCCGTGACCTCGCCCTTGGTGTTGGTGAGCCGCACCCAGGGGATGACCTGGCGTTTTTCATCGGTGGCGATGTATTCGACCTTGTTGCCCAGGTTCATGTGCCAATGGATGCCGCCCACCGGACCGTGAGTGGGATCGCCGCCGCCAACCTTGAGGGAGAGACGGGTCGTGACCGGCGTGTTGTCATCGTCGGAAAGGAAGCGGGTGAAGGTGCGGTCGAGACTGCCCACAAACTTCTTGGGCCAATGGCACTTTTCGCAGGTTTCCTGGGCCAGGCGCATGCCTTCAATCGGGGTTTTGATGGGCCGGTGATAGGTGTTGCGCAGGGTGGCCTGAAGCTGATTCACGCCATTCAATTTAGCCTTGACAAAAGAGGTTGGTCCGGGTCCAACATGGCAGGCGGTGCAAGCCACCCGGGCATGCGGCGAGTTCGTGTAGGCCGTATACTCGGGTTTCATGGGCGGGTGGCAAATCTGGCCGCAGAACATCTCGGACTCGGCAAAGTGATAGGTGTGATAGCTGCCCATGGCCGCGAAGAGCAGGAACACCAGGCCGCCGGCGAAAAAGACCGCCAAGTTGCGGCGATCCCTGGCCCGCGTAAAATCAATCTGCAGGAAAGGTGGGGGCGATCCGGGGAGGCTCTTATGCACCTGGCGGCGATGCATCAGCCAGCCCAGGGCGATGAGGAGCATGCCAAAAACGAGAAACATCGGGGACACTACGAAAGTCAGAATGCCCAAATAAGGACTGGCTTCCGGCGACAGGGCATCGAAGGTGAGCAACAGCGCAAAAGAGAATAGACTGCCCAGCGTGACCACCAGCCCGATCAGGCTGAGCCAGTTGCGAAAGAGCGAATACTTTGGCGTTGCGTTTTTAGAGTTCATACATAGCAGTTCCAGGTCATGCGCGGACCTGCCCCGCTAAGCCGGAACGACGCAGGTCCGCATGGTGTTGGCGTTATGCTGGCATTATATTAACTAATTCAACTCGCATGATACTCCACTAAAATTGTTCATCCTTCACTCTTTTTTGCTCATTTCTCACTTGCGAGATCGATCGGTTGAGGCGATTTTGTGAGCGTGATCAATAATGGCGATAACCATTTGGTGGATAAACTGTCGCGATCCCGGATTTTTCAGGATTACGAGCGGGCTTTTAGCGGCCTGACCGGTCTGCCGCTGACCTTGCGTCCCGTCGAGGTGTGGCAACCGGTGCAAAAGGGCAAGGCGCAGGAAAACCCCTTTTGCGCCTTGATGGTGACAGGCAGCCGCACTTGCGCGGCTTGTCTGGAGGTGCAGCGCCGGATATCCGATCCCAGCGTTTCGGGTCCGCAGACGGCAACTTGCTTTGCTGGTTTTACGGACGCGACCGTGCCGGTGCGCACCGGGAACGCGCTGGTGGGATTTCTTCAAACGGGACAGGTTCGGTTAAAAAAACCCACCTCCAAGGATTATACCCGGACGGCCAGGCTGCTGACCGAATGGGGGCTGAAAGTGGATCTACGCAGATTGGAGGAGAACTATTTCCACTGCCGGGTGCTGACCACCGAACAGTTCAATGCCACGGTGCAGCTACTGGCCATTTTTGCCGAGCATTTGTCGATTGTCAGCAACCAGGTGTTGGTGCAGCAGGAGAACGCCGAGCCGCTCAATATTCTCCGGGCCAAGCAGTACATTCATGAACACCAGACCAACGATTTGTCGCTCGGCGAGGTGGCCCGCTCGGTCAACACCAGCACCTTCTATTTCTGCAAAATGTTCAAAAAGACCACCGGGCTTAATTTTACCGATTACCTCTCGCGGGTTCGGATTGAGAAGGCTAAAAACCTGCTGATTAATCCGAATCTGCGCATTAGCGAAATTGCCTACGAAGTGGGATTCCAATCCTTGACGCACTTCAACCGGGTCTTTCGCAAGCTGGTGGGCCAGTCGCCGACCGATTACCGCGCCCAGTTGCCGCATTTATAGAGAAGCCAGCCGGCTGGTGGCGAGGGGGCCCAGCAGTGAAGGCTTGACAGCTCCGGACAATTCCACACCATGCCGCGGTGGGCAGTTTGTTTACCATCCAGAGCGAATTCTGGTACGAAATCGTGCGCCCGCTCTCCGAGGGCGGCAGGGGCATGGTTTATGAAACCGAGCAACACGGGGCGCGCGGCTTTGTCAAGCCCCTGGCCATTAAGGTCATTAGCGCCCGTTTTGCCAGCCAGCCCACCTTCATAGAAAACTTCATCGACGCGCCCCGCAATCAAATTGAAGATCGTGCCTCCAGCCGCCCCACCGGCGACTGCGCCGTAATAATATCTTGCTGTTATGACTTCTCCATCCCTGCCGCCGGTCAAGTTGGGTTTGCTGCAGACGGCCTGCTCGGCCGATCCCGAAGCCAACCTTCGAAACACCCTGGCCGCCGCCACGCGGGCGGTTCAATCCGGCGCCCAAATTCTTTGCACCCAGGAACTGTTTCGCACCCCCTATTTTTGCCAGAGCGAGGATTATGCCCAGTTCGCCTGCGCCGAGCCGATTCCCGGTCCCAGCACCGAAGCCTTCCAGGCCTTTGCCCGCCAGCATGGGGTGGTCGTGGTCGCGTCTCTGTTTGAAAAGCGCGCCGCCGGTCTGCATCACAACACCGCGGTGATCATCGACGCGGATGGATCCCTGCTGGGGATCTATCGGAAAATGCATATTCCCGACGATCCGCTGTACTACGAAAAGTTTTATTTTACACCGGGCGACCTCGGCTTTCGGGCATGGCAAACCCGCTACGCGAAAATCGGCGTCCTGATTTGCTGGGATCAATGGTATCCCGAGGCGGCACGCCTAACGGCCCTGCAGGGGGCACAAGTCCTGTTTTATCCCACCGCAATCGGCTGGCATCCTGGTGAAAAGGCCGAACAAGGCGCCCAGCAGTATGCGGCCTGGGAAACCATCCAACGCAGCCACGCCATTGCCAATGGATGCTTTGTTGCCGCCATCAACCGCATCGGTCATGAGCGGACCATCGGCGGCGATGGCATCGAATTCTGGGGTCAGAGCTTCGTCGCCGGCACTTCCGGGGAAATTCTGGAGCAGGCCAGCGCCGACCGGGAAGAGAACTTGATCGTGTCCGTGGATTTGGGCCGGATCGAGGTGACCCGGACGCATTGGCCGTTTCTGCGCGACCGGCGGATCGACGCCTATGGCGACCTGACCCGGCGGTTCATCGATTAGATTGTCCAGCACAAGGTCCGCGCCCATGGTAGCCGATTTTTTCGCATCCTCGTCCGAACGGGCTTGTGTCTGGGTGACCGGAGCGGGGGGCTTGATCGGTCATCAATTGGCACGGGCCGCCGCGCCCTTCAGCGCGCGTGGGCGGGTGCATGGTTTGACGCGCGCCGAATTGGACCTGACGGATTTCGCCGTCGTGCGGGGCGTGTTTCACCGGGAGCAGCCCCGGTGCATCGTCCATTGCGCGGCGCTCAGTCGAAGTCCGGTTTGCCAAAACCAACCTGCTCTGGCCCGCAAAATCAATGTCGAGGCCACGGCACTTCTGGCCGAGTTGGCCGCCGATATTCCCTTCATCTTCTTTTCGTCGGATCTGGTATTCGATGGCCGTCAGGGCAACTACGACGAATCAGCGCCGGTGAATCCGCTCAGCGTATATGCGGAAACCAAGGTCGAGGCGGAGAAAATCGTGATGTCCAATCCTCGTCACACCGTGGTGCGCACGTCATTGAATGGCGGCCTCTCGCCGGCGGGCAACCGGGCGTTCAACGAGGAGCTGCGGCTGGCCTGGCAGCAGGGTCAGACGGTCAGGTTATTCACCGATGAATTTCGTTGTCCGATTCCCGCGCTGGTTACCGCTCGCGCGATTTGGGAATTGGCGGCGGTGAATCAGCCGGGCTTGTATCATTTGGCCGGCAGCCAGCGCTTATCCCGCTGGGAAATCGGTCAATTGTTGGCCGCCCGCTGGCCGGACCTGCCGGCCCGCATGGAAGCCGGCTCGCTGCGCGAGTATTGCGGGGCGCCCCGCCCGGCGGATTGCTCGCTGAATTGCGCCAAAATTCAGCGGTGGTTGTCCTTTCCGCTGCCCGGACTGGCCGACTGGCTGGCGGCGAATCCCGAGGAACCCTTTTAAGCTGAAATGAATTTGGTTTCATCGCCGGAAAATCCAAAGGAGCATCGAGGACGAGGACGAAGGACGAAGGACGAGAACGAGGAAGGATGAGGGCGCTAAGACCGGTTATGGTTTTTTGCAGGGCTGAATAATATGCCGGAGAGTGAGAATAAATTCTATCGCGGCCGGCTGGCTCCTTCGCCGACCGGTTTCCTGCATCTGGGGCATGCCCGGACTTTCTGGATGGCCCAGGAGCGGGCGCGGGCGCACACCGGCATTCTGGTTTTGCGCAGCGAAGATTTGGATCGCGCGCGATGCCGGGCTGAGTATGCGACGGCCATGATCGAGGACTTGCGCTGGTTCGGATTCGAGTGGCAGGAAGGGCCCGATGTGGGCGGCCGGCATGGTCCTTACCAGCAAAGCCAACGGCTGGAGCATTACCAGGCCGCCTTTGCGCAATTGCGCGCCGGCGGTTTTATTTATCCCTGTCGCTGTTCGCGCCAGGACGTGTTGCGGGCCTTGCAGGCGCCGCATCAGGATGAGGAAGAACCCATTTACCCCGGCACCTGCCGTTTCGAACACCTCCCGCCATCGACCAGCGGAAAACCCCATCCGCCTTCGAATTGGCGGTTCCGCGTGCCGGAGGGCGAGACCATCGCCTTCGTGGATGGCCATTGCGGACCGCGGCAATTTGTGGCGGGAAAAGATTTTGGCGATTTCGTGATCTGGCGGCATGACGGGATGCCGTCCTATCAACTGGCCGTGGTGGTGGATGATGCGGCGATGCGGATCACGGAAGTGGTTCGGGGCGAGGATTTATTACTGTCCACGGCTCGCCAGTTGTTGCTGTACCGCGCCCTGGCTTGGTTGCCGCCCCGGTTTTACCACTGCCCGCTGGTCACCGACGAGCGGGGCGTGCGGTTGGCCAAAAGGCACGACGCTTTGAGCCTGCGGCGGCTGCGAGAGCAGGGGAGCGCGCCTGAATCCCTCAGGCCCTCATGATTCGGTTTGGTTGGGCAGACGCGTGAACCGCGCCTGCGCTCGGGTGGGGACGCGACGCTTTTTCTGGCTTTTTTCTGGCGTTGCCAAGGCGGCGCCGGGACGTTTAGGATGCCTATTCCTTTGGCGAAGTGCGCCGAGGGTATGTGCGCATGGCCGATTACAAAGTCCAACTGCCGGTGTTTGAAGGTCCGATGGACCTCCTGCTCTATTTGATTCGCAAGGAGGAGGTGGACATCTACGAGGTCAACCTGACCAAAATTGCGACCCAGTTCCTCGAATATGTGGAAATGATGCGTCGGCTGGACCTTGATGTCGCCGGAGAATTTCTCGTCATGGCCGCGACGTTGATGTACATCAAAAGCCGCGAGTTGCTCCCGGTAGAACAACAGGCGCAACCCGAAGGTGAAGAGGAGGAAAGCCTCGATCCGCGTTGGGAACTCATCCGGCAACTGGTCGAGTACAAAAAATTCAAGGAAGTCGCCGGCCGCCTGCAGGACCACGAAATTCGACAGGAAGGCACTTACCCGCACCTGCCCATGCGCCAGGAGCTGCCGCCGGTGGCGGACACCTCCAAATCCCAGGTGTCCCTTCTGGACCTGCTCAACGCGGTCAACGCCATTTTAAAGCGGTTCGATGAGCGGGAAAGCGTTGGCGAAATCCTGGAAGAACGCTGGACGGTAAGCGAAAAAATCGAACACCTGCTCAAACTGTCCGAGGAGCGGCCGGTGCTCAAGTTTTCCGAGCTGTTTGCCACCGCCGCCAATCGCCTGGAGGTGGTGGCCACTTTTCTCGCGCTCTTGGAACTGGTGCGTTTGAAACGGCTGACGGTGCGGCAGTCCGACGCGTTCGAAGAAATTGAAATTTGTCGGGCAGCGCCTGTCGAAGCGCCCGCGGCCTCATCCGATTCCGCTCCGGCGACGACCGTAGCACCAGCCGATGGTGCGGCTCCATCACCGAACCCTCTCCCTGATCCATGGAACTGAAATTCATTCTGGAAGCCATTTTATTCAGCACGCCCAAGCCCATGAGCGTCGCCGAATTGAAGGACATTTTGCTCGCCACGGCTGAACGGTCCGAGGATCCCGCCGTGAAAGCGTTTAAGAAGACGAAAACCGGCGAGCTGGCGACCGCGCTGGAAGCGCTGGCTCAGGAACACGAAACCGCGGCCCGCAGCTTCCGCCTGATCTGCGTGGCCGGCGCCTGGCAATGGGTAAGTCAACCCGAATACGCCCCCTGGCTGCGCGTGGTCGCGGGCGAAAAACTCCGTCCGCCCCGCCTCTCCCAGCCCGCGCTCGAAACGCTGGCCATCATTGCCTACCGGCAGCCTCTCACCCGCACCGAGATCGAACAGATTCGTGGTGTTTCCGTCGATGGCGTCATGCAAACGTTGCTCGAGCGCGGACTCATTGAGCAGGTCGGCCGCGCCGAGGTCATCGGCCGTCCGAACACGTACGGCACCGCCACCGCCTTCCTCGAATACTTCGGCTTGCGGGATCTGGACGATTTGCCCGATGCCCCCGAGCTGCGCCGCATCGAGTTTCAGAAACCCGAGGGTTTATTGACGGTGGAGCCAGGGCTGGCGACGGCGCCGCCGGAACAACTCACGCTGGCGGAGACGGTGGACAATCAATTGGCGCCGGATGCGAATTCCGCGACGGCTGCGACCCTTGAGCCGGCAACTCTCGAGGATCCGCCCACCGCTCCAGCGCCCGACGCGCCACCCGGATCGACGGACGAACCAACCGAAGAACCATCGTGATTCATGCCGACCTGGCTCTCCCAACCTATCGCACATTAACTCTGGTCATTTATGACACTCGCTGAACATCGCAAGGCCATCGACACGCTTGACGCGCAAATCGTCAAGCTCCTGAACGAGCGCACCCAACACGCTCTGGGAATTGGCACTCTCAAATTGAAGGCGGGGGATGAAATCTACGCTCCCCACCGGGAACGGGCCGTCTTTCAAAGAATCAAGAAGCTCAATGCCGGTCCGCTCACCGAGGAATCGCTGCGCGCCATTTACCGGGAGATCATGTCCAGCGCGCTGGCCCTGCAAAAGACTTTGATTATAGCCTTTTTTGGGCCGGAAGCCACGTTCACCCATCAGGCGGCCTTGCGCCGCTTCGGTGGCAGCCTGCGTTACGCGGCCCTCAATACTATTTCCGATGTGTTTACCGAGGTCAGCAAGGGCCGCGCCGACTACGGCGTGGTGCCCGTGGAAAATTCCACCGAAGGCGTGGTGACCCACACGCTCGATATGTTGGTGGACAGCGACCTGAAGATTGTGGCGCAAATCGTCATGCCGATTCAGCATTGCCTGATCGGACAGGGTCCCCGGGATCATATCGAGAAACTCTACTCGCACCCGCAGCCGTTGGGACAGTGCCGTTTTTGGATTCAACGCCAACTGCCTCACGTCGAGATCATCGAGGCCTCCTCGACCACGCGGGCGGCTGAGTTTGCGGCGCAGGATAAAACCGCCGCGGCCATCGCCAGTTCGCTGGCGGCCGAGCGTTACAAGCTCCCCGTGCTGGAATACGACATCCAGGACAACCTCGCCAACCAGACCCGCTTTCTCGTTCTCGGACGCCAATGCAGCCCGCCGACCGGCCGCGACCGCACGAGCCTCATGTTGAGCATTGCCGACAAAGTGGGCGCTTTGCATCATGCCCTGGTGCCTTTCCGCCGTTACCGGCTCAACATGACCAAAATCGAATCGCGCCCCAGTAAACGCAAGGCGTGGGAGTATTTCTTCTTCATTGACCTGGACGGACACATCCAGGATCCCAAGGTAGCCAAGGCCATCGCCCAACTCGAAACCCACTGCAATTTCGTCAAGGTGCTGGGATCGTACCCCAATACGGAATAGCCGGGGTGGGGACAGCTTGTCCGCTTCGGGAACGTCGATCACGTTGGAGGTGGATAAGAGTGTCTGCGCTCCTACGCGCGTCCGTGGCCCTGCTTTCATGGAGCGCCGACATTCCTGTCGGCTTGGGGCGGGCGAATGTCTCACGGGCGGGTGGACGTCCGCGCTCTCGCCCTCGAAGAAATAATCGAGGACGAGGGACGAAGGACGAGGACGAGGACGAGAAGAGGGGCGGCAGCGTGCAGTCGGATGATGCCGAGACTGGAAACAGCGGTGAATGCTATTGGCCGCTGCACCCGGTTGAAGCAGGGCTGCATCAAGCTCGTCAATCATAACGTAGCAGCCGACGTGAGTCGGCTCAAACTCCCGAATCGTGCGCAGCTTATCGAACGCTCGGCAGAAAAGAATGATCCGGCTCACGCCGGATGCTACCATAA
>Ga0209429_10001764_pt1 | contig 13114 bp, 9 predicted proteins | sample BarGraNGADG00212_3_FD_184493 | JGI IMG/M metagenome (GOLD analysis project Ga0209429, IMG submission 184493) | Arctic peat soil microbial communities from Barrow, Alaska - Barrow Graham LP Ref core NGADG0004-212 (SPAdes) (version 2) | ecosystem: Environmental > Terrestrial > Soil > Wetlands >... | reverse complement strand
GCCTGGAATGCTCTGATGCGGAATTATCATGTTAACTATCAATGAAATAGGAAATGTATAGAGTTTGTATGTAAAAAATACTTTCAGAGGAATCCGCTCGATTTTTGAAGCAGTATCAAACCTGCCGGCAGCAAGGAGTATTGATGGTTTTTATGGTATAATTTTTATTGCAAATCATTTAGAATATATGGAACCGGCGCGCACAAATTTCTCGGCGCCCTTTGAAAGTAGCTGTTGAAATGAGTGTTACAAAAAACAAACATCGCCTTTTCCCTGTCAGAAAAGTAAAAATGCAGCTCAATTTCATGTATTTTACTGCCATTTTTCTTCCGCTTATCATTATCGGAATTTTTCTCATTGCATACATGAACAACATGCTGCTGGATCACTATAACAACCAGGTACAGGCTGACAATACACGTGTCAAATCCATCATGTTTGATGTGACTACAAATATATATACTATTTCCGATGCAATATTTGAAGACAAGTCTTTGCAGGCACTTCTTGCGGAAAGATACGCCACAAGTCAGGACGCTGCAAAAAGCTGCAGCAACTATACCAAACTAACCGATTATACATATAAGAACACATCAATATCCTCTATCGAACTGTACACGGTTAATCCTACAATTCATGATTATGCATGTTTCAAAGCAGTGACGGAAGAAATATCCGAGACAGCATGGTACAGGCAGGCAAGCTCACAGTCGAGCACTCTATGGAAAAGTCTTTCGCGGATAGATTCACGGGACAATACCTCTCAGGAGCTTTGTCTTATCCGCCGGATTCCCATCATCTCAACCGGTGAAGATGCTGTTTTGGTTATTCGAATCAGCAATAACTATTTGAAGAACAGAATTCAGAGCGGTACACTTTTCAATCTCATTTCCGTGAATAAAGATCCGGTTTTCTACAGTACAGAACGCGGACTGCCAGGCAATGACTTATCCGTTGCAGTTGACTATACGCAAAACCAGTACAAATATTTAGGTTTTCTCGATTATAACGGCAAAGAAAGTATTGCTTCCGTTTCCACGTTGCTTCCCTTTGCATCAAAAGATAAAATATACATTGCTACTATTGATAATGCGGCAGTCGGTGATTCCCGCAACATCATCATCACATGCATAATCATCGTTTTACTGGCATCCGTATTTCCGTTTATTATTATTACTATCTTTAATAACCGATTCAGCTCACGTATTGTAACCCTGCGCGGTGAAATGAAAAAAGCAAGCAGCGGCGACTATCACCTTATTGATAATTTTAAAGGCGATGATGAGTTGTCGGAGGTATTTACGAGTCTGAAAATTATGATTGAGAGCATTGAGAAAAAAGATGCCAGCATGTATGAGGCAAGAATTCAGGAGCAGGTATTTAAAAACCAGCAGCAAAAAATGGAGTTCAAGATGCTTGCCAGTCAAATCAACCCGCATTTCCTTTATAACACGCTTGAGACGATCCGTATGAAAGCTATCACAGCCGGTAACAGGGATGTTGCCAATGCCATTTTGCTTCTGGGGAAATCCATGCATTATGTTTTGGAAAATACCGGAACCGCTTCAACTTCCCTTAAGAAGGAATTGGATTACATTTCAACCTATCTTGCCATTCAAAAACTCCGTTTTGATGACCGCGTTAATTACACGCTTACCGTTCCGGAAGATATGGATCCCGGTGAGTATCAGATTTTGCCGCTGCTGCTTCAGCCGCTGGTAGAAAATGCCATATTGCATGGGTTGGCAGATACTGAGACAGACGGCCGGATTGTCGTTGCGGTCAGCAAAAAAGATGACGACTTACTTCTGATCGACATTTCCGATAATGGCCGCGGGATGGACGAAGCCGAACTGGACGCATTAGAAAAAGGACTTCAAGTCCAAAAGACATCTTCAGCAAATATCGGTATATATAATATAAACCGCCGAATCAAGTTATTTTACGGTTCTGCATACGGAATGGAGATTAAGAGCCAGCCCGATAAAGGGACGCACATAACCCTTACCCTTCCTTTACTTAATATAATGGAGGATATCATATGATGAACGTGTACATCGCTGACGACGAGGCGTCTATCCGCGAAGGGTTGAAGTGCATTATTGACTGGAATACATTGGGCTTTGAAATCTGCGGTGAAGCCGGCAACGGTGAAGATGCCCTTCATGATATTTTGGAGCTGAATCCCGATTTGGTACTTCTTGATATCCGCATGCCCAGACTTCAGGGTACAGAAATTGTTAAGGCAGCCCGCGAGCATAATTTCAAAGGCAGATTCATCATACTCAGTGGATTTTCCGATTTCAAATATGCACAGACCGCCATACGATATGGCGTGGATTTCTATTTAGTTAAGCCCATCGACGAAAAAGATCTTACAGATGCCGTAAAATCAGTCAGTGAAATGCTGGGAAAAGAAAAGTTACTGGCTAGTGCAATGAAGCAGTATAACGAAGAAGCCAAACGCACGATTCTTCGAGATCTCTTTATAAATGCAGGGGATTTAAAGAAGATTAATCTGGATGAAATAAATATGTCCGCATCGGTTTACCAGGTAGTGATATATAAAAACTACAACCAGAACGCATTCAAGCTTACGTATCGGTTTAGTGATTTGCTGAAGCTGGCAAATACCGGAAATGATTCTTTTGAGAGCATCAGCATTGACCAGAAGGATGTCATTCTGCTTAAGGGAAGTTTTGTTTTGGATCGTTTCCGGGATTTTCTGCGCCTCTATGAGTTTGGTCCGCAAAAGGGTTCTCCTTTGGACTCCCTTTTCCTGACATACGGCCGTCCTGTTAATAGAGCGGAAGACATCCACTATTCGTACGAAGATGCATCCGCTTTGCTGAACCGCCGGTTTTTCTGTGAACAGAATCAGCATACTGTCGGTTATGAACATTTGCCGGACTTCGAGAATTGCAGTTACAAAACAAGCTCGGAAGAAACCCGAAGATATTGTGAAAAACTTTGTGAATATATGCAGAGCCACAATCAAAAATCGCTTGTTGAAACACTTCTCTCACTTGAGAAAAACCTGTATTATTCCCGGGCGGAAATTCCCGGCATCAAGCTGTTTCTTACGGATATATTTCTGCAGGTCAAGCAGACTATGAATCATATTTACTGCACTTCCGATATTCCTTTTCCTGCTAATGCTTCCATAATTGACCTGATCGAAAACAAGTACTATCTGCACGAAATTATTATGTTTTTTTCAGAGCAATTCAAAATTATAATGAATGCCATCGGCAGCCCAACAAGTGAAAACGTAATTGATGATGTCCTTAGCTATATTAACCAGAATTACAGGGACAACATTAAGCTCGACACAATAGCTCCGCTCTTTGGATACAACAGCTCCTATCTCGGCAAAATATTCAATAAAAAAATGGGTGAAAGCTTTAATTCCTATATCGATCATGTACGCATTAACAATTCAAAAGTTCTTTTGCTGCAGAACAACATGAAAGTATATGAAATTGCCGAATACGTCGGTTATAAAAGCGTCGATTATTTCCACAAGAAATTTAAAAAATATGTTGGTGTGAGTCCTGCGGAGTTCAAAAAAAAGTAGCCGCACCGTTTCCGGCGCGGCTGCTTTTTTTTGAAGGAGAGGCAAGGAGGGCTATTTCATTTTGATTCGAATAACGACCGGCCAATCGCTTTGTACCGTTTTTGTTGTGATCGAAAGTCCTTCAGGCGATTTTGACCAGACCGGCAGTTCATCAAATCCCAATATGGATATTCCGGAAATTATGCCATGGAATTCCGGCAGATTCTGATCCTTTGACGCTGCCAGCGAACGAATGACAATACTTCCGTTAGAAGGATAATTGAGTGCAAAAGCATATAGACTGCTTCCATGGACAGTAAACCGGAAATCTTCCTTTGTGTATTCTTTCACGCAGGCCTCAGTAAACTGCCCTTCTATTTCTTTGGTCGGACCTTCGGCCGATTTGCGCCACACCTTACTGTCATAAATGGCGTCGCCGTTTACTTGGAGCCAGGCACCGATTTCCTGTAAGATTTTTACATCTTGTTCCGGAATAGACCCGTCCGCTCTTGGCCCGACATTCAAAAGCAGATTGCCGTTTTTACTGACAACATCAATCAGATTATGTATGATCTCTTTTGACGTTTTGTAGTCAAGTGTATCCGTGTAACACCAGGAATTTCTGGCGATCGACGTGTCGGTTTGCCATACGTATGGTTTGGGATCAGTAAATTTTCCGCGCTCTATGTCCGTAATACCTGATCCAAACATCATGGCATCGTGTTTGTAGGAGATTGCTGTCCGCTCGCCCCACTCGATTCCCCTGTTGTAGTAATATGCGGCAAGCTTCTTAAGCCAGGGCCTGAATGCCTCATGCTGTATCCACCAGTCAAAATAAAGGATCCGCGGTTTGTAGCGGTCAATAATTTCGCAGGTCCTCACAAGCCAGTCATTCAAATATTCTTCTGAAGGATACGGGCGGCTGAACAAATCATTGTTGTCCGGTTCAGGCATGGCCGGCCAGTAAAAGTCCCCCCGTTTCAGGGGATCCTTTATGTCACTGTCAAACTCTTTCCCGTGACCCATAAAAAACCAGTGTTCCGCCCTGTGGGAGGAAGTGCAGAACACAAGGCCTTCTTTTTCGGCTGCGGCTCTAATTTCCCCGAGAATATCCCTGTGCGGGCCCATTTCCCAGGAGTTATAGTGTGAAATGCTGCTTTTATACATCTGAAATCCGTCATGATGCTCGGCAACCGGCATTACATATTTTGCCCCTGCTTCCTTGAAAAGCCTGATCCATTCAACCGGGTCAAAACCCTCTCCGGTAAACACCGGAATAAAATCCTTATAGCCGAAGTCTTTCTGATTGCCGTATGTTTTTATGTGATGTTCATAGGCCGGCATTCCTTTGATATACATGTTCCTCGAGTACCACTCATTGGAATTTTCCGGCATGGTGTAGATTCCCCAGTGAACGAAAATGCCAAATTTTGCCCTGGAAAACCATGACGGTACTTCAAAATCCGTAAATGTATCCCAGTCATCTTTATATGGTCCGGTAGCAATGACTTCTTCAATTGTCTTCAAATATTCTTCCACTATTAATCGTGCTCCTGTCATGAGTTCCTGTAACGAGCTTTTATCATGTGTTCCTGTTATAAATTCCTGTTATGAATTTCTGTCATGCGTTCCAGTCAAATTGAATCCCGTCAAGAAAGGCCTTTGCAACGATCATATGCCCCTGAAGATTCGGATGTACTCGATCTGAGCTGAGGATATATGGTGAAAGGGATTCCGTGAATATATCCATTTTCTTTTGTACGTCAATATATATCAGATTGTGTTTCCGGGCTGTCTTTTTGGCAATTGCTGCATATATGTCTGTCATTTTTCTCATATCATCAGAAAGTTTTGGTTCGATCATGAAGGGACTCATAATGATCATACCTTTGACTTTGGGTTTTGTCAGTTCAATTAGCTCATCATAGGTTTCTTCGAACACGGTTTCATCTACCTGTTCCAACTGCTGCAGCACGGCATCATAGTGACGCCAGACATCATTTATGCCAATCATGATGCTGACCCAGTCCGGTCTCATATCAATGACATCTTTTTGCCATCTTTTCCTGAGGTCCAGGATAGTGTTTCCGTTAACGCCTTTATTAACGACCATAATTTGCTTTTCCGGGGCAAGCCCGGTAAGGCAGGCGTTTACCAGGCTTACATGACCGTCGCCGTACGAGCCCCATCCGGCAGGCTGCGCGTCATATGACCTGCCGCTGTCCGTGATGGAATCACCAATCATAACAAGTCTTGTATTTTTATCCAGCAGCATTTTCCTGTTACCCCCTGTTTTTCATTTCTCCATAATCATGACGCCTTTGGGCATCATTTCGGTTTCCTGACCTTTTTGATACAACGTTCCTGTCAGAAGGTCCGTGCAGGAATCATCCATAACAACTGTTTTGTTTTCGTTCGAATGGTTGAGTAAAAAAGTATATGATTTTTCTTCGCCGATACGTCTCACAGCTTCCACTTCAGAAGGGGTAACCATAACCGGGGCTATGCCTTTTTCCTCACAGATATGCTTTAAAAAATCTTTGTAAAAGCCGCGGTCGGAACGGGTCCCTACATAGTAGGCCGTACCCCTGCCGAAAATATTTCTGGTAACAACCGGAGTATCCCGATAAAAATCCGTCTCATAGCAGCTCAGGGCTATCGCACCTTCGAGATGCATAATATCGCAAAGAAGCCGTGCCGGGTATTCCCTGCCGTATAAGGCAAATGAATTTGCGGTATCAGGGGGCAGCGCATCAATCTCTTCTACCCATATACCCATAATATCCCTGAGCTTTCCCGGATATCCGCCGGTAACAACAAGATCATGTTCATTTACGATTCCGCTGAAAAAAGTAGTTATGAAGGTGCCTCCCGCTTTTACAAATTCCCTGATTTTATCATCATAGCCGGTCTTGCACATATAAAGAACCGGTGTGATCACCACATCATATTTACTCAAGTCATCGTTGACGCCAATAATGTCGACCGCAATATTCTGATCATGAAGACCCGTGTAGTAGTTCAGAACTTCATCATGATACCTCAAATCACTGCTGGGACCGGCCGAATATTCCAGTGCCCACCAGTTGTCCCAATCAAAGAGAATTCCGACTTTTGCTTGCATCCGGGAACCTAAAGTCCTGCCGCCAATTAGTTTCAGCTCTTCTCCAAGGGCCGTCACTTCACGGAATACACGCGTGTCCCCGTGTCCTGCATGGTCAATGACAGCTCCGTGAAATTTCTCGCACGCTCCAATGCTTCTGCGCATCTGAAAAAACATTATGGTATCCGATCCATGCGCAACAGCCAGATAACTCCACAGGCGCATCACACCGGGCCGCTTAAGTGCATTATAGGGAAGCCAGTTGGATACGCTTGGGCTTTGCTCCATCAGCGCAAATGGCTGACCGCCCTTTAGTCCGCGCATCAGGTCATGACTGAGCGCTATCTGGGCTGTCGAATGATTGTTGGATGGATAACTGTCCCATGAAATGAAATCCAGGTATTCCGCCCACTTCCGGTAATCAAGAATCTTATAAAATTCCATAAAATTAGTTGTTACCGGAATATCCGGCGTAATTGCTTTAACCGCACGGTACTCAGCCCTATATGCCTCGAGCAGGCAATCGGAATTGAATCTTCTGTAGTCCAGTGATATCCCCTGAAACATCGTCCTGTCCTGCGGTCCGAGGAAGTGTTCGCTGAGCAGATTGGGCAGGACTATTTCGTCCCACGCATAGAAAGTATGCCCCCAGAAAGATGTGTTCCAGACCCTGTTCAGTTCATCAATTGTTATATATTTTGCTTCCAGCCAGATACGGAAAGCTTTTTCGCAGTTTTCACAGTAGCACTCGCTGCCATATTCATTAGAGATGTGCCATGCCACAATATTGTCATAGCTCTTATAGCGTTCGGCAAGCTTTGCCGCAAGAAGGACGGAATATTTCCGGTACGCGGGACTGTTCGGGCAGGAATTATGTCTTCCTCCGAATGCATGCTTCATACCATGGAAATCCGTATGCAGTATGTCGGGATATTTTTTGGCCATCCAGGCGGGATGGGCTGCTGTTGAAGTAGCAAGACACACTTTCAGCCCGTTCAAAGTGACAAGGTTCATGATTTTATCGAGTTTTTCAAAATGATACGTCGTCTCGGCCGATTGCAGGCCTGCCCAGTTAAAAACATTCAGCGTAACCGTATCCACTCCGGAAAGCTTCAGAAGACGCATATCCTCTTCCCATATATCTTCGCCCCACTGTTCCGGATTATAATCGCCGCCAAATAAAATTTTGTTCACTTTGCTGCTGTTAATCATATCTTTTTCATACCCCTGACTGCTTCAATGTAGGAATCAAAGAAAGACTTTCCGGCAGACTCGAATTGCAATAATCCTCACTTGCCGGAAAGTCCCCTCTTCATCTGATTTTAAGCAGTTTGTCTTAAGTCTACTTTTTGTTTATGTCCCAGGTCAGCCTTTTGCTGCTGCAACCGATTCTTCACGGGAAGTCTGCTGATCTTTTGCATTCTGCATATCAACAGCCAACACCTTGTCATATCCGAGGCCTTTTACTGTTGTCTGCATTTCTTTAAGCAGACTGTCAAATTCTGCCTGATCGGCAGCAAAGACCATTTTCCAGGAATATTCGATAATAATTGCCTTGCACTGTCCTCTTAAGGTCGCAATTTCCGTGTCCTCGGCAGGTGCAATAAATGCACATCCGGGAGCAACCATAATCTGGTTGTTATTCTGCAGGTATTCGAGCGTTGTTTTTGCCTTCATTGCTGTCTGCCATGCTGTATCCAGAGGTGTCGTATTGGCAGCCAGTACAGAATCCCACAGTTTAAAGTTGTATGTAAATCCGGTTTCCGGGTTGATGTCCAGTGAAAGGACTGCCGGGTAATTCAACTGGGATATACCGTCTTTCCATGATCCGCCGCCCCACTCTGCAGGCATTGTGGCATCACCGTTGACAAGTGCTTCTTCGCCGAATGCTGTAAGTACGGGTTGGCCGTCTTTCATTTCCCATGTCAGACCTTCCGGTCCGCAGGAAGCCATTGTCTGTGCGCAGGACATCATGATGCCTTCAGGAGAATACAGCCAGTCAATAAAGTCGGCCAGTCTCTCAGAATCTTCCGCAGCGGCACCGATCGAGATACACTGTCTGTTTCCTGCCGGAGCACATCCATAGGAGAAAACTTTCATGTCATCAATGGATGCAAGCATGAAGCCTTTACCGGCTGCTTTATTTTCAGTAGTATTGTATGCGGCCTGACCGAGCCAAGGCCACGGAGCATAGAGAATTTGTCCATCCTGATACTTTGTAAACATTGTGTCATAATTCTGTGTTGTTGATTCTGGGTCCACAAGGCCCATCTGATTAGCGTTGAAGTAGAATTTCAGGACTCTTGTATAGAAGGAATCACTGTCAACAATGCTCTGATATTCAGAACCGTCAGCTTTTGCAAAAACAAAGCCCAGCTCGTCAAATCCATAGAAGCAAGCCGGTTGTTTGGCAAGACACATCATGTTGCCGTCCCAATCTTTAAACAGGGAGATGGGATAGGTCTTAACACCGGTGTCGCTGACAGGTACAGCTTTTTGCATTGCTGCAAATACAGGAAGGAGATCCTCCAGTGTCCCGATTTTCGGGGAACCGGCTGCTGTATAGGCATCCCAGCGAAGGTATGGGCCAAAAGTGAGATCCAGGCCTTCTGAAGGTGTAGTTGGAGACAGTTCTGATACGGACGACGGGACTGCATAGATAGAATCCCCGTCGACCATCTTATTGAGCGAATCAACAGCTGACTGATACTTTGAGATATTCGTTCTGGCTGCAAACAAAGACGTGGAATCGAGCAGAAGTCCTGCCGTAACCATATCCTGTAATCTTCCGCCATCTGCACCAGTAATAATCAAATCACCAAGATTCCCCGCTGCCGAGCGGGTCTGATACAGTGTTTCACCGCCGCCGGCGACATTCGGAGCAATAATGTTAAGTTCCATGTTGAACTTTTCCTTAACAACATCTGCAAACCACCCTGTCGCAATACCCTGATAGTTAGCAAGTCCGTCAAATAGATCAACCGTAAGGAATTTCGGATATTTCTCTGCTCCGGTCAGTTCGCTTTTAGTTGTTGTCGCTGCCGTTTCCGTGCTGTCTGTTTTTATGCTTTCTGTTGCTGCTGTCGTTTTGCCTGTCGTTTCTGTTGTTGTTGCTGCACAACCCGCAAACGTTCCGGACATCAGTGTCACACTCAGCAGCACGCATAGTAGTTTGAGTTTCTTTTTCATACCACTTTTCCCTCCGTTTTCATAGCCTTTTCTTCTGTTCACTTTTTGTTCTCTATATTCAGCAAAATAAAAAATTATTTTGTTTTGCTCCTGGTTTACCCCTTCACTGAGCCGATCATAATTCCCTTTGCAAAGTACGGCTGAAAGATCGGGTAGATAAATAGAATAGGCAATACAACGATAACCGTTACTGTCATGCGAATCGAAGTTGGTGTCTGCTGTGTCGCCAGGCCCATAAGATTCATTGCCGTACCGGAACTGTTCTTAATCAGCGTGGCAAGCGAATTGGCTTGGTTAATGTAGGTGTACAGCAAGTACTGCAGGGAATACAATTTCTGATCCGTTACATAAATTAATGTGTCATAAAATGAGTTCCACTGGATAACAGCCGAGAAAATAGTAATGGTTGCCAGAATCGGCTTACTGGTCGGCAAAATGATTTTCCAGAAAACGGTTATGAAACTGGCTCCGTCAATCTCAGCTGCTTCCTGCAAAGAAATGGGCAGGGATTCCACATACGTCTTTACAAGAATGATATTAAATGGCTGAACAACATAGGGAAGTATATATACCCAGAACGAATTGGTCAGTCCAAGATTTTTCATCGTAAGATACAGCGGAATAAGGCCGGCATTGAAATACATGGTAATTACGATTATCCGGTACCAGAATTTCCTTCCCCATAATTTGGGCTGTGTAAACATAAATCCCAGAAAGGCTGAGGCAAAAACTGTCAGTGTTGTGCCGATCACTGTTCTTGCAACAGAAATCCCCAGTGCGTTAGGCAAGCCTTTCAGCTTCAATACTTCGATATAGTTATCTATGTGAAGCTGCTGCGGCAAAAAATTGATCATTCCCTTTGCGCTTAAATCATTTGCACTGATCGTATTTATAATCAAATAATAGAAAGGGTATATGCAAATGATTGTAAAAATCGCAAAACACAAGTAATTCAAAACGCTAAACGTTACATCAGTTTTCGAAAGTTTAAGCCGCTTCTTAATGTGATCCATAATCGATTCCCCTCTGCTGCTGCCCGCATTTACTCAAATATTCCCTGGTCTTTTATCAGATAATTGTTTCCCCGCGTGTCTTTTTGGATGCAAAATTAACAATTACTAACAAAGTAACGCTGACAATACTTTTCATCATGCCGATTGCAGTTGCCAGTGAAGGGCTTCTGCCTGTTATTCCAACGTTATATACATACAGGTCCAATACCTGGATATGCTCCTTGTTAAATGAATTCTGGAACACGTAGAACTGGTCAAGGCCATTATTGAGGAAATTGGCGATAGCCAGCATCAGAAGGACAAAAAAAGTTGGAAGGAGGGCCGGCAGGGTAATGTGCCTCATCAGGTTGAACCGGCTCGCTCCGTCAACCCTGGCCGCCTCATACAACTCCTGATCGATTCCTGAAATGGCTGCGAGGTACATAATCGATCCCCATCCAAGGCCTTTCCAGATGCTCCATAAAATCATCGACAGCCAAACATTCGCATCACTGTCAAGAAATTTGGTCGGACTTGTAATCCAGCCCATGTTCTGCATAAAGGAATTAACCATTCCTGTGCTGGAAAACAGCGAGAAGGCTACGGAAAAAACCATAACCCAGCTGATAAAGTTCGGAAGCGTTGTCATCGTCTGAACAACTTTTTTAAACCACTTGCATTTGATTTCACTTAAGAGAATGGCAAGTCCCACAGGGAGGACGGATGTTGCAAGAGTCAGACCGCTCATTGCAAAGGTGTTTCTCATAACTTTCATAAGCTGGCCGACTTGCGTAGAATTAGAAAAAAGCAGATTAAACCATTTAAATCCGACAAAATCACACTGGGAAAGTTTAAGCGGAGGAATATAGTCATAAAACGCATACAGCCATCCGTGCAGCGGGAAGTATGAAAATGCAACGCTAAGAATTAAAAATGGGACGATGCTCAAAAACATCAGTTTGCTGGTCTTTTTTTTCTTTTCCGTATAGTTTTCCGGCATTATATGTGTCTCAAATGAATTCCCTTTAAACATGTTGTACCCCCCTGCTGCCATTTTGCCTGTTTATTGGCTTCCCGCGGCTTACCCTTGAAGAACCCTTGCTGGCTGTACTTAAGGTACCATTCCTACTAATGCTTTGTTACTGCAATTATTCTATCAGGTTTATAGTAACAATTGTCTGATTGCGTTATTTTGCAACAAATATCCGAGCTTCATTGTGCATATTGCACAGTATTTTCCCGATTGACACTAAATAACAAGTTAGCTTAGTATAGTATCAATGTCACTAATACACGGAGGAAGCACATTGAAATTCAATATAGACAGCCCCTTTTTCCGGTTTCTGACCACCCTGGCAGATTTTGTTGTGCTGAATATCGTTTTTTTACTTAGCTGTGTTCCGATTTTTACAATCGGTACTTCCCTTACTGCGCTGTATCATGTAACCATGCAGGAGGCACGTACCGAACACGGGTATATCCTCCGCAACTATTTCACATCCTGGAAACAGAATTTCAAACAGTCAACCGCTATTTGGACTATATATTTTGTTTTGGGTGCCATACTGCTGTTTAACCTGAGTTTCTGGTATGCGCTTAAGTCAACGGCCGGCAATATCGTACTGGCCGTTCTGCTAATAGCCACTGCCGTTTATGTTGTCAGTTTTATGTATCTGTTCCCACTCCAGGCCAGATTTGCCAACCCGATCAGACAAACCATTAAAAACTCAGTATTTATTGCGCTTCAGAATCTTCGGATGACTCTTCTTCTTCTTCTCATCAATGGTCTTTTTGCAGCACTTTGCCGGTTCGTCCCCCAGGCTCTTATATTCATGATATTTCTGGGTTTTGCATTTTTCGCATACTGTAATTCTTTTCTGTTCGTCAAAGTATTTACGCTGTATGAAGCAAAAGAATCATCGTCTGACGGCGATGATTCTTTATGAAAGAGGTAATATATGAAATTTACAAACGGAATGTGGATGACAAGAGAAGGCTGTGAGATTTCTTTTCCAAAAGAATCTCATACAGTCAATATCTCTGAAAATAGTCTTACCATTTATGCCCCGTATACCAAAGTTATTCACAGGGGCAACACTACCGACGGCGGACTTATGACTATAAAAATCAGTTCGCCTGCAGCAGACATCATTTCGGTAAGCATGAAAAATCATATGGGCGGACGCGGCAAACAGGCGCGGTTTACACTTGACAGCCAAGAGGCAGATGTACGCACATACGAGACGGATCTGCATTATGTCCTCTCCTCCGGGA
>Ga0209429_10001760_pt1 | contig 13118 bp, 8 predicted proteins | sample BarGraNGADG00212_3_FD_184493 | JGI IMG/M metagenome (GOLD analysis project Ga0209429, IMG submission 184493) | Arctic peat soil microbial communities from Barrow, Alaska - Barrow Graham LP Ref core NGADG0004-212 (SPAdes) (version 2) | ecosystem: Environmental > Terrestrial > Soil > Wetlands >... | reverse complement strand
TCGGAGCACTGACCGGAGTAATTTCGGATTATGGAAGATACACAAGTCCTAAAAACCGTTGCTGTCATTGTTGCTCACCCCGATGATGAAACGTTATGGGCAGGTGGAACAATTTTGAGGCATCCCAACTGGAAATGCTTCATCGTTTGCGTCTGTAGAGGCAGTGACACCGACCGAGCAATCCGATTTAAGGAGATGCTGAAAGTAGTGGGTGCAGAAGGTGTAATGGGCGACTTGGATGACGGGCCTGAACAGAACCCTCTGGATTCTTTGGTTCTGGAAAAAACCATCTTAGAATTACTTCCGCCGATTCCATACGACCTCATCATCTCCCATCACGTTACCGGTGAATACACCAAACACCTCCGGCACGAAGAAGTCAACAGAGCGGTCATTAACCTGTGGCATCGCGGAGAATTAAAAACAAAAGAACTTTGGACATTTGCTTACAGCGACAGCAACAAAGCTCATATGCCGAAAGCAGTTAAATATGCGCCCATCCACCTAACGCTGAATTCGTCCATTTGGATGCAGAAATACAACCTCATCACGAAGATTTACGGATTTGAAAAAGGCAGTTGGGAAGAAGAAACTACTCCACGGTCAGAAGCATTCTGGCAATACAAGAATCCAAAAGCCGCGATGGAATCCATCGAATATTTTAGAAACGACATTAAAATGAGCAAATTCCTGATTTTTAAAAACCTATTACAAAAGCATATATGAAGGTGTTGATTTTATACGATTATCCTCCCTCACCGGGTGGTTTGGCCACACAGGGAGATTTACTGTACAAAGGCCTTCTTGAATTGGGTGTCGACGCTCATGCTGTTCATATTGACTCTGCTCAGGAGAAAGAATGGTACTATCGTTGGTTTAAGCCGGATGTCGTAGTCGGAGTAGGTTATTGGGGGCATGTACCGCAATTGGTCCTTCATCCTCAACGATATGGTATCCAACCGGTTCCATGGTTGGTAGCAGATGGCTACATTGCCAATTACCAGGAAATCCTGAATGAATTGCCCTTAATTCTGGTCACATCGAACTGGGTCAAGGAAATGTATGTTCGGGATGGCATTAACGGTGATAAGATAGAAGTGCTGCCCGTCGGTTGTGATACGGATTCCTTCAAACCCTTCTCAAAAGATGACCCAAAAATCCTGAGCGTACGGGAATCGCTGGGAATAACACCCGAACAGCTTATGATTCTGACGGTGGGAGGCGATGCAGCATCCAAAGGCGCCCAGGAAGTCATGCAGGCTTTGGCCATCATTGACCGAAAAGCACCCGATTATAAATATGTCTGTAAAGTATGGCCGCAACCCCGAACCAAACTTCAGAATCTGGAAGATCTGGAAATGGCTAACCATTTAGGTATAGAAAAAAAGGTGACCTATGCCACCAACACCATATCACGTGCTTTTATGCCGTATTTGATGGGCGCATGCGACATTTATGCCGCCCCGTCCAGACTGGAAGGCTTTGGAATGCCTCAGGTCGAAGCAGGTGCCTGCGGAAAGCCTGTCATCAGCATCAAGGCAATGGGCATGCTCGATACTTTGATCGATGGTGAAACGGCCTTTCTGGCGAATGTTGCCCAACGCATTGTGGTCAACGATGTGATGTTAGGCACTGAATCCGGTTTTGAAGCACAGCATAAAGTAACCTTCAAAGTGCCAAGGGTGGTGGATTATCGTGCCAATGTACAAGATATCGCCAAATCGATGATGACCTTGATGAACGATGCCGAGTTGCGTGAAAAAATGGGTAATGCAGGCAGGGAACGAGTCGTAGCCAATTTTGACTACCGTGTCGTGGCCAAACGTTTTGTTGAAATCATGAATGAAAAAATGAACATTCGTTAATACTCGAGAAAATGCATCCCGAAGACAGACTTGAAATCGAAAATGCAAAAATAGCAGCGTTGGAAGTGCTGATTCACAACTCCCACGGGCCCTTTCAGGGATTGCCACGCACGGCTGGTTGGGGATACCCCGAACCGTACACCAGAGACCTGATGTTCTCTGTTCTGGGTATTGCCGTTTCAGACAACCAGTTGCTGAAACATAGCATTCAGAAAACATTGGAGACATTGGCCGCAAACCAAACGGAGCACGGGCATATCCCTTCCTTGGTGCACGATAAGGAAGACCGCGGGGCAAGTGATACCACCCCCCTTTTCTTACTTGCAACCGGCATTTTCAGGAAAGTCACCGGAGACAACGAATTTTTAAAGGATGCCGTCGAAAAAGCACTGACTTGGATGGAGTATCAAAGTCCGTCAGACCGAGATTTAGTTGCTCAGCAACCCACCAGTGATTGGCGTGATGAACAATGGGTGACTGGTTATGGATTGTATGTCAATACGTTGGTATATTCCTATCTACGTATCCTCGGATACAACGACAAGGCAGATAAAATACGCCATGATATGAACCGATTCACTGTGACAGGTGGCGTCTTACACAAACATGTCCACGAAGGCATGGTCGTAAAATACAAACCCTATTTTGCCTTCTGGTCCTATAAAATCTTCAGCAGTGAACGCTTTGATTTGTTGGGTAACTGCTTGGCAATATTGTCAGGACTCGCCTCACCGACACGTGCGGATGAAATGGTTTCCTGGATTGAAGAAGAATGTGCGGAGATGAAACGCAAGGGCGATTTGGTCCTTGACCTGCCTCCCAACTTCTTTTCATTCATACAACCTGATGATCCGGATTGGCTTCCACGCTATGAGCTATTCAACAAACCCGGTGAATACCACAATGGTGGCATCTGGCCATTTATTGCAGGATTCTATGTTGCTGCCTTAGTTGCAGCAAAACGATTCTCACTGGCAGAAGAGAAATTAGTGGTATTGACTCAATGTGTCCAAAAGTCGTCCGACAAAAACCTTGCGTTTGGCTTCAACGAATGGATTAAATCACAGGATGGAGAGCCCATGGGACAAGACTGGCAAACATGGAGCGCAGCCCTGTATCTGTATGCTGCCGCCTGTGTCGAAGAGAAAAAGACGCCTTATTTTGAGGAAATGCGAAACAACAGTATAAGTTAGTACAAATAACATCCTACTATTATGAAATCATTAGCCAAATTTTCAGGGATATTCCTTCTCCTTGTATTCCTATCAGTACAAAGCACGCAAAAATGCTCAGCTCAAGAGGGGTATGTAGATAACGAGATTTTTTACAATGAGTTAAGCCCTTACGGCCAATGGATTGATTATCCCGGATTGGGTCAGGTTTGGCTGCCGGATGCAGGATCCGATTTTGTCCCCTATTCCACAAATGGTCATTGGGTGCTAACAAACTATGGCTGGACATGGGTTTCTAATTATAATTGGGGTTGGGCTCCTTTCCATTACGGCCGTTGGGATTTTAACAACCGTTATGGCTGGATGTGGATTCCGGGATACGAATGGGGACCTTCTTGGGTAAGCTGGAGACAGTACAATGGTTATTACGGATGGGCACCGATGGGTTCAGGACTGAGCATCAACATCAGTTTTGGTCGTCAATACAACAATCCGAACGATCATTGGATTTTTGTCAGAGACAGGGATTTTGACCGACCCAATCTCCGCAATTATGTCATCAGGGACAATAATCGCGAAAACATTCTCAGGAGTTCACAAGTCATCCGAAGAATGGGTGTAGACAACAATCAGAATAGAAATTATGTCACAGGCCCTTCCAGGAGCGATGTACAAAAATCAACGGGCAGAAACTTCAATCCGGTGGTGGTTCGTGACAATGACAGACCAGGGCAAAATTTGAGCAAAGATCAATTGAGCATTTATCGTCCTAAAGTTGGAAATTCCCAAACCAGGACAACAACAACTTCGAGAGATGTACAGCAAAGAAATCAAAGTACTCCTGCTAACAATCAGAGAAGTACAACAGTCACCAATCAGAGAAGTACACCGGTTACCACTCAAAGAAGCACCACTGTTACCAATCAGAGAAGTACACCGGTTACCACTCAAAGAAGTACAACAGTCACCAATCAGAAAAGTACGCCTGCTAACACTCAAAGAAGTACGACAGTAACCAATCAGAGAAGTACGCCTGCTAACACTCAAAGAAGTACGCCTGCCAACACTCAAAGAAGTACGACAGTCACCAATCAGAGAAGTACTACGGTAACCAATCAAAGGAATGCAACTAGGTCCACGAACGAATCGAACAAAAACGCTCAGAAATCCAGTAACGAAAAATCCCAAAAGGATAATAAACGATAACAGGAATACCAACCATTCACTACTTTGTCAAGAGGCTGCCTTTTCACATTTGGGCAGCCTCTTGCATTAAAAATCTTCGATATGAACAAGCTACTATTTATCATCCTTACAACAGGAATCTGCGCGAGCCTTTTGGCTCAAGAAGATGCAACCGGTGCCGCTTCTCCCGAAGATAGTTTTAATTTGAAGGTCGACAACGGGAACTATACGATTACCCCGATGAAATTCAATAAGAGCTTGAATGACCAATATAATAATGGCAGGGCTAGCATCAGCAAGTATGGAAGCCTGATGGCATTTACCAGATGCCATTACAAAATCAAGGGCATGAAAAAAATCCTGGAACGGCAAATATTCTTCAGAAATCTTGTCAAGGGTAAATGGTCTGCTCCTAAACCCTTTCTGTTGAATAGCGAAAACTATTCTGTTGGACATCCATGCTTGTCTTCAGATGGAAAAACCATGTATTTTGACAGTGATATGCCCGGAGGTTTTGGGAAATCAGATCTTTACCGCATTAGTAGAAATGACAATGGGACTTGGGGAAAGGCCGAAAACCTAGGTAGCAAAATCAATACCGAGGGTGATGAGATGTATCCCTTTTTCAAGGAAGACGGTCAAATTTTGTTTTTCTCTTCAAACGGACGATTCGGTTTAGGTGGTCTGGATATCTTCATCTATGCCCTCAATCTTTCCGGTTTCGGCAAAGTCTATAATGCGGGGTTCCCGCTAAACACCCGCTATGATGACTTTGCACTGAATGCAGATCCTGTTTTGAAGAAAAGCTATTTCATCTCAAACAGAAGCAAAGGCAAAGGTAAGGGTGATTTATATTCGGTAATCTTCCATTAAGCTGCCACCATTTATTTCTCCAGCCGCCTAAGGCCTCATCTTTGTTTTGAAAATAACTCTATAATGTGTGAATCATGTAATTAATTCCTGTTAATATGTAAGTTTTTTCGCTCTATAACAACTGATATTTAAGGCGAAATTTTTTACTTAAAAATCGATGATCAATGAAAAAAAATTTACACCTTTTAATAACAGCCATCATTCTGTTATGCTTTCCGAAGGCCAGTTTCGGACAGGTTCCTGATTTAGGCAGAGCTTCAGGCTTTACAGTTTTTACATCTGCAGGAGCAATCACCATCGATGGAGCTTCCATGGTGACTGGTGATGTTGGGAATTATGTTGGAGCATTTGCTTTAACCAGCCCTGCAATTATCAATGGCAGCCAATTTCTGCAAGGAAGTCCACAAGCCTTTGATGCGGCAGCGGATCTGCTTGTAGCTTATGATAAAATTAGTGCCCTGCCAGCTACCGTACTCGGTGTCACCATAGTTGATGCAACACTAACCCCTGGCATTTATGATACCGGTGCTAAAGCTACCTTGAATGGAACGTTGACACTTGATGGGCAGGGTGACTCCAGTGCCTTATTCATCATCAAGATCGGCGGTGCTTTTTCCACTGGCTCAAACGCTATTGTAAAGCTGATCAATGGTGCTTCGATGTCTAATGTCTTTTGGCAAGTCCATGGGGCATTCGCTCTGGGCGATAGTTCCAAATTCATTGGTAATGTCCTGGCTGACGGAGCCATCAGTTTATTGGAAGGATCCTCCTTACAGGGTAAAGCCTTGTCAATTGCCGGTGCCATTGCTTTGCATAACGTTAATGCCTCTAACGCTGCACCACCCTGCGTGCCCGTTTCCATTGGTACACAACCATCCGATACAACTCTGTGCACTGGCACTGGAAATCCGAGCTTCACCCTTATTGCTTCAGGTGATGGCCCGTTTACTTATCAATGGCAGTATGAAAATGCAGGCGTATGGAGCAACGTATTGGACGGAATTCCGACGAGTGCGGTATATACAAATGCCAATACAGCCACATTGGATATTTCAGGAATCACCGCAGCAGGGAACTATAGTTATCAAAGTATCTTGACGAACTGTTCAGGCGCTAACACAGTCACTTCAAATACGGTAACCCTGACCATCAATCCGGTACCGATAATTACGGATCAAACAACGTCTATTACAACAGGCGAAACCTTTAATGTAACTCCGTCGGGAGTACCGGCCGGAACCAAGTATACCTGGCCGGAACCACTTTACACAGGAGGAGTATACGGGGGAAGTGAACAACCTAATCCCCAAACAACAATCAGTCAAATTCTGTCAATTCTTTCAGGCACTGGTACAGCCACGTATATCGTGACTCCATTGTCCGGTTCCTGCAATGGGAATCCGTTCAACGTGACAGTGAATGTCTCTGCATCCTGTGTGCCCGTTTCCATTGATACACAACCATCAGATACAACCTTGTGCACTGGTACCGGAAACCCGAGCTTCACCCTTATTGCTTCAGGTGATGGCCCGTTTACCTATCAATGGCAGTATCTGGATGCAGGTGTCTGGAACAATGTTGTAGACGGAACTCCTACCAATGCATTGTATGCAACCGCCAATACGGCAACATTAGGTATTTCTGGAATCACTGTAGCAGGGAGCTATAGTTATCAAAGTATCTTGACGAACTGTTCAGGCACTAACACAGTCACTTCAAATACGGTAACCCTGACCATCAATCCGATTACGGGAAATCCTGTTTTCATAGCAGGCGACACAACCCTTTGTCAGGACAGTCCGGATGAGACCTATCTGGCCACAGCCACCAATAGCACTTTAATAGTTTATTCCGTAACACCGGTTGCTGCGGGCATCATCGATGCATCAACAGGAGTAATGAACTGGGACGCTGCTTTCAGCGGACCGGCCACGGTAAGAGCAACCGCAACAGGACCGTGCACTACGACATTCACCGATCTATTGGTAACCATCAATCCGAGTATAGGCACTCCCGTTTTCACGTCAGGAGACACGATCCTTTGTCAGGACAGTCCGGATGAAACCTATCTGGCCACAGCCACCAACAGCACTTCAATGGCTTATTCCGTAATACCGGTTTCTGCGGGTATCATCGATGCATCAACAGGAGTAATGAACTGGGACGCTGCCTTCAGCGGACAGGCAACGGTAACAGCAACCGCGACAGGACTTTGCGGTACGACTTCCACCGATCTATTGGTAACCATCAATCCGAGTATAGGCAATCCTGTTTTCACGTCAGGAGACACGATCCTTTGTCAGGACAGTCCGGATGAAACCTATCTGGCCACAGCCACCAACAGCACTTCAATGGCTTATTCCGTAATACCGGTTTCTGCGGGTATCATCGATGCATCAACAGGAGTAATGAACTGGGACGCTGCCTTCAGCGGACAGGCAACGGTAACAGCAACCGCGACAGGACTTTGCGGTACGACTTCCACCGATCTGTCGGTAACCATCAATCCGTTGCCTTTGGCTGCAGGAGTCATTACTGGGCCTGAAAGTGTATGTCAGACTGCAACCGGAAAAGTTTACTCCGTAGCGCTGATAACAAATGCAACAGACTACATTTGGACACTCCCTGCAGGCGCAACGATTGCATCGGGTGCCAACACCAATAGTATTACGGTGGATTTCAGCGCAACGGCAGTTAGTGGAAACATCACCGTACAAGGCAGCAACGACTGCGGAGTCGGTACCGTTTCACCCCCATTAGCTATTATTGTTAAAATAACACTGGTTGCTTTGGCTGGCAGTAACTCTCCGGTTTGTGAAGGAAGTTCCATCAACCTGACAGCGCTGACTCAACCCGGAGCAGTGTACCTCTGGACAGGTCCGAATGGTTTTGCCTCCAATGTTCAAAATCCAGTCCTGCCAAATGCAACTTCTGCTCAGGCAGGTGATTATACGCTAGTCGTCGTCACAAGTTGCTATTGCTGTTATTCAGCTCCTTCCACCGTCACCGTAGTCGTTAACAACTGCAACGTTTCTGACCTGAGTATCACCATGACTGTAGATAACATCCATCCGTTCATGGGACGCAACGTAGAATTTGCTGTAACAGCGACCAATCAGGGTCCTGACAAAGCGACCGGAGTCAGTGTTTCTGATCTGCTGCCCGACGGTTACACCTATGTATCTTCTACTACCTCCGTTTCTTCATACGATTCCAACACCGGATTCTGGGACATCGGCACACTCAATCAAGGTGAATCCGAACTGATGACGATCATAGCAACCGCCAATTCAACGGGAAACTACACCAACACGGCTACCGTCACCGGTATTGAAGCCGATGGAGATCTGACCAATAATGTGGCATCGGTTACCACCATTCCGACTGATTGGTTCATCCCTGACGCATTCTCACCCAATGGCGACGGCATCAACGACCTCTTTGTGATCCGAGGCATTCAGAACTATCCTGAAAACAAGATTGTCATCTACAATCGCTGGGGAAACAAAGTGTTTGAAGCTTCACCGTATTTGAACAATTGGGACGGGCAAGCAACGACCGGTCTTAGAATCAACGGAAACGATCTGCCCACCGGTACATACTTCTATCTACTTGATTTGGGGGACGGAACGGATATGATCAAAGGAACCATATACCTGAACCAATAAAAGAAGCGGATAATCAAACACGTAACAGTAAACAGAATGAAAACATTTAAAATTATTATAATCGCGTGGTTATCAACTATTTGTTGCTTAACCGTTCAAGCACAGCAAGTGCCGATGTATACGCACTACATGAACAATACCTTGATGGTGAATCCAGCATACGCCGGTAGCAGAGATGCTTTGACAGTCACAGTACTGCAACGTTTACAATGGATTGATTTTGCAGGTGCACCCTCGACGAACTCCATCACCTTGCACATGCCCCTTGCCGACACTCATGTCGGCTTGGGCCTGTCCATCCTGAATGACAAAATCGGCCCTTCCTACAACACCTCCGTGGTCCTTGACTATGCCTATATGTTGAAATTGAATGACTACTCGAAGCTGTCATTAGGGTTGAGCGCCGGTGCGAACATCATTCAAACGGACTTGAGTACACTCCAGTTGGAAACACCAGGTGACCCTGCTTTTGCAAATGACATTAAAGGCAAAGTCACCCCGGATTTCGGTGTCGGCATCTACTACTCCAGAGAAAAGTTCTATGCTGGGATTTCTGTTCCGAACATTTTACAGAACAGCTATTCAATAGTTGATCAGAACGATGTAAGCACGACGATCGGAAAAGAAAGAAGGCATTATTTCCTTATTGCAGGATCGTTGATCGATTTAAATGAAGACCTGGCTTTCAAGCCTACCGGCCTGCTCAAATATACAGCAGCGGCACCCATTCAGGCAGACGTGACAGGATCATTCGTTATCAAAAAACGATTCATGGTCGGTGTGATGTACCGTACAGGTGATGCTGTCGGCGGATTAGCCGGATTTGACATCACCGACCAGTTGCACATCGGTTATTCGTACGATTGGTCATTTGGGCTTAAAACTTCCATGTACAATCAGGGAAGTCATGAGTTTGTGCTGAGATACGATTTCATTTGTTTCGACAAGAAACGTATCCATTCTCCCAGAAATTTTTAAACTACCCTAAAAATATTGAAAATGAACAAGCTATTAATACCCTTTATTGTATTTATAGGGATCAGTATGAGCATTTTTGCGCAAGAAAAAAGCCACAGTGAAGTAAAAGGCGATAAATATTATACCAATTACACCTTTGACAAAGCCATTTATTCGTACACCCATACTAAGAATCTGAGCACAGAAGGCGTCCGCCGTTTGGCTGCAAGTTACTACAACATGGATCAGATTGCCAAGTCGGAAGCCACGTATTCAAAACTTCTGAGTTCAAACGGCGTCCTTACCCCCGAAGACTATTTCAATTACTCCATGGTCTTGAAAGCCAATGGCAAGTATTACGAATCGGATATGTGGATGAAACGTTTTGCAGAACTGAAACCCGACGACTTACGAACTCTTGATTACCAAATGTACCGCACCGAGTTGAAGAACCTTCTGCTCGATAACGGAAACTACACGATCACCTCTTTGAAAGTCAACACCAGTGCCTTGGATTTTGGACCAAGTTATTATCAGAACAAAATCGTATTTTCATCAACCAGGGAAGGGATCAAACTCATTTCCAGAAGATACAACTGGACTAATAAACCCTACTGGGATCTGTACGTGTCCGAATTGGATGGCGTTCAACTGAAGAAGCCAACGGTTTTCGACAAAAGTATAAACGGTAAATTGCATGACGGTCCGGCTAGTTTCGCCAGAAACGGAACGTTGATTGCCTTTACAAGGAACCATTACAACGACGTGAGCAAGGACAATGTGGTGGAACTACAAATCTACTTCAGCAATCTGGTTAATGGTAAATGGTCAGAACCAGTGCCCTTTCCCCTGAACAATGAAGCATACTCCGTCGGGCATCCATGCTTGTCTGCAGACGGAAATACAATGTATTTTGCCAGTGACATGCCTGGAGGTTTCGGCAAAGCGGATATTTACCGCATTACCCGAAATGCAGACGGAACCTGGGGAAAAGCCGAGAACCTCGGAAACAAAGTCAATACCGAAGGGGATGAACTGTATCCGTATTACAAAGAGGATACTCACATTCTGTTTTTCTCTTCAAACGGACGCTATGGTTTAGGTGGTTTGGACATCTTTATTTACGCCGTCAACGATTCAGGTGCCGGCATGGCCTATAATGCAGGAGCCCCACTGAATACTCAGTACGACGATTTTGCAGTCATTGCAGATAATAAGGTGGAGCATGGCTATTTCACCTCAAACAGAAGAGGTGGCAAAGGTGGCGACGATCTTTATTCGGTGACCTTCAATGGTGTTCCTAAAGTACTCTTACCGGAACCTGATGTGGCATTCACTGTCTATTCGCCCAAAAACATCCCTTCAGAACGCAAAATCAGAGAAACGTTCCCTATTCGTAATTTTATCTTTTTTGACAAGGAACCGAATAAAATCTCAGACCGTTATGTGTTGCTGAATAAATCGCAAGTGAAAGATTTCAAGGAAGATCAACTTGAATCATTCGCTCCTATCAATGTTGAAGGCCGCTCAAAGAGGCAAATGGTGGCCTATTACAATGTGATGAATATTCTGGGTGACCGCATGGGTAAAAACCCGTCATCCACAATCCTGTTGGTCGGTTCATCCGGAACGACTCCCGAAGACGGACAACTGATGGCTGAATCCGTTAAAACCTACCTGGTGGACATCTTTGGCATTGACCCAAACAGAATTAGCGTCGATGGCCGTATCATGCCCAAAGTGCCCTTCGAAAAACTTGGTGGCACCGATGACCTGGACTTGCTTCGTCAAGGAGACAGAAGGGTTACCATCGAAAGCACTTCGCCTGAAATGCTCATGGAATTCCAAAGCGGTCCTAATGCTCCATTGAGACCAGTCGAAATCATTGCGATCGAGGAAGCACCTCTGGACAGTTATGTATCCTTCACCGTGGACGGTGCAAACGAAGCGCTTGATTATTGGTCGTTGGAAATCAAGGACGACGCTGGCAAGGTTCAGAATTTTGGACGCTTCTACGAAGAAAACACCCTGATTTCAGGAAAATCCATACTTGGAGACAGGCAGGAAGGAAATTACCAGGTCACCATGATCGGTATGACCAAGAAAGGCAACACCATCGTTAAGGACACTACGGTTTATATGAACCTTTGGACACCGTCATTGGGTAAAGAAGGCATGCGATTCAGCATCATCTTTGAATTCGATGAATCAAGTGCCATCCAGATTTATGAAAAGTACCTGTCAGAAATCGTGACCCCCAAGATCCCGATGAACGCTAAAGTCATCATTCACGGTCATACAGATATTACCGGTCCTGAAGCCTATAATCAAAAGTTGTCTGAAGCACGATCGACAGAGGTAAAGTCCATTCTTAAAAACAGCTTGGAAAAACTCGGTCGGAACGATGTGACATTCGAAGTGTATTCCTTCGGAGAAAACCTGGACTTCGCACCATTCAGGAATAAATATCCTGAAGAACGTGCTTATAACCGATGTGTCATCATCGACATCATACCAACGGAATAAATAAAACCACAATCAAAGAGGCTGCCCGAAAAAATCAGGCAGCCTCTTTTTTTTCAGGACGCTTTAAGGTGTGAAAGATGTAACTAATATCCTCTAAAGTGTAAGATAAAAAAGGCCCGAACAGCGACCTTTGTTACATAATGGAAAGATTTCCATTTAATAAATTCATCCCTATGAAAACAAAATTACTTTATGCTTTAATGGCAGTAATACTGCTTATCTTGCCAACAAAAATCGTTGCACAGGCCCCCACATTGGGGACTGCAAATGATTTCGTTCTTTTCACAACGATCGGAGCTGTCGGCAATACGGGCATTTCCAAAGTAAAAGGCGATGTAGGAACCAATGTCGGTCTGACGCCTCCTGATTTAGGCAGAGCTTCCGGCTTTACCATTTTTACATCTGCAGGAGAAATCACTATCGATGGAGCTTCCGAAGTGACCGGTGATGTTGGAAATTATATAGGAGCATTTCATCTTACTACCCCTGCAACTATCAATGGCAGCCAATTTCTGCAAGGAAGTACAGAAACCGTTGCTGCTAAAACGGATCTGGATTTAGCGTATGATTACATCAGTACCCTGTCAGGTACTGTACTAGGTGTCACCATGGGTGATACAACACTAACCCCTGGAATTTATCAAACAGGTACCCTAACAACCCTTGACGGAACCTTGACGCTTGATGGGCAGGGTGACCCCAATGCCTTGTTCATCATCAAGATTGGCGGTGCATTTGCCACTGGCTCAGGTGCTATCGTCCAACTGATCAATTCAGCTTCGTTATGTAATGTCTTTTGGCAAATCGACGGGCAATTCGTTCTGGGCGATCATTCCAAATTCATTGGTAATGTTCTGGCGAACGGAGCCATC
>Ga0209429_10001759_pt1 | contig 13122 bp, 7 predicted proteins | sample BarGraNGADG00212_3_FD_184493 | JGI IMG/M metagenome (GOLD analysis project Ga0209429, IMG submission 184493) | Arctic peat soil microbial communities from Barrow, Alaska - Barrow Graham LP Ref core NGADG0004-212 (SPAdes) (version 2) | ecosystem: Environmental > Terrestrial > Soil > Wetlands >... | reverse complement strand
GCCCACGTCTGCAGGAAGCGCCGGTAGCTGTCCCAGGCGGCCCATCCGAGCCGCGGTTCCGCCGCCAGCGCCTCCGTCAGCTCGTCGTTGAGGCCCACGTTGACGAAGGTGGTCATGAGACCGGGCAGGGACACGGCCGCCCCGGAGCGGATGGACAGCAACAGCGGGCGCGCCTGGTCGCCCAGGCGCAAGCCGGTCTGCCTCTCCAGCTGGCCCAGAGCCCGCCGGACACGCTGGACGGTGTCGGCGTAGAGGGGCCGGTACGACATGGCGGGCATGGCCCCGAACAGCTCGGTCGTGAGGATGAACCCTTCGGGCACCCGGAGCCCGAACGACGCCATCTCCTTGAGCCCCAGGCCCTTGTAGCCCAGGCTCAGCTGGTCGTCGGTGGCGGCCTCGGGCTTGTGGATGGGCGACACGAGCCGCTCGGGGTCGTAGTTCATCATGCGGGTGAGCGCCTGGATGCCGAGCCGCTCGTTGAGCATCGCGATCTGGCGCAGGGCGGCCGCCGCGTAGCGGTCAAGAGCCTGCATGCCCAGGGCCGACACCAGCACCTCGCGAAGGACCATCTCCGCGACCGCGTCCACCGACATGCCCCGCGCCTCGCACTGGCGAGGGTCGTTGGTGAGCACGGCGTGCAGAACCTGGTCGTGGCTGAGGATCGACGTCGTGGAGAGCTCGGTCACGCTGCTCACGAGGAACTGGAACACGTTCTGGTACTGGCCGAACGTGAAGTTGCGGCTGCTGAAGCTGGCGTCGAGCAGGGCCAGGTTGGCGCCGAGGGCGCGCGAATCGACTCCGTCGATGGACAGCGCCCGCTCGAAGCGCCCGATGGCGGTGCCCATGCGGCGCAGGGAGGCACGGGTCACGTAGGGCTCCATGCCTTCCTCGACGAGATCCTCCAGGAGCCTGTCGACCAGGTTCTCCACGCGGAACGACAGGCCCAGCGCGTCGAACTTGGGCTCGCGGTAGTTGCCGTAGATCGAGGGGATGCCGGCGGCGATGTGCCGTTTCTGGTAGATGTTCTCGGTCGCCGTCGAGGGCGTCGGGCTGAGGACGATGGACTTGAGGTCCCGCAGAACGTCGAGAGCCGCGTCGAGCAGGCGGTCCAGGGCGGCCGGGAGCGGGCGGGCCTGCCACGCGGCCAGCGCCCGCTCGAACTTACGGCGCACCTTCTCCTCGAGTGGCCGGTGCCGGGCGACCGCCGCACCCACGTCGTCGGCTGACAAAGAGTACTTGTTGGCGACCAGCTGGTACGTGCGCACGAGGAGGGCCACCCGGCGCCGGTCGGTGTCGGCGCCCGCCCCGTCGCCGGCCGCGGCGCTCGTGTCCAGCAGGCCCAGCTGGGCCTCGAGCTCGGCCGGGGTCAGCGTCAGGAGCCGGCCCAGCAGTTCCTCGATCTGCGGCGCGGCAAGCTGCTTCTGCAGGGCCAGGAGCGTCGCGTGGGGGCCTCTCGCCCACTCCAGCTCGCCGCGCATCATCTCCATCGTGTTGGCGGAGAGGAACGGCTCCAGAGCCGAGGGCTCGAGAGTCATCCAGTAGTGGAGCACGGCGCGGCAGAACGCCACCATGCGGTTCGACGACTCCGCGTGCAGCTGCTTGCGCAGGAAGTGCATGAGCGTGTCGCGGCGTCCGCAGATCTCGTCGATCTGCGTGGAGACGGCGCGCAGCTCGCCCTCCGCGCCGACCTCGTTGAAGTACACGGGCAGGGTGCGCAGCAGCTGCTTGGCCACAAAGTAGATGGGGCGGATGTCGGCGTCCAGAAAACGCGTGACGTCTCGCTGGAAGAGGTCGGTGTCGGCGATGTAGACGCCGCCGAGCCGCAACTGCACGTTGAGAGCCGCCGCCAGACGCTCGTAGAGCGCGGGGTTCGACTCGATGATGTGCATCCAGCAGCGGATCTTCGGGAGGTGGTAGGGATTGACCACGGTCTCCCACTCATCGGTCGCTCCGCTGATGTCGGGGTACTGGAACGTCCAGTAGAGGATGTCCGCGATGACGTGGTCGGCCGCCTTGACGTTGCCGGCCTCGCCGATGGCCACGCCGATGGCTTCGTAGCATTTGTAGCGCATGAGAAGGAACTGGTTGTCGCGGTCGCGGAAGAACATGGTGAGGCGGGTGAGGATCTTCTCGACATCCAGGTGCCGGTCGGGGTGGAGCATCTGCTTGACGACTCCCAGAAGGTCGGCCATGACCTCGTTTTGGCGATAGCCCAGGGTGTCGTCTTTGAGGAAGTAGAGGCACACCGCGAAGCGGTCCTCGAGATTCTCGACCTGGAACAACTGGCTGATCGCGCGCCCGAGGATGTCGGAGAGCACGGGGTGCTGCTCCGGCGAGAGCAGCTCGTCGTCGGACGCCTTGCCGGCCCCGCGGATCAGCGCCGACAGGCGCATGCCGGCGAGAAAGGCGAAGCGCTCGGCGATGGCAGCGGGATGGGTGAGGCCGGTCCCTTGCGCCATCGCCCACTCGGGGACATCGAGGCGCTCCTCCACCCGGCGATAGCCGATGAGGAGCACACGGCGGTAGAGGCCGAAGAAGACCGGCGCCAGCGCCGGCCGCTGGCCTGTCAGCGCGACCAGGTCGCGCAGCAGCGCGTCGCGCTCGAGAAACGCCACGGGCTGCAGGGGCAGCAAACGGACCAGGGACTCGCCGACCATCTCGAGACTGTCGTCGTACGCGGCGCCGTGCTTTCCGTTCAAGGCTTCCGTGCACCACAGGAGGAGCCCGCGCAACAGGAGTGAGGACTGCTCGGCGGTGAGAGGACTGTCGAGCAGCCCGAGCACCAGTTCCGCGAAGAGTCCGAACAGGGTGGAGCGGTCCTCGGAACGCTCGAAGTAGGGCCAGTTGCGGAGGAGCGTCGTCTGGAAGCCCTCGACGAGCATGTCGGCGTTGCGAAAGGTGTGGAAGTATTCGCCCATGGTCTCGGTGAGGGAGGCGCGCACGCCGTGGAGCCCTTGCACCGCCTCCACGAGCGGCGCGTAGCGATCGGGGATGACGACCTTCTGCGCGGTTCTGCCGATGTTCGCGCGCAGGGCGTCTGAATCGAAGGGTACTGGCGTGGTTCTCACGGTGACCTCAATGATACCTTGGCGGCCGCCGGCACGCGCACCCGGCGGCGCGGGGTCATGCCGTAAGATGGGCCTCGTCGAGCAACGCAGGGGAGGACCGTAGGCCATGGGTGTGCAACGAACGCTCGGTATCAACGGGTTGGGCCGCATCGGCAAGCTGGCGCTCTGGTATCACCTGGGGCGAGACGATTTCGACCGCCTCGTGATCAACGTGGGCCGGCCGGTGGGGACGTCGCTGGACGCGGTCGTCCAGTACATCGCCAAAGACAGTGCCTACGGTCCCCTGCACCGCTTCCTCTTCGGGCAGTCGGGCGTGCGTGACATCCACGTGGTCGATGAGGAGCGCGGCCTGATCAGCGCCTATGGCAAGGAGATCGTCGTCCTGCGCGAGGCCCGCGACCCCAGGGACATCCCCTGGCGCGACCACGGCGTGTCCCTGGTCGTGGAGTGCACCGGCACCTTCAGAGACCCACACGCCGAGCCCGACGTTGCCAGAGGGTCGCTCCGCGGCCACCTCGCCGCCGGGGCCCGGGTCGTCGTCCAGAGCTCCCCGTTCAAGAGCAAGCAGAAGGGCGTTCCGCTCCCGGGCGACGCGGCCATCCTCATTCACGGCATCAACGACTATCAGTTCGACCCGGCCACGCACAAGCTGGTCTCCGCGGCGTCGTGCACGACCACCGCGCTGGCGCACATGATCCGCCCGCTGCTCGAGCGCGACCTCACGCGCAACATGATCACCGCCGGCATGAGCACGGTGCACGCGGTCACCAACTCGCAGCCGGTGCTCGACGCCGTCCCGAAAGCCGGCGCCACCGACCTGCGCAAGACCCGCGGCGCCCTGGGCAACGTGGTACTCACCTCCACCAACGCCGCCGCGGCCCTGGAGCTGGTCATGCCCGAGATCGGCCGCATCGGCTTCATGGCCGACTCGGTGCGGATCCCCACGCAGAGCGTGAGCCTCATCATCCTCAACGTGACGTTCCAGAGCGAGACGCTGGCCGACGGCACGGTCTCGGTCGAGCGCGATGTCATCAATGCCATCTACCAGGAGGCGGCGGAGGGCGAGGCGAAGGGTCTGCTCGTGCTCAGCGACGAGCAGAACGTGTCCGCCGACATGCTGGGCGAGAACGCCGCCGTGGTCATCGAGGGCGTCGAGACGCACACGCGCACCGGCTTCATGGACCTCAGGGTCCCCGCCAAGACGCCCGGCAAGGACGCGGAGTGCGAGACGGTGAGACTGCCGCTCACGCACGTCAAGGTCTTCGGCTGGTACGACAACGAGATGGGCAGCTACACCTACCGGCTGGGCGAGCTGACCACGCGCGTCGCGAAGAGCATGTAGGACGCGCGGCGAAGGCGCGGCGGCGGGCCGCGCTACCGCGTCAGGGGTCGAGCTCGCCGGCGAGCGCCGCGAGGCGCCGCAGGCGATGGTTGAGGGCCGATTTGCTCAGGGGAGGATTCGCGCGGCCGGCCAGCTCCTGCAGGTTCAGGTACGGGTAGCGCAGGCGTAGCTCCGCGACCTCGCGCAGCGCGGCGGGCAGCGCGGCCCAGGCGGACGCGGCCATGAGACGGCGGGCGGCGGCGGCCTGCCGCGCCGCCGCCGCCGCCGCCCGCCGGGCGTTGGCCTCGTCGCAGTTGGCCAGCCGGTTGGCGCTCTCCCGCACCGTGCCCAGCACGGCATGCTCCTCCCAGCGCAGGCAGCCCTCGTGGGCGCCGAGCACGGCGAGCAGATCGGCGGCCGTCTGCGAACGCTTGCCGTAGCAGGCGACGTTGCGGTCGCGCTCGGCCAGCTTGAACGGCAGGTCGAGGCGCGCCAGCAGGCCGCGCACCTGCTCCGCCAGCCCGGCGTTCTCGACGGTGAACTCGACGTGCACCGGCGCCCCCGGCGCCGAGATCGAGCCGCAGCCCAGGAAGAGACCGCGCAGGAAGGCCGTGAGGCAGCAGCGCCGCTCCACCAGTCGCCGCGGTACGGTCATCTGCACGCGCAGGTCGTCGGAGAGCACGCCGAGCTCGTTGAGCAACTGCAGGTCGCGCGCTTCGTCGCCGAGTATCACCTCGTAGCGCAGCCCGAGCGGCGCGGCGTCCATGGTGCGCAGCGACGACTCGACGTCGAAGCCCTTGAGCAGGCCGAGGACGTGGCGGGCGGTGGCCGGCAGGCCCAGCGAGACGCGCACCCCGAAGTGGCCGCCGGCGCCGATCTCGAAGACGCCGGCGCCGAAGAGAATGCCCGAGAGCTGCGCCCGGCGACAGTGCGCCGCCGCCGGCACGACGGCGCCCAGCTCGAGCTTGACGTCGCGGGTGAAGCCCACGGCGCTACCTCACGATACGGATGAGCGCCTGCGCCAGACGCTCCGAGTCGTGGCGCACGACGTTGCTCTCCGCCGCCACCTGGGCGTGCGTCACCTTGACGCCCGCCTCCCTCAGGCGGTCCTCGTCCACGACCACCGGGCGAGCGCCGAAGCGCTGGTAGCTGGCGACCAGATCCGGAGAGACCGCGGCGTCGTTGACCAGCACGACGTCGACGAGTCCGGCGATGCCGTGCCGGTGCAGCGCGTCGAGATGGTCGGCGGCCGTGTAGCCGTCGGTCTCGCCGGGCTGCGTCATGACATTGCAGACGTACACCACCCACCCCCTGGTCTCCTTGAGCGCGGCGCGGACCTCGGGGATCAGCAGGTTGGGGATGACGCTCGTGTAGAGGCTGCCTGGGCCGAGGACGACGAGATCGGCCCTGCGCAGCGCGGCGATGGCTTGCGGCAGAGGTCGCGGCGCTGCGGGCGTGAGCCAGACCCGCCGCGGAAGGCGCTCCGCAGCCGTGATCGTGCTCTCGCCGCTGACCTGGTCGCCGCCCTCGAGCTGGGCGTGCAGCACCACGTCGTCGAGCGTGGACGGCAGCACGCGGCCCCTTACCTTGAGGATGTGCGTAGACTCCTGGACGGCGCGCTCGAAGTCGCCGGTGACCTCGGCCAGCGCGGCCATGAAGAGGTTGCCGAAGCTGTGGCCCTGCAGGCCGCCGCCGTCGGGGAACCGATACTGGAACAGCCGGCTCATCATCGACTCGTCGTCGGCCAGGGCCACGAGGCAGTTGCGCAGGTCGCCCGGCGGCGGCATGCCCATGTCGCGGCGCAGCAGCCCCGAGCTGCCGCCGTCGTCGGCCATCGTCACGACGGCGGTGAGGTTGCTGGTGTGGACTTTCAGGCCGCGGAGCAGCGCCGCGAGACCGTTGCCGCCGCCCACGGCCACCACGCGCGGCCCGCGCGCCAGCCGGCTGGCCGCGCGGATATCGCCGGCCGTCTCGGGACCGGTGCGCTTGAAGAGCCAGGCCTTGCGGGCTCCGATGAACAGCGCGATGGCGCCGAAGACGACGCCGTCGAACGCCAGGAGCACCGCCGCCCAGTGCCTGTCGTGCAGCCAGCCCATGCCCAAGCCGCGCATGAGCTGCGGCGACCAGAAGACGCCGACGGCGAAGATCGCCGAGTAGACGAGCAGGACGCCGCCCACGCCCGCGAGCAGCAGCCAGCGTTTGATCCCGAGGCCGGGATACAGCCACTCGAGGGAGCGCCGCATCAGTCTCTCGCGAGGTCCCGGTGGCGCACGACCGTGTAGTAGCCCTGCTTCTCGTAGCGCTCGCCGATGAGCTGCGCGATGGCCACCGAACGGTGACGGCCGCCCGTGCAGCCCACGCCGATGGTGAGGTGCGCTTTGCCCTCCGCGGCGTAGCGCGGGAAGAGGAAGTCGAGCAGCGGGAACAGGCGCTCGAGGTACTCCCCCGTGCCCGCCGACTCCATGACGAAGTCGCGCACCTCGGCGTCGAGGCCCGTGAGCGGCCGCAGGCGCAGGTCGTAGTGCGGGTTGGGCAGGAAGCGCACGTCGAAGAGCAAGTCGGCGTCGATGGGGATGCCGTACTTGTAGCCGAACGACACCACGGCGAACACGATGTTGGTGCGCCGCGTGTGGTTGATGAGGTCCTCGTTGAGGCGCGCCTTGAGCTGGTGGATCGAGATGTCGCTGGTGTCGATCACCAGGTAGGCGCGCTCGCGCAGGCCGGCGAGCAGCCCCCGCTCCTTGCGGATGCCGTCGATGACGCTGCCGCCGGCGGCCAGCGGGTGCCGGCGGCGCGTCTCTTTGAAGCGCCTGACGAGAGCCTCGTTGGACGCCTCGAGGAAGACGAGCGTGTACTCCACGCCGCGCTCGTGCAGCTCGTCGAGGAGCACCTCGAGCTGGCTGAAGTACTCGCCGCCGCGCACGTCGCTGACGACGGCCACGCGGTCGACCTTGCTGCCCGTGCGGCGAAAGAGGTCGACGAGCGTCGGCACGAGCTCTGGCGGGAGGTTGTCGACGCAGAACCAGCCGGCGTCTTCGAACGAGTCCATGGCCTGCGACTTGCCGGCCCCCGACAGGCCCGTGATGATGACGAACTGCAGCGCCTCGGTCACGCCAGCCTCCCCTCCACGACGGGCACGCCTTCGAGCTTCAGCAGGCGTTCCTTCCAGGCCGGATCGTCGCCGTACTGCCCGAGCCGGCCGTCGTTTCTGACGACCCGGTGACACGGCAGGATCAGCGGCAGCAGGTTGCGGGCCATGGCCGATCCCGCGGCACGGTAGGCGTTGGGACGCCCCGCGGCCGCGGCCAGCTCCCGGTAGCTCACGGCCGTGCCGTACGGCACCCGCGCGAGCGCCCCGTACACGTCCCGCTCGAAGTCGGTCAACCCGTGGGCGCCGGCGTAGGCGTCGACGTCCAGGTCGAAGGCGACGCGCTCGCCGGCGAAGTACCGCTCGAGCAGACGCGTCCAGCGGCTCGACGGGCCGGCCCCGGAAGGGGCCGCTGCGTCGGGGTCGGGCAGCTCCGCCTCAAGCGGCAGATCGCCGGCCACGAGGAGCCGGCCTACGCCGAGGCCGCAGACGTAAGTCTCTTCGGCCACCGGGCCCAGCCCGGCGTAGCGCTCAGCCCGCTTTGTGAAGGTGCGCATAGATCTCCCTCGCCACTTTGCCCGGCAGCCCCGGCACGCGCTCGAGCTCCTCGCGAGAGGCGGCGATGAAGCGCTCGGGGCTGCCGAAGTGCTCCAGGATGCGCCGCCGGCGCACGGGGCCGACCTGCGGCAGCTCGTCGAAGACGGAGGCCTTGCGCAGGTCGGCGTCGCGCCGCTGCCTATGGTACGTCACGGCGAAGCGGTGCGCTTCGTCGCGGACGCGCTGCAGCAGGAGGGAGCCGGGATCGTCGGCCGGCAGCGGCAGCGGGTCGCGGCGGCCCGGCACGAAGACCTCTTCGCGCTGCTTGGCCAGGCTGACGAGGTCGACCGAGGCGTCGGCCTCGCGCAGCGCCGCCTGCGCCGCCGAGAGCTGGCCCTTGCCGCCGTCGACCACCACGAGATCGGGCAGCGTAGCGAAGCTCTCGTCGTAGTCGCCGCCGGCGGCCTGCCGCGCGAAGCGCCGGCGCAGCACCTGGTTCATCATCGCGAAGTCGTCCTGCCCCTCTACGTCGCGAAGCGCGAACTTGCGGTAGTGCGCCTTCTTGGCCACGCCGCCCTCGAAGACCACCATGGAGCCCACGACGTGCTGCTCGCCGAGGTTGGAGATGTCGTAGCACTCGATGCGCAAGGGCAGGCCCTCGAGGCCGAGGCCGTCGCGCAGACTCTCGAGCGCCTCGATGCGCGCCGTGCTGCGGCGCGCCAGGCGCTCGGCCTCGGCCTGCGCGGCCAGCTCGGCGTTGTGGCGCGCCAGCTCGAGCAGGCGGCGCTTGGGGCCGCGCTTCGCGGCGCGGACGGTGACCCCGGCGCCGCGCCGCGCGGCGAGCAGCGCCGCCACCCCGTCGCTCTCGTCGAGGGGCGCGACGATCTCCGGCGGGATCGTCGAACCGTCCCAGTAGAACTCGAGCAGGAACTCCTCCATGACTTCCGCCGGGTCGCGGCCGGCGGCGTTCTCGACGTAGAAGGCCTGACGGTCGACGACGGCGCCGTCGCGCACGCGGAACACCTGCACGTTGGCGCCCGGCTCGCCCTGGTGCAGGCCGATCACGTCGAAGGCCTCTCCGCCCTCGATGCGCGCCGCCTGCCGCTCGTGTACGTGCCGCACGGCGGCGAGGCGGTCGCGCAGCATCGCCGCCCGCTCGAACTCCTGCGCCGCGGCCGCGGCGGCCATCTCGCCGGCGATGCCCCGCTCGACGGCGCCGAGGCGGCCGCGCAGGAAGTCGACGGCCTGCTGCACGACCTCGATGTACTCCTCGCGCGTGACGCGCGCGTCGCACGGCGCCAGCGAGCGCTTGATGAAGTACTGCAGGCAGGGCGAGCCGCTGGGGCGGCCCGGCTTGACGCCCCGGCACTTGCGGTACGGGAAGATGCGCCCGATCACGTCGAGCGTGTCGCGGACCTTGCGGGCGCTCGAGTACGGCCCAAAGTAGAGGTTGCCGGGCACGTGCCGGCCGCGGAAGAAGCGCACGCGCGGCCACTCGTCGCGGAGCGTGATCTCGATGAACGGGTAGCTCTTGTCGTCGCGCAGGCGGAGGTTGTACGGCGGCCGCGCTTCCTTGATGAAGTTATCCTCGAGGAGGAGCGCCTCGCCCTCGGAGGCCGTGACGACCCACTCGATATCGCGCGCCTGGGCGAGCATCTCGGGCGTGCGCCCGTGCGGCGTGCCGCTGCGGCGGAAGTACGACGAGACGCGCTTGCGCAGCTCTTTGGCCTTGCCCACGTAGAGGACCTCCCCCGCGGTGCCCGTGAAGCGATACACGCCGGGCTGGTTGGGGATGCGAGGGAGGATGGCGCGAAGATGCGCCGCGTCGTCGGGTGGCTGCACGGGATCGTTCATCGGCCTGATTGTACCCGCCTGCCCGCGCCGGATGGCACGGCCGCCGAGGTCGCCCGCCCGTCCGGGCCCCGCCCGCGCCTCAGACCGGCGCCGCGGCCGTCGCGCCCCCGAGCACGCGCGCCAGGAAAGCGCCGGTGTGGGAGGTCGCCGCCTGGGCGGCGAGGTCTTCGGGGGCGCCCACGGCGACGATGGCGCCGCCCTCTTCCCCGCCCTCCGGCCCGAGATCGACGATCCAGTCGGCCGACTTGATGACGTCGAGGTTGTGCTCGATGACGACCACGGTGTTGCCCTGGTCGACGAGCCGCTGCAGCATCTCGAGGAGCTTGTCGATGTCGGCGAAGTGCAGGCCGGTGGTGGGCTCGTCGAGGATGTAGAGCGTCTTGCCGGTCGCGACCTTGCTGAGCTCGCTGGCGAGCTTGACGCGCTGCGCCTCGCCGCCGGAGAGCGTGGTGGCCGGCTGGCCAAGCTTGATGTAGCCCAGGCCGACCTCGTCGAGCGCCTTCAGGCGGCGCGCGATGCGCGGCACGTTGGCGAAGAACTCGACCGCGTCCTCGACGCTCATCTCGAGCACCTCGGCGATGTTCTTGCCCTTGTACCAGACCTCGAGCGTGTCGCGGTTGTAGCGCTTGCCGCGGCAGGCCTCGCAGGGCACGTACACGTCTGGCAGGAAGTGCATCTCGATCTTGATCTGGCCGTCGCCCTTGCAGGTCTCGCAGCGTCCCCCTTTGACGTTGAAGCTGAAGCGCCCGGGCTTGTAGCCGCGCAGCTTGCTCTCGGGGGTCTGCGAGAACAACTGGCGGATGTGGTCGAAGACGCCCGTGTACGTGGCCGGGTTGCTGCGCGGCGTGCGGCCGATGGGCGACTGGTCGATGTCGATGACCTTGTCGAGCAGGCGCGCGCCGTCGATGCCCTCGTGGTCGCCGGCGCGCAGCTTGGAGCCGCGGTTGAGCCGTCCGGCCATGCCCTTGTACAGGATCTCGTTGACCAGCGTGGACTTGCCGGAGCCCGAGACCCCGGTGACGCAGGTGAAGGCCGACACCGGGAACGCGACGTCGATGCCGCGCAGGTTGTGCATGCGGGCGCCGCGCACGGTGAACCACTCGAGCGGCAGGCGGCGCTGGCCGGGCAGGGCGATGCTCCTGCGCCCGGCCAGGAAGTCGCCGGTGAGCGAAGCCGGGTCGTCCATGATCTGGCGCGGCGTGCCTTCGGCGACCACGCTGCCGCCGTGCTCGCCGGCCCCCGGCCCCATGTCGACGATGTGGTCGGCCGAACGCATCGTCTCCTCGTCGTGCTCGACGACGATGACGGTGTTGCCCAGGTCGCGCAGGCGCAGGAGCGTGTCGATGAGGCGCCGGTTGTCGCGCTGGTGCAGGCCGATGCTGGGCTCGTCAAGGATGTAGAGCACGCCGACCAGCGCCGAGCCGATCTGCGTGGCCAAGCGGATGCGCTGCCCCTCGCCGCCCGACAACGTGGCCGAGGTGCGCTGCAGCGTCAGGTACCCCACGCCCACATCGTTGAGGAACGTCAGGCGCTCGATGATCTCCTTGATGACGCGCCCACCGATGAGGCGCTCGGTGTCGGTGAGCCGCAGCGCGTGCAAGAAACCGAGCGCCTCGCGCACGCTCATCAGCGTGAAGTCGTTGATGTTGCGCTCGCCCAGCGTCACGGCGAGGCTGGTGGGCTTGAGCCGTGCCCCTTTGCAGTCCGGGCACGGCCTGTCCGCCATGTACTCCTCGATCTTCTGGCGCACCTGCTCCGACTCGGTCTCGGCGAAGCGCCGTTGCAGGTGCTTGAGGATGCCCTGGAAGCTCGCCGTGTAGTGCCGCATGCGGCCCTGGTAGTTGCGATAGCTGAGGGGGATGCGCTCCTTGCCCGTGCCGTACAGAAAGAGGTCGCGCTGCTCCTCGGGCAGCTCGTCCCACGGCTTGTCGGTGTCGACGCCGAACGTGGTGGCGATGGACTCGAACGCCTGTTCGAGCCAGCCGAACGAGAGTTGCCCGTACGGCAGCAGCGCGCCCTTGTCGATGCTGACCGACCCGTCGGGGACGACGAGCGCCGGGTCGATCTCCTGCGTGGACCCCAAGCCGTGACAGGTGGGGCAGGCGCCGTGCGGGCTGTTGAAGCTGAAGATGCGCGGCTGGATCTCGGGCAGCGAGATGCCGCAGTGCACGCAGGCGAACTTCTCGGAGAACGTGAGGGTCTCGCCGTCGGCGGTCTCGATCTCGACGAGGCCGTCGGCGAGCTGGGCGGCGGTCTCGACGGAGTCGGTGAGCCGCCGCCTCAGGCCCTCCTTCATCACCAGCCGGTCGACGACCACGGCCACGTCGTGCTTGAACTTCTTGTCGAGGTCGATGTCCTCCTCGAGCTCGCGCACTTCGCCGTCCACCTTGACGCGCGTGAAGCCGTCGGCGCGGAACTGCTCGAAGAGCTTGCCGTACTCGCCCTTGCGGCCGCGCACAACCGGCGCGACGACGTTGAACCTCGTGCCGCCGTCGAGGTCGCAGACGCGGTCGACGATCTGCTGGATGCTCTGCCCCGAGATGGGGCGGCCGCAGCTGGGACAGTGCGGGTGGCCGACCCGGGCGTACAGGAGGCGCAGGTAGTCGTAGATCTCGGTGACCGTGCCGACCGTGGAACGCGGGTTGCGCGACGTTGTCTTCTGATCGATGGAGATGGCCGGGGAGAGACCTTCGATGCTGTCGACGTCGGGCTTGTCCATCTGCCCGAGGAACTGGCGCGCGTAGGCCGACAGGGACTCGACGTAGCGCCGCTGCCCCTCCGCGTAGATGGTGTCGAAGGCCAGCGACGACTTGCCGGAGCCCGAAAGGCCCGTGATGACGATGAAGCGGTCGCGCGGCAGCCTCAGGGTGATGTCCTTGAGGTTGTGCTCGCGGGCGCCGGTGATGACGAGATCGTGACTCATGGTGTGGCGTGACTCCAGATGTGACGGGCCCGGCGCACGGAGCGCGCACGGACCACCAAGGCCGGCCCGACCCATTGTAACCGCTGCCGCGGACAGACGTGGTCTCGGGCCCGGCCACCGTAAGCTGCAGCCGTGGCGCTGGCGGCCGCCCTCACCTCACGGCGTGAACTGGAAGCCCTGCTCCTCGACGAGACGGACGCACGCCGCGGCGACGTCGGCGTCGTACTTGACCCCGACGGGCTCGCGGATCTCGGCCAGCGCCGCCTCCATGCCGAGCGCCGCGCGGTAGGGCCGGTGTGAAGACATCGCCTCGACGACGTCGGCGACGGCG
>Ga0209429_10001756_pt1 | contig 13129 bp, 14 predicted proteins | sample BarGraNGADG00212_3_FD_184493 | JGI IMG/M metagenome (GOLD analysis project Ga0209429, IMG submission 184493) | Arctic peat soil microbial communities from Barrow, Alaska - Barrow Graham LP Ref core NGADG0004-212 (SPAdes) (version 2) | ecosystem: Environmental > Terrestrial > Soil > Wetlands >... | reverse complement strand
CCCGGTTTTCTGGAATGTTATTCTGCAAGTAACGTGTAAACTTTGGAAGCGCCGTATACCGAACGGTACGTACGGTGCTGTGGGAGGTCGGCTGTCCAACTAATGGACAGCCTCCTACCCGATTATTTTGTATTTTGGCAGGGCAGCACGGGTTATTTTAATTAATCAGCTTTTGTTGTTGTTGCAGCTGTAGTAGCCTTAGTCGTTGCAGCCGGAGCCTTGGTAGTTGCTGCCGTAGTAGCTTTGGTGGTCGCAGCCGGAGCCTTGGTAGTTGCTGCCGTAGTAGCTTTGGTGGTCGCAGCCGGAGCTGTTGTAGTTGCAGCAGGAGCCGCTGTAGTTGCTGCCGTAGTAGCCTTGGTTGTTGCTGTTACAGCTTTTGTTGTTACTGCCGGAACTGTTGTCGTTGCCGCTGTTGTGCTGGGTGGTGTACAGGCCGTTAGTGCAATACCGAGAACAAATGTTAAAGATAGAGCTAAAAGAATACGTTTGATTTTCATAATAGTAGTCCTCCTGAAGTTTTTGATTTGATTATCAAATAGCAATTATTTTGAACCTGACAGAAAGCATTCATTCAGAATTTTACTGACGGATATCAGTCCTGGAATAATTTCATGGCGAGAGACAAAAGTTCGTTTAATGATTAGTCTGTGCAAAAAAGACTGATTATTGTTCGTCAGATACACTGGCTGTGAGTATAATGCTTCCGATCAATGAGCTGCAATTTTCTTGAGCTTGTCTTACAAACTGCGGTAATACCTCCTAAGACTGTACTGAACTTTTGCCATGCACCTATAATTGCATTCGAACATTAGATCAACATTAGAAGGATGTATGAATTTTGAGGCAATTTATGGCAGGACACCTTTCTAATGCATTTTTAATCACTTTTGGATATTAAGGTAATATAATTAGTTGTTAGCGCAATGCGTATGATCTGCAGTGCGTGAAAGGATGATACATGAAAGCGACACGAATTATCATCATAGAAGATGATCCTAAAATAGTCAGAATTCTGGAACTTGAGTTAAAGTACGAGGGTTACGAAGTTGAATCGGCCTATAACGGAAAAACGGGACTGGAGATGCTAATATCCGGAACGTACGATCTTGTGCTTCTTGATGTGATGCTGCCTGAAATAGGCGGATTTGAAGTACTGCGAAGAATACGCCAGGATAACGATCTTCCGGTGATTATCCTTACAGCAAGAGATGGTGTAACCGATAAAGTTAAGGGATTGGATTTAGGGGCGGATGACTATGTCACGAAACCCTTTGCAATAGAAGAACTTCTTGCACGCGTCCGGAGCGCGCTGCGAAAGAGGGAAATCATCAGCCAGAATCTTACAGTATACCGTGTTGCAGATCTTGAACTTGATTCGGCAAATCATACGGTAACCAGGGCTTTAAAAACACGCGACCTCACAAAAAAAGAATATGACCTGTTGAAATTCCTGATAGAAAACAAAGGGATTATACTGACCAGGGATCAAATACTGCAGCATGTCTGGGGATTTGATTTTTTTGGAAATACTAATGTAGTCGATGTATATATCCGCTATCTCCGCGCGAAAATAGACGATGAATTTGATGAAAAGCTGATCCAGACAGTCCGTGGAGTTGGATATTGCGTGAGGGAGCTGTGTTCATGAAGTTTAGATGGATGAGATCTGCAAAGCTGTCATGGAAAATTGCAGGTACCTATGTATTGCTCTTTTCCCTGGTCCTGGTTGTCCTCGGAACGATTGTTTTCGGGGGTGTTAAGTACTACCTGGATAAACAGGCGACGCAGAGAATAGAAGAAATATCCCGGGCAACAACGGATAATATACTAGGCATCAACGTGGAACAGGTAAGTATTTATGACAAGGTAATCATATCTGAGGCGGATCAGGACACAAACATCAACATCGAAATTGCAGATCCGTCAGGGAACATCATTAATAATTCTGATAATTTTGTTACTCCTGATATCCCGAAGTCCGGTTCTGCAGATATATATAAAACATCGGATCAGGTCTTTGTAAAGAACTTTTCAGTGAAAAAAGATGGAGAGATTATTGCGTATGTTCAGATAGCGTCGAACATGAGGGTACCATATGGGTTTCTGGAGACACTCTTGAAATGGATGGCAATTTCCGACGCTTTGGGAATTGCAGTATCCTTTGTGATTGGATGGATGGTGAGTAAAAACATGCTCAAACCAATCAATAAAATCATGAGGACTGTCAGCGAGATTGAAAGTGCTGATCTTTCAAACAGAATTGAAGTGCCTCCTTCAGATGATGAATTGTCGCAATTGTCTATAACATTTAATGAAATGCTCGATAGAATTGAGGATTCATTTATCAAACAAGGTCGATTCACAGCAGATGCCTCCCATGAACTGCGGACTCCCCTTACTGTAATACAGGGGTATGTAGGTATGCTGAACCGATGGGGTAAGTTTGACGAAAAAATCATGCAGGAATCAATTGATGCAATTCAGAGCGAGACTTACAATATGATTTATATTATGGAACGTCTTTTGTTCCTGGCAAGAGGCGATAACAGGTCTCAAATTGTGGAAAAAGAAGAATTTAATGTAGGGGAAATGATGGGGGAACTTGAGAAGGAGACCCGCCTGCTGGCACCCGAAAACAACATTTCTTTCCAGTTTGCAGATCCAACTTCGATGTATGCCGATAGAAAACTGATCAAGCAAATGCTTCGGGCTATTTTGGACAACAGTATCAAATATACACCCAAAGAGGGCCGGATTGAGCTGACTTGCGCCGGGCAGAAAGAGCATCTTGTTTTCAGGCTGATTGATACCGGAATGGGAATTCCGAAGGAGGATCAGGAACATATCTTCGAACGCTTTTATCGGGTGGATAAGGCAAGAGACAGAAAAACCGGAGGAAGCGGTCTTGGGCTGTCGATTGTGCATTGGATTGTGCAGGCTCATGAGGGACAAATTGAAATCGAAAGCACGGAAGGTAAAGGCACGGCAGTAACTATTACGCTCCCAGTCAGATACAAGGCGACTTGAATTTTCGCGACATGAAAAACCGATTTCATATCCGGTTTTTCTCAAATGCAACCTGCAGTTTACACTGCTTTTTTTATAAGCAACACTTATTACATCGTAATTGCGCGCTTGATATCACATAATTGTGTTGCTGGGGTTGGAAATTGAAGTAAAAAGAAGGTTGAGGTCAGGATAATGAGTAAAATGTTAGTTGTTTACAAATCAAAATACGGAAGCACTAAGAAATATGCCGGATGGATCTCTGAGGAAGTTGGTGCGGATCTTCGAAAAGCAGGGGAAGCTGATCTAAAACTGCTGCTAAAGTATGATACGATCATTTACTGCGGAGGTCTATATGCAGGCGGTATTCTGGACTTTTCACGCATGAAGAGACTTTTTGGCAGATTGACCGGAACGCGGCTGCTCGTGGTGGCTGTCGGAGCGACTTCGGAGGGAGACAAGGCCCGCAAGGAAATTGAAGAGAAGAATCTTACTCCTGAGATGAAGGGAAAAGTACCTCTGTTTTTACTGCGCGGCGGTCTCAACTATCCGAAGATGAACCCTCTCGACCGGTTCCTGATGTTTCTTCTTGTGCGGTCAGCGCGCTCCCGGGATCCTGCGGCGATGAATAATGAAACCAAAGGGCTAATCGCCACATACGGTAAGACCGTCGATTTTACGAATAGAAAAACAATAACCCCTGTGGTTGAATGGGTTATGGATAAGAAAACAAATGCCATGTGATATGATATACTTTTTTCATAAAACTCTATATGGATCAAAGGACATGGAGGAAATATGAAAAAGTATTTGTACGTGATTATTCTCACGGCGTTAGTGATTCTGTCCGGCTGTTCTTCCGGGAACGCTGCGCAGGCAGATCATACTTCAAAGCCAGCAGAAACTTCTGTGCCGGCGGCAACAAGTGTTATTACCCCGGAACAGACAGTAGGCCAGGAAACAACCCCAAACGAATTGACAGGGCCGAAAATGGATAAGGGTGCTCCTGCTGCTAACTTCAGTGGACTGGCCCAAAATTACACCGAATTGCCGGAATATAAAGTAGATGATAATACATGGAGACCTGTTGCACTGCGGCAGTGCGATTTATCAAAACTGGATTTGCATGCGGACCTGGATAAACTTTTACATGCAGAGTTTGACATGCAGACAAAATGGCCTGAAAGCATGCCGGAAGAATTTGACCCGCAGGCTGTTATGGATATGGCCCGGACCCCCGGCCTCCAAATAAATACGCTGCATGAACAGGGCATTACCGGAAAAGGGATTGGCATTGCGATCATCGACCAGCCGCTTCTTCTGGAACACAATGAATACAAAGACAGAATCAAGGCGTATGAAGTCATCGGATATGCCGGAGATTATACGGCTTCCATGCATGGCTCGCTTATGACCAGTATTGCAGCGGGCAAGGACTGCGGCGTTGCTCCGGAATCGGATATTTACTATTTCTGCGGAAATGTGTGGAACGAAGCGGGGGATAAACAATCCTGGCTGGAATATGCATCGGCCGTGGACAGGGTCCTTGAAATAAATACAACATTGCCGGAAGCAAACAAAATCCGGGTTATTTCCATATCTGCTTCATGGAAGCCAGAGGACATCGGGTTTACAGAAATGGAGGAATCCATTCAGAAGGCACGGGAGCAGGGAATTCTTGTGCTCAACTGCAATCTTTTCATGGAAAGCAACTATTCCATGTGTTTTCAAGGATTGGACCGCAGCCCGCTGGAAAGCAAGGAAAACAAGGAATCATACAGCGTAGTTGCATGGGAGCAGTGGTTATCGATGGAGGGGGGAGGATATGGCACACTCTACGAAGAGCAGTTTACATCGCATCCTCCCAAAGAAATACTGTTGGTTCCTATGAACTCCTTTTTAGGGGCCGCACCGACCGGGGCGGATGATTACACTTTTTACAGGGTTGGCGGCTGGAGTTCGGCAGAACCATATCTTGCAGGAATTTATGCCCTGGCCTGCCAGACTGATCCGGAAATAACACCGGAACAATTCTGGAGTGCAGCTCTTTTGACAGGGGACCTCAAGGAGGTTGAAGTTAAAGGTACTAAATATACCGGAAAAATGATAAATCCGGTTAAGCTTGTTGAAAGTTTTCGGCAGTAAGACAGATTTTGGGCTGGAATAATTTACTACTTAACATACAGCGCTATGAAGTCGCTTACCTGGTTAACCGGTATGACTAGATTAATATCTTCATAATCCTGGTTGACCGGCATCAATTGTTGCCCCGTTGGAAAGTGTCAGGACAAGGTGACCGGAGCTGTCGACTTCTGCGCCTGATACGTCGATTCCAGCCGAACCCTGCACACCGGCAGCGCCCGAACAGCCGGAGGATATGGAAATTGTCATCGCAGTCAATAATAGCAGCAGCATAACCAATTTGCCTGGATTTTTCATGCTTTTTGCTCCTTTTTGAAATCATCACGTTTTTGCCTTATATATTTGCCTCTTATTACTTGAAAATAAAGTAAATTTCGATATATTCAGTATAGCACCATTACCGTCGTGTTATTTAAGGATAGTATTGCCCTTTTCCCTGGTGAAGATGGTAAAATAGCAGAAATGGAACTTGCTGCAGATCCAGATTTGGACGGAGGTGCCGGATAATGTGTACAGACGAAAACATAGAAGACAGCCGCGAGCATAATCACGGGCACACCCATGAGCACGCCCACGCCCATACCCATGATCCGAAAGAAGAGAAGGTTATTGTTAACCGCCTCGCCAGGGCAATCGGACATTTGGAGTCCGTCAAACATATGGTTGAGGACGGCAGGGACTGCAGCGAGGTATTAGTCCAGCTTGCAGCTGTGCGGGCAGCGCTTAACAATACCGGTAAAGAAATTTTGAAACAGCATATCAGTCACTGTATCGTGGAAGCGGTTAATGAGGGCGATACGGAAGCCATTGAGGAATTAAACCAGGCGATTGATAAGTTTATGAAATAATTTGTATCCCCCCGACGGGCTTATAATTTTTTGACGGATATGGTATTACTTTCTATGGAAAAAGTAGGAGGGCATGCATGCATATTCCTGATAATTATTTAAGCCCGTCAACATGTGTTGTTATGTTCGCTGCAATGGTTCCTGTATGGACGATTGCCGTTAATAAAGTGAAGGCCGAAATGGAAAATGTTAAGGTGCCGATGCTTGGCATTTGCGCGGCCTTTTCCTTTCTTCTGATGATGTTCAACGTGCCTCTTCCGGGAGGATCAACGGGGCATGCTGTCGGAGGGACATTGATAGCCATTCTGATAGGTCCGTTTGCGGCCTGCATTTCTGTAACAGTAGCACTTTTGATTCAGGCATTGATGTTTGGTGACGGCGGAATACTGGCATTTGGTGCAAACTGTTTTAATATGGCATTCGTATTACCCTTTCTGGGGTACTTTGTATATAAATTCATTAAGGACAGGGTGCATTCCGAAAAGGGTGAGTATATGGGAATGGCAATCGGTTCCTATGTGGGAATAAACGCTGCTGCATTATGTACTGCAATAGAATTCGGCATCCAGCCGCTGCTCTTTACAACCGCAGCAGGGCAGCCAATTTATAGTCCGTATCCGCTGTCGGTGTCGATTCCGGCAATGACACTGCCGCACCTTCTTGTTGCCGGTGTTGTCGAAGCTGTATTTACCGTTGCTGTTTATGCCTTTATTAAAAAAGTTTCGCCGGGTACTATTTATGAAGGGGCAAAGCAAAAAACCAAAGCTGTCTTTGGTCTTCTTGCTGTACTGGTTTGCTTAACTCCGTTCGGTCTTCTAGCAGCAGGGACAGCATGGGGAGAATGGGGAACAGATGAAATAAAGAACGTTGTATCCGGCGGCACGGCCCTTGGGTTTGTGCCAGAGGGAATGCAGAAGGGATTCAGCTTTGCATCCCTTTTGCCGGACTATACCGTGAACGGTCTTCCCGAAATTGGGGGATACATATTATCGGCGGTTGCAGGTGCTGCAATCCTCGTTATTATCTTCAAAGTCATCAGTACTTTGAAGAAGGATAAAGAAGGAAACAGCCTTGGATAAGCGCAGCGCTGAAATGCAGAATATGCCGCAGTGGCTGATTAAAGAGGAGAATTATTGTCCGCAGTCGGACAGGGACACTTTTATTAATAAAAGCATCCTTTCCATTTTCAGCATTCTTTCGAGGATAAAATCCCAGGGCGCGGGCGCCGCGGGGAAATATAGTGTAAACGCGGTTTTCAAGGTTGCGTTTACTTTTTGGCTTCTTATAATGTTATCCGTCTCACAAAGCACCTCATTTGTAATTGTTGTTATTGTATATTTGCTTGCGGCCTTAAGTCTGATGGAAGCAAAGACGATTGTGAAAATCCTGAAAGTGAGCATAGTGATGACTTTATTCACTTTTGTGATTCTCCTGCCGGCGGCTATTGGAGGCAATACTTACAGCGGCATCATGATATCATCCAAGGTGTTTGCGACAATTACTGCCGTCAACATACTTTCCCATTCGACAAGATGGAGCTCCATTACAAGTGCATTGAAAAGATTTTTTGTTCCGGATATATTTATTCTTGTGCTGGATATCACGATTAAATATATTGTAATGCTGGGGGATTTTGTCCTGAATATGCTGTATGCCTTGAAGCTGCGGTCTGTTGGCAGGAATAAAAGCAAATATACCTCACTTTCCGGTATCGCGGGAACTATGTTTATTGAGTCAAAAGAAATGGCGGAAGATATGTATAATGCGATGGCATGCAGAGGTTTTACAGGTGAATATCATATCTGCAGCCATTTTAAGTTCACATTTATTGATTTTGCATACATTATGATGAATATCGCAATATTTTTGATTTTTTTGTATTTTGGAAGGACGTAAGATGATTGAAGTAAAAGATGTCAGTTTTTCCTATTCGGGTGTTACAGCTCTTCAAAATATTAATATGCATATTGAAAAAGGGGAAGCTGTAGCATTAATGGGACCTAACGGGAGCGGCAAATCCACGCTTCTCAAATTGATCAACGGAATCATTTCACCCGATCATGGAATTTACAGTTTTAACTCGCAGGAAATCACCCGCAAAAAACTATCCGATAACAAATTTGCAAAACGTTTTCATCAGCAAATCGGCTTCGTATTTCAAAATTCGGATGCACAGCTTTTCTGTGCTGATGTTTATGATGAAGTTGCATTTGGTCCCAGACAGATGGGATTAGATGAAATGGAAGTAGAAAACAGGGTGAATGACTGCCTCAATTTACTTGATATACAGGAATTCAAAAGCAGGCCGCCCTACCATTTGAGCGGCGGGGAAAAACGAAAAGTGGCGATCGCTTGCGTCCTTTCCCTTAACCCGGAGGTTCTTGTGCTCGATGAACCGATGAGCGGTCTTGATCCAAGAACGCAGAGGTGGCTTGTGGAATTTCTGGTTAATCTCAATAAATCCGGCAAAACTATCATAACGTCAACGCATAACCTTGAGCTTGTACCTGAGATTTCGAGCCGCGCCATCCTGTTTGATGAGAATCATACTATTGCTGCGGATATGCCTTCCGAAAAACTTCTGGAGGATATCGACCTGCTTAAGGAAGTCAATCTTGTCGATCAGTATTATCATTGTCACCAGGGAGTTGGCCATAAACATTTTCATGATCATAATTTCTAGCCTTCATAAAGGTCTTTCATTGTATTCATTTGTTATAATGATTGAATATCAGGATAAGATGCAAATGATACTATGAGGTAAAGAGGGATGGATCTTCCGACTTTTTTTAAAGAGAATCCGGTTGCAGCGCTGGGATTTTCCGGCGGCGTGGATTCATCATACCTTCTTTACGCGGGGATGCACTATGGTGCAAAAATCAAGGCGTATTATGTCAAAGCGGCATTCCAACCGCAGTTTGAGCTTGCGGATGCACTTCGCATGGCATCAAATCTCGGAGCCGATATGACTGTGATTGAAACAGATATATTATCTGTCCCCCATGTGGCGGAAAATCCTTCCAATAGATGCTACTACTGTAAGACGGCAATTTTTTCCCTCATTAAAGAGACTGCCATAAATGATGGATATTCGATTTTGCTTGACGGCACAAATGCATCCGACGATTCCGGCGACCGTCCGGGAATGCGGGCACTTGAAGAGCTTTCAATCCGCTCGCCGCTGAAAGACTGCGGTATCACAAAAAGCGACGTCAGACGCCTCTCCAAAGAGGCGGGGCTTTTCACATGGGACAAACCGGCATATGCCTGCCTCGCAACACGTGTACCGGCAGGAACAACAATCACAGCTGACGTGCTTGGCCGGATTGAGCGTGCAGAGAATGCCCTGTTTGCGATGGGATTCACCGATTTTCGCGTCCGGCTGACGGGCAGCGCTGCAAAATTACAGTTTCCGGAATCACAGATGACCGAGGCACTTAAGAGACGGGAAGAGATTATCCTGCAGCTGCAGGCGGATTTTGATTCAATCCTTTTGGATCTTGCCGGTCGAAAAACAAAGGAGACACTGATATGAGTAAGGAGCAAATCCAGCATATTCTGGAAGAGGTTGAGGCGGGGCGCCTTTCTTCAAAAGACGCACTTCTGAAGTTAAAACTCGAGCCGTTTGAGGACATCGGATTTGCAAAAGTTGACAATCACCGTGCGCTTCGACAGGGAATCGGCGAGGTCATTTACGGTGCCTCCAAAACACCGGAACAGATCATCAAAATTGTGGATGTCATGCTGCAAAACGGACAGAAAATGATTCTCATCACCAGAATGTCAGCCGAAGCGGCTGCGGCTGTAGTGGAGCACCATCCGATGAATTTCTATAAAAGCTGTGGAATAGGCATTATCGGCGAAATCCCGATACCCGACGGTCTGGGCACTATTGTTATTGCAACAGGAGGCACCAGCGATGTTCCTGTTGCCGAGGAAGCAGCCCTTACGGCTGAAGCGCTCGGTAATAAAGTAGTAAGACTGTATGACGTCGGAGTTGCCGGCCTGCACAGACTGATGTCGCACAAAGAGGAAATCATGAACGCGCGGGTAGTCATTGCGATAGCAGGAATGGAGGGTGCTTTAGCCAGCGTGATCGGCGGACTTGTCGATTGCCCGGTCATCGGGGTTCCGACGAGCGTCGGATACGGAGCTTCTTTTGGAGGGCTGTCTGCGCTCTTATCCATGCTGAATTCCTGTGCCAGCGGCGTAAGCGTCGTCAACATTGATAACGGCTTCGGCGCGGGGTATCTGGCGAGCATGATCAACCATATGGAGGGCAAATAATGAAAACTCTATATCTGGACTGTAATATGGGGGCTGCGGGCGATATGCTGACAGCGGCGCTTATCGAGCTGCTTCCCGAAAATAATGATTTTCTTGATAGACTGAACTGCGCCGGCATACCCGGCGTCAGGGTTACCTGCGGGCCGAGTGTAAAATGCGGAGTTACCGGCTCCCATATCTCGGTTACCGTGAACGGGGAGACGGAAGAAAGCATCGACGCCCATCACGGGCATGAACATAAGCACGACCCCGGAGATGAACATGAGAATGAACACGACCACGAGCATGAACACCATCATCATAACGTCGGCCATGATCACGGTCATGATGCCGGTGCCTACGATCATGGTGATGATGCCGGTCATCATCACAGCAGTACAGGGATGCATGAGATCAGGCATATTGTTTCAGACCTTATCGGTCTGTCCGACAAGGTACGTACAGATGTATTGGAGGTATATCTGCTGATTGCAGAAGCAGAGGGCCACGTGCATGATCAGCCTGTCGAGCAGATTCATTTCAGTGAAGTAGGGACAATGGATGCGGTTGCCGATATTGTCGCCGTATGCATGCTGATGGAAGAACTCGCACCCGGACAGGTTGTTGTATCCCCCGTTCATGTCGGAAGCGGCCAGGTGCGCTGTGCGCATGGTCTGCTTCCTGTTCCTGCTCCGGCGACTGCGTACATACTTCGCGATGTGCCGGTCTATGGCGGAAGTATCCTCGGTGAGCTCTGCACGCCGACTGGTGCTGCCCTGTTGAAGCACTTTGCCGGCAGGTTTGGCAATATGCCTGTTATGACTGTATCATCGATCGGTTACGGTATGGGAACCAAGGATTTTGAAGCAGCAAACTGTGTTCGCGCCTTTTTAGGATATACGGAAGAAAGCGCCGATGCCGTAAGTGAGATCTGCTGCAATTTGGATGATATGACGCCGGAAGCAATTGGATTTGTGCAGGAGCTGCTTTTTAAGGCCGGTGCCCTGGATGTTTTCACGGTTTCCATCGGTATGAAAAAAAGCCGTCCGGGGATCCTTCTATGCTGCATCAGCAGCAGGGAACAGTGTGATTTTCTGGCGAATCTTATCCTGCGCCACACAACAACGCTTGGAGTAAGGATATCGGAGTCCAGGCGTATCGTGCTCGAACGTTCACAAAGCATAAAAGAGACTTCATACGGCCCGGTAAGGATCAAAACCGCCACAGGAAACGGTATTGAGAAATCCAAACCGGAATATGACGATGTGGCAAAGATCGCCGGTGACAACGATATGACAATATCGGACGTGATGGATCTGATCCAATAACAGGAGAACGCAATGAGACTATTTATTGCCTTGCTCTTATCTGCAGCATTACTGATTTCCTGTTCCGGCTGTAAAGTTAACACGCAGCATACAGTTGAATCCACGGAACCGGGTACTACAGCGGAAACATCAAAACCGTTAGATGCGGCGCAGACTTCCGGATCTGCTGATATGACGCAGACTTCCGAAATTGCTGGTGTGATGCAGCTATCCGATTTCTACGGGAATTATGCATTCAAGGAAGTTTCCGTATTGTCTATGCTGTCATCCGCAACAATCGATTATGCAAATGAGCAGCGATCAGGAAATACATATACCGTTACGGAGGAGCTGTTTGAAATCCGCGGAAAGGACTTTACCTTTACCGTGGAGAAGCCGAAGTATGAAGCTTGCGGAATGCCTGCCAATGAGGATATTATGAATCGGGACGGGAAGAATTTTGCAAAAGCCTACATGGTGGATGCCCAGTACAAAATTCTAAAGGAAGACGGTGAACCGGCGTATTACAAAATCTACACCTCATCGAAATACCCTGACCGTATCTGGCTGGCAGATTACAACGACAACACGGCTGACGGGACTGAAATTCTCGTACAGAGCATAGATATGCTTGTTCGAAGCGCATTATATCCTCCGGATACTGCACAGATGAACAAACACATCATAGGAAGCAAAGAGGGCGTCGATGCGCTATTTGAGCTGATTGACGATAAAAAGCAGGATTTGGACAGCATCAACTACGGATACGAATTCTCGTATGATACGGTTTATAATATTACCCCGCCCGATGTCGCTGACGGGATGGATTGTCAAATATTCAAATGCAGCACATCCTGTCTGTCCATTCTGGTGTACAACGGCGGCATTTATGAATTGGGCATAAGCTTTGGAGGATACGGCGTTGTCGATATGCTTCTTTATGATTATACCGGAGACGGCGTTCCCGAGCTGCTCTACACCTATTCGTGGGGATCGGGGATTCATCGCTCCTGTTCGGCGTACTTTGATTTCACAGTCAATATGTCGGTACCATTGGATTACACGGCAGGGGAAGCGGAAATGATGTTGGTGGGCAGCGAAAACGGCGGTCTGTCCCTGTATGAAGCCACCTTAAAAAGTGATTCCGACAAGAACAGTTTTACGGACTATTCCCTGCATGCTGATGCATATTTGACTGAGGTTGAATAAAATGTAATGCTTTAATGACTGGAGAGAAAAAGATATTTGTCCTTTCTGCCCGAAAAAAACCACCTGGAAACTCTCCGGATGGTTTTTCTGTTAGTCGCTTATATCTAAATCAGTTTTAGTTCTTGCCGGGATTCGGGACGACTCCGTCGTCCAACACGATTTGCATTCCGGCATCGCTGTACACATAATCCAGGAAGGCTTTGGCAAGTGCATCCGTAGTACTGGCCTTGGTAATCATCACGAAGGGGCGCTGCAGTGTATATTCGCCAGCTTTGACAGTTTCTTCTGAAGGAACAACACCGTCAAGCTTAACAGCTACAATGGTTGTATCCACTGCGGAAAGCGATACAT
>Ga0209429_10001755_pt1 | contig 13131 bp, 9 predicted proteins | sample BarGraNGADG00212_3_FD_184493 | JGI IMG/M metagenome (GOLD analysis project Ga0209429, IMG submission 184493) | Arctic peat soil microbial communities from Barrow, Alaska - Barrow Graham LP Ref core NGADG0004-212 (SPAdes) (version 2) | ecosystem: Environmental > Terrestrial > Soil > Wetlands >... | reverse complement strand
GCCGTGATTATCCCTCTGCCGGCACAGCCGACTCCCGGTGCAGGCCCGCCGGCCTCTACGCAATATACTCCGTTAAATCCCTCGAAAATCACATCGCTTGCCTTCACGACGTTTTTCTCGCGAAGTGTATCAAGGACAGTCGGAATATACGTGCCGCCGCGAAGTGTGTTTGTCGAATCGCTCTTGGGATCGCAGCCAAACTGCATAACTTTGTAGCCGGCTTTTGACAGTGCGGCGGTAATATTCGATGTTGTCGTTGATTTACCGATACCGCCCTTTCCGTAAATCGCGATCTGTGTGAGTTTCTTTCCCATTTTGATTGTTTCTCCATTTCTGTAAATTATTATAATGTGTCACTATTGATAAGCTTTTTCCTGTATTCAGTCAATGTCCGGAGTGCGGAAGGGATAAAGTCGGTGATGATGTATGCCTGCTGCCCCTGACATCGAAGGGCCAGATCCGCTTCAACACCGATTCTGCTTACCAGAACACCCTGACAGTCAGAAAGAGTACTAAGAAGGCTTTGGAGATCATCTTCATCATGTTCATGTCCCTGGCATAAAGGCGTTACTTCTCTTCTTTCAATCAGTTCATATGATTCATCTTCAAGCTGATCAAAAATCAGGAACGAAGAAGCCCTTCCAAAATGTGTATTCACTACCTTACCGTCGCTGCTCGCAACTGCCACTCTAAATTCCATACTCTGCTCCTTTCACTCTCTAACCATGTGAGAAAGTGTTTTCAGCCTGCTGTTTATATAAAAGCGCGGACAGTTCAATATTCTTCCCGGGAATTCCGCAGGCGTCAGCCCGGCAGTGCTTACAATGGCGGAAAACAGGAAGGTACTTCTCGGCAGTCAGTCTCGCACGGTTTAGTTCTGCACAGCCCGGTGCCGGAATGTGGCTTAGCTTTCCCTGTGGAATCAAAGGAATAATGTTAAGACTGCCTGCCCCTGCTTCCGTAACTGCCTTTGCTATCTCTTCAATATGTTCTTCATTAATCGTAGGAAGAAGAACGGTATTGCACTTGACCAGAAGTCCGCTTGCCGATGCTTTGCGGATGCCCCTGAGCTGAGCCTGAATCAGGATGTCAGCACCTTCCCGTCCTGAGTAGGTCTTGCCCTGCCAGACGACCCAGCCGACAATCTGTGAGAGAATCTCAGGGTCAACTGCATTCACGGTGACAGATATCGTCTGGACACCGACGGCAATCATTCTCTCAACATTTTCCTCAAGCCTGAGTCCATTGGTAGAAAGGCAGAGGATCATTTCCGGGTATCGATTGTGAACCTTATCAAAAGTATCCAGTGAAGCGCTGCTGGCCAGAGTATCGCCCGGACCTGCAATACCGACTACTGTGATTTCCGGACAGAGACGAAGTGCCTTCTCCACAGTATCGACGGCTTCATCGGGTGTTAGAATGATTTGTGACACGCCCGGTCTGTTCTCGTCCTGATTTATGCTCCGGACGCAAAAGTTGCACTGAATATTGCAGGCCGGGCTTACCGGCAGGTGCATGCGTCCGAATTTCATATGGGCTTCACCTGAAAAACACGGATGCTTTTTAGCCAGATGTGAGAATCTCTCTGCATTTTTATTTTCCAATTCAATTGCCATTTATTGTGTCCTCCTCAATGAAAAACCGGACCGGATCTACCCTCCTATATAAAGAGGGTTCTCCGGTCCGGTCTCCAGTGTGTCTGGTCAACCAGAAATATATCATTGTCATTTTCTGCATACAGCAGGATTTGTCATAGAATTGCGTAATGCCTTGTGTCAGGCTTACACTAATCGAATCTTCTCGTTCTTGTCAATTTGGATGACTTTTCTGTCCTGAATTACCAGGGTGATTGTTCCGAACTGAACATCCTCGATCAGGTCAAGCAGCTTATTGAAATTAGCATCCGATATGGAATTGAGAATGCGGTCGCAATTGATCTTCCGGTTTGTCATAGTTAACCCCCACAGCGCAGAATAGGTCGCTTCTCTCATTTATGCAACAACTTCCTGTACAGCAACACATTCGCATCATAATTACCTCACAAACCTTCCGTTTCATCCGTTCATTTTTAATTCCTAGTTAACTTATATGAGTTATCGGATTTGTATCTATAATAATAAATACAGCCACTCATGTCAACCCTTTTTGCAAATAAACCTGCAACAAAATTTTCCGGTCACTGATCTATTCGCGAAAATTTCCGCCGGCACGCAGAAGAAGTGAACTCACCAGCACACTGATTGAGCTGAACGCCATGGCAAATCCTGCCAGAGTAGGACTCAGAAGACCGCCGGCTGCAGCCGGAATGAGGATGATATTGTATATAAAGGCAAAGAATAAATTGATGTATATTCTGCGGACAGTCCTCCCGGCCAGATGAACCGCCTGTGCAACATTTACAAGGTTAGTATTCAGGAGCACGATATCGGCCGTATCAATTGCCAGATCCGTACCGGATCCGACAGCAATTCCGACATCCGCCGCCGCAAGAGCCGGCGCATCGTTGATTCCGTCTCCGACCATAATGACATGATGCTTTTCACGCAGAAAGAGAATGACCTTTTCTTTTCCCTCCGGCAGGACCTCGGCAAAGACCTGCCCGATTCCAAGCTCCCGGGCGGCACCTTCGGCTGCGGCGCGGGAATCACCCGTAAGCAGCACCAGCTGAAGGCCTTTCTTTTTGAGAAGCCGGACTGCATGCAGGGCGCTTTCCCTGACATGATCCGACAGTGACACAACCGCTTCTATTTTTAAGTCAACAGCGGCATATACTCTTGTGTCCCCCGGATTCCCCTCTTGCCCCGGCAGATCCGATATTGGAATGCCGCATCCCTTTTCCTCAAGGAAGGCAAGAGTACCGACATGGACAGGCTTTCCGTCAATAACCGCTTCAACACCTTTTCCGGCATACGATGCAAAGGATGAGGGTTCCGGAATCTGACCGCCTTCTTCCAGTGCATAACGGCAGATAGCCTTTCCGATAGGGTGTTCCGAGAATTTCTCAGCGGAAGAGATCAAAGGGAGCAGTTTCCCCTTCGTCCATGCATCCGGATGATAAAGATGCACGGACGCAAGCTGAATGTTCCCCTCAGTAAGTGTTCCCGTCTTGTCAAAGACGACCATGTCCGCACGGCTCAGATGCTGCAGTGTCTCCCCGCCCTTTACAAGGATTCCCTTGCGGGCAGCCATACCTGTACCGACGATCAGCGCTGTCGGTGTGGCCAGCCCCAGGGCGCAGGGACAGGAGACTACCAGGACGGCAACCGCACGGATCAGCGCAGTCTTAAAAAAGAACGGGGCTCCGTGGAATACCATGTAATACCAGTACAGGAAAGTACCGCAGGAGATCAGAATCACAGCAGGGACAAAATACATGCAGATCTTATCGGCAAGAATCTGTATAGAGGCTTTCTGTGCCTGCGAAGCCGCAACCAACTGAATGATCTTCGCACAACATGTATCCTCTCCAACCTTTTCCGCTGCAAATATAAACGACCCGCTCTGATTGACGGTGCCTCCGGTCACAGTACTTCCAGCTGTTTTCAGCACAGGCATATGCTCTCCCGTAAGCATCGATTCATCTACAAAGGATTCGCCGGACAGCACGGTTCCGTCAACAGGAACGCGTGAACCGGGACGTACGAGGATGCTGTCGCCCACCTTGACTTCCGATGTCCTGCTCTCGATTTCTGATCCGTCAGCAAGAACGACAGCCGTATCCGGCGCAAGCGAGAAAAGGGAATCGACCATCTGGCTAGTTTTTCGTCTGGCTTTTGCCTCCAGGTATTTCCCAATAAGCACAAGGGTTATAACCGTCGCGCCTGATTCAAAATACAGGTCTGCGCGGTGATAAATCTGTCCGTATTGACTGATGGACAGATAGAGGCTGTAGAAATAGGTTGCGGATGTCCCGAGAACTACCAGAAGATCCATGCTCGCAGCCCGGTACCGCACGGCATAAAATGCATTCCTGTAAAAACGCGCCCCGATCAGAAATTGGATCGGAGTCGCCAGGGCGAGCTGAAGGCGCCAGTCTCGCAGGAATTCCAGATGGTAATACCAATATACGGCGAGCTTACTGAAGTAGGTATTAGCATTCGGATCAAAAGCCCGGTGGCATCCGTTCATCCCGCACAGAAGCATCATGATAAAGAGCGGTGTAACCAGCACGATTGCTGCTATGAGAGTCATTTTCTCTTTCTTTTCATAACGGTCCTGTCTCATCTGCGATGATGTGTCGCCTTCTTCAACAACAAAGAACCCTACCTTTTCGATTTGCCCGGCGATCGTCTGTGCCGTCACAAGATCCCCGTCATATTCGATGGCTGCCTTCTCGGAAGCATAACTCACCTGTACCTTAAGAATTCCCTCCATACGCTCCAGTGCATTTTCTATTTTGATCGAGCATAAGGTACAAGTCATGCCGGATATCTTCATAATTGCCTGTGTTCCCATGAATACATTCCCTCCCCTTTGAAAGCCGGAAAAGACGGACTGCTGCATAATATCCGGCTACAGATATCAGGCAGCAGTCCGACGGGTTTGTCCGGTTATATGCGTTTAACTGTCAGACTGATTTCTTCTTTTCAATACATAGATAAAAACTCCTGCAGCGGCTGCGGTCAGCACAACTCCTGCTGCCGTCATGATCCTTGTTTCCTTTTCACCGGTCTTCTGAATTCCGGCAATTTGTCCGGAAGTTACTGTAGAACCTGCCTGCACTGCCGGAGTTACTGCAGCCACGGCCGCGGCCTGTGTGGCTGCGGCTGTCGATGACGGCAGTACTGCGGCCGGAGCGGATGTTTCCGTTAATTCGGATACTTTAACAACCGGATACAGCAGTCCGTTATTGGTGCCCGCCGTGTTTTTCGTTTTCTCTCCGGTGTATTGTCCGGTAATGTGGATTGTTACATGGTCTTGTGCTTTTGCTGTAATAAGAAGATTGGCCGCAAGAAGCTGTCCGCCTGTCGGCAGTATACCTGCCTTTGTGGAGAATGTGCCGTCAAAATAGGCGAAGCTGTAGGTGCCGTCCGCTTCAAGGACAGCAGTTCCGTATCCGCTTGCAGCACATCCCGGCATTGTAAGGCACATAATGCCATCTGATCCGGGGTCAGCATTGCCTGTAAAACAGTCTTCATCAATGATATAACCTGTCAGATCTGCAGCGACCGGTGTAATGGCTGCTGCCTCCGTTATCCCCTGGACGGTGATAACCCTGAAATCCGCACCCGAAGTACCGTCATGAAGTGTCTGTGTTCGTACATCATCTGTCAGAGTTCCCGACACCTGAATGGCTATGTGATTTGATTTGGAGGATGTCTCCACAAGATTCCTGGCCAGGGCCTGACCGCCTGAAACGGCAGGGTCACCGGATGCTGCCGGATAGACGGTACCGTCGAAGAAGTAGAAATCATATTCACCCGTACTGTTCAGTACAGCAATTCCATATCCGGTATGAGCACAGGAGGGCATCTTAAGGCATCCCAGTCCGTGCGCGGCCGGTGATCCTGTACTGCCGAAATAGCAGCAGGATGTCAGCAGATATCCGTCGAGAGTTACGGCTCCTGAAGCAGGAGCTGCCAGCGCAGCGAAGGGTACTGTAAGCGGCACGGCAAGAAGGCTGATACAAAGAATGAACCTCATGACAAGCATTCGGCACATACCCGATCCCCCCCTGCTCACTTTTTTCTTTTTCCCGAAAATGTGTGTGTTCATTTCTTTGTTCCTCCTTATATTTTTTATGTTAAAAGCGCCGGGTTATCGATGACCCTGATCTTGCTTTCAATCATTCCCATCCAGCATGTATATACATAATCACCCTGTTCCTGCGGTGTGAAAGTGACAAGGGTATCCCCTGACGCCAGCTTCACATCAAGGCCGTATTCAGGTACGATGATCTCGTTGTTGCAGTCGTTGATATCTTCCGCACCGGCATGGATTGTCCATTCGACCGGAATTCCCTCATATACTTCTATTGCCTGGTAACTGTCGGCCCCGATTTCAATGCTCACGGTCTGCACCGTCCCATGCAGGGCAGCCTTCTCATATTCCCCGTCTGCCGCAGCGGGCAGTATCTGTACGCCCAGAAGCGCCATCCCGCGGCTTAGCATGATGACGCCGAGAACAGCAACCAGGAAAGCGCTGACACGGAGAATCGCCCTGGAGGCGCCTTTGCTGATATAGCTTCCCAGCACCCCGAACCCGAAGAGCCCCGGCATGGTTCCCACTGCAAAACACAGCATGGATAGAGCGCCGATCAGAATACTTTTGGTCCCGAGTGCATAGATCTGAACAATCTGCATCGGACCGCACGGCATAAGACCGGTAAGAAGCCCGAGAATGAACGGACTTCGGTAACCGGGACGGCCGATACCGAGCTTTTTGAGAAGCCCTTTGGGAAGGCCAAAGTGAAGTCTGCGCAGTCCGGAAAATATCCCAAGCATGTTGACCGCCATCAGTACCATAAAAATGCCGCCGATGATCGGAATGAGTCCTTTCAAAACACCTGAGAGAGCCAGTGTTTGTCCAAGTCCCCCGATCAGTCCGCCGACCACGGTATAGGAAATCAACCGGCCGGCATTATAGAATGCTGACGGCAGAACAACATTTTTATTTGCATCCGGCTTCTCAATGCTCTGTGAGAGCACCAGTCCCCCGCACATCCCGACACAATGAATCGATGTCAGAAGTCCGAAGCCAAGAAGAATCCCGAAATTAGCCCCGTCTTCCAGGTTGGGAAGATATTTCATGTAGAAGAGGTCTTTTACAAATCCGGTTACAGGAATATGGAAAACCACCTGCAGCATGAATCCTGTCAGAATGAGTCCACCCGCGCCAATCAGGACTTTCACCCATGCGGGCGTCAATCCTTTTAATGTTTGTTTCTCCTGTACTGTCAAGATTTTCACCTCCCCCGCATACACAAAAAGCCGCATATCCTCCTGCATTTTGCAAAAAGATATGCGGCCTCTGGTTTTCCAGTCAACCACGGCTGTTATTATTCACAGCCGTTTATACATTACATCCATCAAATTCTTGAAAATTCATGCAGTGCACTCAATTCATATCATTCATATGGTTTTAGTAAGATTATACACGCTGTATTATTTCTGTCAAGCAGAATTTTTAATCTTACAATATAAAAGCTGCGCGTGAAAATCTTGTAGGTGAGGTCTTATTGTGAAATCCCTCTTATAAAGGTATTCCCGTGAAAATATTCTCAGATGTGGAATCTCTTCAGCCGAAGTGCATTCGATACGACAGATACCGAGCTCATTGCCATCGCTGCCCCGGCAAATATCGGGCTTAAAAGCGGACCTCCGAATGCATACAGGATCCCTGCAGCAATAGGGATGCCGGCCAGATTGTAGAAGAAAGCCCAGAAAAGGTTCTGCCGGATGTTGCGGATTGTTGCGCGGCTCAGTGCGATCGCTGTCGAGACTTCACGCAGGTCTCCCCTCATGAGCACGATATCGGCTGATTCCACTGCAATGTCCGTACCGGTCCCGATCGCCATGCCGATGTCAGCGGCTGCAAGAGCCGGAGCATCATTGATGCCGTCCCCGACCATCGCAACGACTTCACCCTGCTCCATAAGCTTAGTGACGGCACGTGATTTGTCCTGGGGGAGGACGTCCGACAGCACGTCGGTGATGCCGACTTCGGCTGCAATCGCAAGGGCGGTATTTCTATTATCCCCGGTCAGCATAACCGTCTTTATTCCAAGATCCGTAAGCTTACGGATCGCTTCCCTGCTCGATGGCTTCACCGTATCGGCAACTGCCATAACAGCAAGAAGAACATTGTCCGAAGCAAGATAGAGGATTGATTTCCCTGCGGCGGAAAACGCATTCATGTCCGAAGCAGAAGCCTGAAGGTCAATCTTCTCTTCATCCATCCATTTCCGGTTGCCTATGATAACGCTTCGTCCCTCGATCACGGCACGGATGCCTCGTCCGGGAAGGGCTTCAAAAGACGCCGGTTCCGCAAGAACAAGCTTCTTTGCCCTGGCTGCCTCGACAATCGCCCGGGCAATCGGGTGCTCCGATCCTTTTTCGGCAGAAGCACAAAGGATGAGTACTTCGTCTTCCGATAAAGGTTTCCTGTCGGCAAGCGGCTTGCTGTCAGAGAGCGGATTACTCCCGTCAAGCGGTTTGCTGTCAGAGATCGGATTACTCCCGGCAAGCTTTTTACCGTCAGAATCCTCACTTCCGGCAGTCATTTTCAATCCCTGTAATCCCGTTTTTGTTCCATATAACCGCAGATCCGTCAGGACAGGTTTGCCCTCGGTAATCGTACCTGTTTTATCAAAAACGACAGTTGTGATCTTGTGTGTGGTTTCAAGTGCCTCCCCGCCTTTAATCAGAATGCCCAGCTCCGCACCTTTTCCGGTACCAACCATAATCGCTGTAGGCGTTGCAAGTCCAAGGGCACAGGGACAGGAAATCACGAGGACGCATACAAATACATTAAGTACAAAGGAGAAGTCTTTCCCGGCAATCGCCCATGCGACCGCCGCGACCAGTGCAATGCCGAGGACAGACGGCACAAAATACAGTGAAATCTGATCGGCAAGCCGTGCGATCGGGGCCTTTTTGCCCTGCGCATCCATGACCAGCTGAATGATTTTGGAAAGAGCCATGTCCTCCCCTGTCTTTGTGACGCGGACAGTCAGCAGCCCCTCCTGGTTGATGCTGCCGCCGATGACGTCGCTTCCGGCCTCTTTGTCGACAGGAAGACTCTCACCGGTAAGAAGTGACTCGTTGACCGACGAGAACCCTTCACTTACGATGCCGTCTGCAGGGACGGATGTTCCCGGACGGACACGGACAAGATCTCCCGGAACAAGTGTATCGATTGGAACTTCGATTTCCTCGCCGTCCTTCAATAGAAATGCTGTTTTGGGCTTCAAATCCATAAGCTTCCTGATTGCTTCCGATGTACGGCCTTTGCTCCTGGCTTCAAGGTATTTGCCGACCATGACAAGCGTCACGACAATCGCTGCCGACTCAAAATAGAGGTTCTTCGCCATCTCGTGGTCACCCATTATGATAAGGACAAGTGCATATACTCCATACAGGAAAGCACTTGCGGTACCGACGGCAACGAGTGTATCCATATTCGGAGCACCCTTCAGAAGTACGCGTATGCCCCGCGTATAGAACCTGCTTCCCGCAATAAGAACCGGGATGCACAGCAGAAGTTGTACCAGAGCAAAAACAACCGGATGCATGTGCATGCTCATAAATTCCGGAAGCGGCAGACCGAGAACCGGAAACATATGAGACATCGCAATATAGAAGACGGGCGCGGAGAAAGATGCGGCAACAATCAGTCTCGTGCGCACATTGTGCACTTCCCGCGCGACGGCATCCTGCCGGTCCTTTTTGGCACCCGGCGCCGATTCATCGACCAGTCCGTAGCCGGAATCCTCAACCGCTTTCCTGATCTTCTCAAAATCCATCTTCGATTCATCATACCGGACCCGGAGATCTTCCGTCGTAAGGTTGACCTCTCCGAGTTCAACACCAGGAAGATTGGATACGGTCTTCTGGACATGAGCCGAACAGGCGGAGCACGTCATACCGGTAACTTTATATTTTTTCTCAATCATGATAATTCCTCTATTCCTATCCTTGTGCATACAATAGAATTCCTTATACCGAAACATATCATCATGTATAATTATGATAATCTGTATGCTTTTTTATCGTACCACTCGATACATTTTTCAGCAGTATGCCGTAAAGTTGACAATTGAAACACGCATAGCGTATTCTCTCTTGAGAAAATCATAAAGAATGATAGGTGAAATACAAATTATGGACGATCTCAGAGCCACATCACAAAATATCCTCCCCGGCGCACCCTCCTTTGCATCCGGAATCCCGGATCCCCGGAGATGGGTAATAATGATCCTTGTTCTCCTCATGACTTTTATGGATACCCTCGACAGCAGTATCGTTAATGTTGCGCTGCCGACTATGAGTGAAAACCTCGGTGTCAACTCCGGGGTCATCGCCTGGGTTGTCGCAATATATCTGATTGTCATATCCGCATCAATCCTGGTATTCGGCCGCCTCGGCGATATGTACGGGCAGACGCGTATTTTCAAAATCGGAATCATTCTTTTCACCGTAGGCTCCGCTCTCTGCGGCATTTCCCACAGCCTTGCTTTCCTTCTGATCGGCCGCTGCGTGCAGGCGATCGGTGCGAGCGCAACTATGGCCAACAGTCAGGGCATCATCACACGTGTATTCCCCGGAAATGAGCGCGGCCGCGCACTCGGATTCATCGGATCCGCCGTCGCGCTGGGTTCCCTGACCGGTCCTGCCCTCGGCGGCCTTATTGTCTCGGTCACGAGCTGGGACTATATCTTCTGGATCAACATTCCGATCGGCGTAATATGCTTTTTACTGTGTATGAAATTTTTCCCCAAAAACGTCACCCGGAAAGACGAGAGTATGGACCTTCCCGGTGCTGCTCTGTTTACTTTATTTATAGTGCCCCTTTTCTTTGCCATCAATCAGGCCCAGGTCTGGGGAATAGGCGATCCAAGGATCCTTGCGGGAATTGCGGCAGCCATCGTCGCCCTGGTGCTTTTCATAATCGTCGAAAAAAAGAGCAGCATGCCTTTGCTTGACCTCACAATTTTCAAAAACACCTGGTTTACCATCAGCATTATCTGCGGCTTTTTGAGCTTTGTCGTACTATTTACCGCAAATATCGTTCATCCGTTCTATCTGCAGGATGTGCTTGAATTCTCACCGGGAACGGCAGGACTTCTTATGACTGTCTCCCCGCTTCTGATGGGCTTCACAGCCCCCGTCGCAGGATACCTGTCCGACAGGATCGGATCAGAAATCCTGACACTGGTCGGGCTCAGTATTACGGCAGTCGGAATGTTCCTGATGGCAACAATGAACCAGAATACCTCTGTCCTTCTGATCTGCGTATTCGTCGGTATCGTTGCCGTCGGCAACGCCAACTTCCAGTCGCCGAACACCGCCATGGCCATGTCGACCGTCAGCAGGGACAAGCTCGGCATCGGCGGAAGCGTCAACGCGCTTGCCAGAAACCTCGGAATGATAACCGGCATCAGCCTCTCGACCGCGCTCCTTTACGGCAGCATGAGCCGGCAGCTCGGCTACCATGTCACAGGCTACGTTGCCGGGCAGAACGAAGCCTTCCTCTACGGAATGCGCACAGTCTATCTGGTTGCCACTGGCATCTGCCTGGTCTGTGTAGTCATAACCGCCGTCAGGCTGTTCAAGAAAAAATCCAAAACCGCTGCCTGATAATCAGGCAGCCGGCGTCGGCGCAGTTGTCGGGACAATGACACCGGCTGCAATGGCTTTGCTTTCATGCTCCTCCAGTGTATCCGAATAAACAAAGACACCGGACTTATCGGTAAAGAAATACAGGGATTGAATACCGGAAGGGTTGATCGCGGCTTCCATGGCAGACGAGCCCGGATTGCAGATCGCTCCGGCCGGCAGCCCTTTATGAATGTACGTGTAATAATTATTGTAGTAATTGGTAAGATCGCCCTTGACGTATTCCTCAATAATGTAATGGTAATACGTATACGTGGAATCAATATCCAGCGTCATATTTTGCGCCAGCCGGTTATGAATCACCGCAGACACATTAGCTCTTTCCGCGGCATCTGATTCTTTCTCAATCAGAGACGCAATGACAACGGCCTGATCGAGTGTCAGATCCTTCGCCTCGGCTTCAGCGGAGAAAGTAACAGCGTGCTGCTCGAAATTGTCGAGGAACTTCTTCCAGACACTTGCCGGGCTTTCATTCAAGAAAAAATCATATGTGTCGGGATACAGATACCCTTCCAGCTGAAAACAGCGGTTCGGTGTTGACGAAGCCGCCGGCAGGAAACTGTATTGACTGAAATTATCAGAAGTGGCATAACTGAACAGCTTATCAAAAGAATTGATACCCTTCGATTCAAGCAGCAGGCAAATCTTGGCCAACGTATAGCCTTCGGGAATACTGATCCTTATAACATCCGAGGTAGTCTCCGCTGTCACGGCCGCTGAAGAAGATGATGCAGTTGATGACGATGAGGAAGACGCCGTTGAAGCATTCGAATCACCTGATGATACATTAGTTGACGCCGCGGCGCTGACATCTCCGGATACATCCTGACTGGCAGCAGATGTCCCTTCCGAAACAGCAGCATTACTGCCGCAGGCTGCGGTCATCGGCAGTACAAGGCAGGCAGCAAGTAAAAGTATGAGAACATTCTTTTTCATAATTTTAAGTTACACTCCTTATTATATGACTCCCTATTATGAACCGTACACTCACAGACACCGGCATCAAAGCATTTCCAATACCAACCTCTATTATACCCCTTTCGCCAAAACGCAGAATAGAACGGAGAAAATAACAATTGACTTTCCCATCAATAATTAGTACAATTTCAGAGCAGGTTTGCGCAAGCAATCTGTGATAGCAAAACGTCATGGAGAGATGGCTGAGCTGGTCTAAGGCGCACGACTGGAAATCGTGTGAGCGGTTGAACGTTCCGAGAGTTCGAATCTCTCTCTCTCCGCCACCCAAGACCCCGTAACCGCAATGGTTTCGGGGTTTTTGCTTGTCCTTGACATGGGGTACACATTAATTTCCGAGCCAAAACGGGCTGTTTTTCGAGATCATTTCTAACACTTTTCTAACACTTTTTACATGAATGTGTTTTTCTAACAGTGTCTGCATGAAAAATAGCACAGCTGGTTATAAGAATAGGTAGCTGCATAATCGCAACTACCGCTCCATTTCTCCCTTTTTCCTTACGGGTTTGTTTTGGCGTAATCCCGGGGAAGTGTTTTTTTCACCTGCTTTGTTATCTGTGCCCTGATCCTGTGACTCTTTTATCTCTTCATCGTCACCGAAGATTTTTCCTATGCTGACGGCGGTTTCCTTTTTGCTCTCTTCATATATGTGGGAGTAGGTATCGCTTGTAATGGTGATAGAGCTGTGTCCAAGCCAATCTTTAATAATGCTCAGGCTTACGCCGTCTTTTACAAGCAGCGAGGCACAGGTGTGGCGCAGGTCATGAACACGAGGGATCTGCAGCTCTCCATCGGCTATTCTGAATCGGGCGAATCTCTC
>Ga0209429_10001753_pt1 | contig 13135 bp, 13 predicted proteins | sample BarGraNGADG00212_3_FD_184493 | JGI IMG/M metagenome (GOLD analysis project Ga0209429, IMG submission 184493) | Arctic peat soil microbial communities from Barrow, Alaska - Barrow Graham LP Ref core NGADG0004-212 (SPAdes) (version 2) | ecosystem: Environmental > Terrestrial > Soil > Wetlands >... | reverse complement strand
GTGTACCGGCGCCGGCAGCTCCGGCTGCTCGGGCTCGCGTGCCGGCGGCTTGCCAGCGGTCACAGGCTTGGCCGCGCCAAGGAGCTCGGTCGGCTCCTCGGCAGAGTCCTCGTCGGCCAGCAACGGGGTGTCGTATGCCTCGTCCACGCCGAACGCCAGGTCCTTCGGCGAATCCCGGCGAGCCAGCACTTTCTCGGCGAGCTCCTTCGCACCGTGGATCACCTGGTTGAGCGGGCGTCCGATCACGACGAGCACGCCGAACAGCGTCAGCAGGAACAGCAGCGGCGCCGCCACCCACTTCGTGAGCAGATCGGCGAGGAACGAGCTGGACAGGAAGCCCACGACGCCCCCTGCACGGCGAACCGCCTCCATGTTCGCGGGCCGCGGCAGTCCGTTGGCGATGTGTACTTCTCCGAGAGCGCCCAGCACGATCGCGATCCAGCCGACGAACTGGCGTCCCCAGGGACCGTTCCGGTCAGGGTGCCTCAGGGTCCGCCAGGCCATGACGGCGAGCAGAACCGGCGTCGCGTAGGCGCCGACGCCCACGGCGGACTCGATGCCTTGTCGCAGCGCGTTGCCGACCGGTCCCGGGATCTGGAACCAGAACGTGGCGATCACGACGATGGCGAGCGCGACCAGCGAAAGGCCCGCACCGTCACGGCGTAGGGCGGGTTCCAGGTCACGAGCGCCGTTGCCGATGCCACGGGCGAGCCCGCCCAGACCGCGGGCCAGGCCGCGCCAGATCGCTGCGAGACCGCGCCCGATCGCCGGCAGCACGCCTGGGCGTGTGCGCTTGCGGGCGCGCGAACGCGTGGTCTGCTTGGTGGTCTTGCTCCCGCTGGTCCTCGTTCCCGAACCGGCTCGCGGAGACGCCGTACTGCGGGACCGTGGCGGGGAAGGTGCCCGGGTCGCCATGGAACAAGAATCTACGCGACCCGTACGCCATTCCTGTGGACATTCGCCCGAGCCTGTCGGCGATTCGGGTGCGTCGCGGGGACGCCGCTCGACCTCAGCGGCGGAAGTGATCCCAACCCGGGGCCTCGTCGTACGGCTGCCCGTCCACGAGCACACCAGGCTCGGCGTCACTGACGACCCCGATCACCTGCCACTCCGGCGGCACCTTGCCCAGCGGGAATGTGGCGGCCAGCGCGTGGTCCTCGCCGCCGGTGAGGATGAACCGCAGCGGGTCGGAGCCGGTCGCGGCCGCAACGGCGTGCAGCGGCTCCGGAACGTCGAACCGTCCCGAGTCGAGGTCGAGGCACACCTGTGAGGACTCCGCGATGTGTCCGAGATCGGCCATGAGCCCGTCGCTCACGTCGATCATCGCGGTCGCTCCGGCGAGACGGGCCTCTGCCCCCGCGCCGTACTGCACCTGGGGCAGCTGGTACGCCTCGACGAGCGCACGCGGCGAACGGAAGCCACGGCTCAGGACCGCCAAACCACCCGCTGACCAGCCGAGCCGGCCGCGGACCGCCACGACGTCACCGGGCTGCGCGCCGGAGCGCAGTACGGGCACGGTGCCGCGGGTCTCCCCCATCACCGTGACCGAGATCACGACATCGCGACCACGCGTCAGGTCGCCCCCGACGAGGACCGCGCCAGCTGCTTCGCATTCCATACGGATGCCCTTGGCCAGATCGTCGATCCACGCGACGGGGATGTCCGCCGGTAGGGTCAGACCGACCAGTACGGCCCCCTGGTAGGCCCCCATGGCCTCGATGTCTGCGGCGGCCCCAGCGACCGCTCGCCGCCCGAGCATCTCAGCCGGAACCCAGTCCCGCCGGAAATGGACGCCCTCGACGAGCACGTCGACGCTGGTCACCGACGACCCGTTGACGAGGAAGACCGCCGCGTCGTCGCCCGGGCCGACACTCACCGCGGGCGCGACCGGCAACCCCTTGGTGATCCGGGAGATGATGCCGAACTCGCCGAGCGAACCGACGGTGTCCTGTTCCATGCGTTCACCGTACTGGTCCGTCCTGCCCCGAATTGCGTGTGTGTTTTTACCCCCCGTGCACGCCGCCGGATGGCCTGTGCCACGATGGCAGCAAGAGACCAGGGTGGCGCGTCGACGGGGACGCAGCCGGACCCGAAGTTTTGTCCTAAGGAGGGGCAGCCCATGGCTGTGGCAGTCAAGTACGGATGGCTCACCGACGAGCCGATCATCACCCCTGACGGTTCACTGGTGACGACGGACGGTGGCGTGACCGTTGCGCGGCGCGTCCTGACCATGTACCCCGGTGCCGTCCTACTCGGTAACTCCACAGGCAAGGCGGACGGCTTCGACGTCGTGACATTCGAGGATCTCGATCCGACGACGCTCGTCATCAACCTCGACGTCATCGACTCCGTCAGTGTCTTCCAGCGGCTCCACCGCAGCGGTGCTGAGCCGAGGATCATGAACTTCCAGTGGATCAACCCCTCCACGTTCCATCACCCCGTGAACTTCGCGGCGATGGGTCTCAGCTACGCGATGTTCCCGACGTTCTGCGCGGGTGAGCGCACGGCTGTCGAGGTACGAGAGGTCGCGCGCAAGTGGACCGTGCCGACCCTCGCGGATCGCGTGCGCGTCGCGTGGGCCGACCTGGGCGTGCGGGCCGAGATGGTCCGCGCGCGTCAGGCGACGGACATTCCCGTCGTCCTCTACCCCGCGATCTCGACCATCGCGCGTAAGCAGCCGCAGGCCTTCGTGGAGATCGTCGAAGCGGTCGCCAAGCAGACCCCGATCCGCGTCGAGGCTCGCCTCAACACCACCGCGCTCGCCAGCGAGACCGCCATGTACCTGTCGCGTCAGAAGTGGGCGAAGGTGCAACCGCTGGCCAAGGGTCGCGAGGAGTACTGGGGCGAGCTGTCCCGCACCACGGCTTACGTCGGGACGGCCACCGAGGAGGCGTACGGCCTCGAGTACGTCGAGGCGCTCATGGCCGGCGCCGTGGGCATCCTTCCGGACAAGCCGTGGGCCCGCCGACTGGTGCCCGACGGCTACCCGTTCCTGTACACAAGCAAGACTCAGGCCGAGCAGATGCTGCTCCGCGCGGTCACGTCGCCCGACCAGTGCCGCGCCGAGGTCGACGCCGTTGCGGCGCGCACCCTCGGTACGACCTCGACCACCGGCGCGCTCCAGGCCTGGATCCAGGCCAACCACAATGTCGCCAACTTCGACGAGAAGTTCAAGGCCCAAGTCACGCAGTGGTTCGGCTGACAGACGCTGTTGCGAAGGGGCCGACGATCACCCGTCGGCCCCTTTGCATGTCTGGTGACTGGTGTCAGCGCAGTCCGACCGGGCGCGCGAGAGCGAGGTCGAGCAACCGGGTCACCAGCTGCGTGTACGCGACGCCGGCGGCTTCCCATAGCTTCGGGTACATGGACGTCGCCGTGAAGCCCGGCATGGTGTTGAGCTCGTTGAGGATCACGTCGCCGTTAGGGAACACGAACGTGTCGACGCGGGCGAGACCCTCGACGCCGAGGGCTACGAAGGCCCGTACGGCCAGTTCGCGTACTCGCTCGAGCACGTCGGCGGGGAGGCCGGCCGGTATCACGAGGCTGACCGGCTGATCCGGGAGGTACTTCGTGGCGAAGTCGTAGAACCGGCTCTCCGTGTGCACGTCGATCTCTCCAGGAAGCGCTGCCACCGGCGGGCCATCGAGCGAGCCGAGTACGGCGCATTCGATCTCGCGGGCTCCGGTGATCCCCTGCTCCACGATGACCTGGGGGTCGAAGCAGCGAGCCTGCCCGATGGCCGCCGGGAGGTCTTCGGGGGCCGTGACTCGGGTGATGCCCATCGACGAGCCTCCCCGGGCGGGCTTCACGAACCACGGCGACGCGAGGGTCGCGATGCGAGCGAGGCAGGAATCGGCGTCGGACCGCCAGTCGGCGTCGGTCACGATCACGTACGGGCCGGTGGGCAGCCCATGGACCGCGAACTGCTGCTTCATGGCGCCCTTGTCCTGGCAGACGGCGCTGGACAGCACGCCTGCGCCCACGTACCGGAGGCCCATCATCTCGAACAGCCCCTGGATGGTGCCGTCCTCTCCGAACGGGCCGTGAAGCAGAGCGAATGCCACGTCCACCGGGGTCCGATCGACGAGGGCATCTCCGTCGACTCGGGCCACATCTGCACCTGACGCGGTACGGATGAGTACGGCGTCGGGCAGGGACTCGTCAACGATCGGCAGAGAAGCGTCCACGATCGCGTAGGAACTCACCAGCGCCTCGTCGACCGCCACCCAGCGGCCGCCCTTGGCGATGCCCACGCAGATCACGTCGAAGCGATCACGATCGAGAGCCCTCAGCACGCTGCCAGCCGTCAGGCACGAGACCTCGTGCTCCGACGAGTCACCGCCGAAGACGAGCAGCACACGACTGCGCACGCTGAGTCCCTCCTCGCCTCGTCCCAGTCGCCCACCCTAAGGGATCAGTGAGATCCGCTGCTGCGGGGGCCTTGATCGATCGGCACGTGGCGCTGGAGCTCCGGGTCCCAGCGCTGTGTCGGCACGGGCTCACCGCGCACGATCGCCACCTGCTCGGTGATCGCGTCGATGATGCGCCGGGTCGCGTCCGCGAGGACCTCCTTCGTCAACGGCTGCGACCGTAGGTCCTCGAACTCGATCGGGTCGCCCGCGATGGCCCGGAACACGTGGTGGCGACTGAGCACCAGGGGGAAGCCGTGCTTGTGGTAAGGCATGAACTGGTGGCTGCCCCACTGCCCGATCGGGATGACCGGCACGTCCGACTCCAGCGCGAGCCTGGCAGCGCCTGTCTTGCCCTCCATCGGCCAATGGTCTGGATCGCTGCCCTTCGTCCCCTCGGGATAGATGCCGACGAGCTTGCCGGCGTTCAGCGCAGCCTTGGCAGCGGCCAGGGAGTCCTTGGCCCGCTCGGACTGCCGATCGACGGGGATCTGACCGCAGGACCGCGCGAGCCAGCCCAGGCCAGGAGCCTTGAAGATCTGTACCTTGCCGAGGTATCGCACCCAGCGTCCGGCGCCGTAGATCAGGTACAGGCCGACGGCCACCGGGTCGAAGTCGGAGGTGTGGTTGATCACGACGAGTACGCCGCCCTGCTTGGGCACCTTCTCGGTAGCCCGCCAGTCGCGATCGCCCGCCCATCGGGTCACCAGACTGAGGAGCTTCGCGAGCCTGCGGTAGACCACCTCTGAGGGCTCATGGTTCACGTCACGCAACCGGGGCCATGGGTCTCGTCGGCTTACCTGGGTCAAGGCCACATCTCTCCCTCGCCGCCTGTGCGGGTCCGTTGCGACACCCTAGCGTCCGCCCCCGCCACGCGCCCGTACGACCTCGCTGGCGGGCGACGTGCCTGCCGCGTCACACTGTGGGACATGCCTGCCCGCACCGTGACAGTGACGATCAGCGATGACGTACCCGCCCCGGACGGGAGCTGGGCGGCCGTCGACACCTGGGGTCGTCGTGTCCTGGTCACCCTTCGCTCCGACGGATCGGCACCCAGGACGCTGCGGCGCGGCCAAGCCGTGCGCGGGGTCCTGCTCGGCGATCGCGTGGTCGACGCCGGGTTCTGACGCCCCGCGAAAGGCGCGGCGGCTCACTCCTTCGGAGGACTCAGCCTCGCTTCGAACCGGGTCCCGATCCGGAACCGTACGTAGTCCTTCGCGACAGCTGCCTTACGCGCACCCGTCTTCGGGTTGCGAACGGTTCGAGGCTCGCGGTGCAGCTTCTCGAAAATGCCGAAACCGGAGATGGCCACGCGGCCAGTTCGAGCCGTCTCCGCAGCGATGGTGTCGGTGACAGCCTTGAGTGCCCGTTCAGCCTCAGCCTTGTTGCCGAAGTAGTAGCGCTCGGCAATCGCGGCGATCAACTCACCCTTGTTCATCTCAGCCCCTCCCCCGCAGGTGCTTCCCTGTGCGGGACCTCTATCCGTCAATCCTATGCCTGACTAGGCACTCTACGAGAAAACAACTCAAAAAGCGCCAGCCATTCGGGGGGCGATCCGAATACCGGGAAGAGATTTTTCAGCCAGCGGTATGCACAGGGAGGGTCCGAGGCTTGAAGGTCGGTCGGTGCCCCTCGTACGTGGCGATCTGCTCGGCGTGGGTGAGGGTGAGCCCGATGTCGTCGAGACCGTTGATGAGGCGGTAGCGCGTGTAGTCGTCGATCTCGAAGGCGTACGTGCGCTCGCCGGCCGTGATCTGCTTCTCGACCAGGTTCACGGTGATCTCGGCACCCGGCGTCTCGGCGTAGGCCCACAGCTCCTCGACGACATCTTGCGAGACCGTCGCGATGAGCAGGCCGGCCTTGCCCGAGTTCGAGCGGAAGATATCGCCGAAGCGGGAGCCGATGACGACCTTGAAGCCGTAGTTCTGCAGCGCCCACACGGCATGCTCGCGAGAGGAGCCTGTGCCGAAGTCGGGGCCGGCGACCAGGATGGTCCCGTGAGAGTACGGCGCCGTGTTGAGGATGAATCCGGGATCGTTGCGCCAGGCGGAGAACAGTCCGTCCTCGAAGCCGGACCGGGTGACCCGCTTCAGGTACACGGCGGGGATGATCTGGTCGGTGTCGACGTTGCTGCGTCGCAGCGGCGTGGCGATGCCGGTGTGTGTGGTGAAGGCGTCCATGACAGTTTCCCCTTTACAGGTCGGACGGAGCGCTCAGCGTGCCGCGGACGGCTGTCGCCGCCGCTACCGCGGGTGAGACGAGATGGGTACGACCGCCCTTGCCCTGGCGGCCTTCGAAGTTGCGGTTCGAGGTGGAGGCGCTGCGCTCCCCCGGGGCCAGCGTGTCCGGGTTCATTCCCAGGCACATCGAGCACCCCGCTTCGCGCCACTCGGCTCCCGCCTCGGTGAAGACCTGGTCGAGACCCTCGGCCATCGCCTGGAGACGGACGCGCGCCGAGCCCGGTACGACCAGCATGCGTACGCCGTCGGCGATCTTGTGACCCTTGATCACCGATGCGGCAAGCCTCAGGTCTTCGATGCGGCCGTTGGTGCAGGAGCCGAGGAAGACCGTGTCCACCCTGATCTCACGCATCGGCGTACCGGCCTCCAGCGCCATGTACTCGAGGGCCCGCTGGGCTGAAGCCTTGTCCACCGGATCAGAGAAGTCTTCGGGCGACGGCACCGACTCGCTCAGCCCGACGCCCTGGCCCGGGTTGGTCCCCCAGGTCACGAACGGCGTCAGCTGGGTGGCGTCCATGACGACCTCGCGGTCGAACGTGGCGTCGGGATCCGAGTACAGGGTCCGCCAGTACGCCACCGCGGCGTCCCAGTCTTCGCCCTCGGGCGCATGCGGGCGACCCTGGAGGTAGTCGAAGGTCGTCTGGTCGGGCGCAACCATGCCCGCACGGGCGCCCCACTCGATCGACATGTTGCAGATCGTCATGCGGCCCTCCATCGACATCTTCTCGATGGTGTCGCCGCGGTACTCGACGACGTAGCCGGCGCCACCGCCCGTACCCACTCCTGCGATGAGCGCGAGCACGACGTCCTTCGCCGTGACGCCGTCCGGCAGGTCACCGGTGATCGTCACCGCCATGGTCTTCGGCTTGGCCTGCGGCAGCGTCTGGGTGGCGAGGACGTGCTCGACCTCGGAGGTGCCGATGCCGAACGCCAGCGCGCCGAACGCACCGTGCGTGGCGGTGTGGGAGTCGCCGCAGACGATCGTCATTCCCGGCTGAGTGACGCCCAGCTGGGGCCCGATGATGTGGACGACGCCCTGGTCCTTGTCGCCGAGGGAGTGGATCCGCAGCCCGAACTCGGCCGCGTTGTTCCGAAGCGTGTCCACCTGCAGCTTCGACACCGGGTCGGCGATCGGTGCGGTGATGTTGATGGTTGGTGTGTTGTGGTCCTCGGTACACAGCGTGAGATCGGGCCGGCGGACCGTACGACCCGCGAGCCTCAGCCCGTCGAACGCCTGCGGACTCGTGACCTCGTGCACCAGATGGAGGTCGATGTACAAGAGGTCGGGCTCGCCCGGCGTGGCGGTGACCACGTGGTCGTCCCAGACCTTCTCCGAAAGGGTCCTGCCCATGAGCTTCCTCGCCCTCGTCGCCTCAGTGGCCGGTCAGGAGGCCGACTCAAACCAGTATGGGGTTTACTGCCCGCCAAATGAGACGCTAGTATCAGAGTATGGACAACTCGAGTGGTGTGGGCGTTCTCGACAAGGCGGCGCTGGTGCTCAGCGCCCTGGAATCCGGGCCGACCACCCTGGCCGGACTGGTGAGCGCCACCGGTCTCGCCCGTCCCACCGCGCACCGCTTAGCGGTCGCTCTCGAGCACCACCGCCTCGTGAGCCGCGACCTCCACGGCCGGTTCGTACTCGGACCACGCCTCACTGAGCTGGCCTCCGCCGCCGGCGAGGATCGCCTGCTGGCAACTGCAGTTCCCATTCTTGCGCGCCTTCGCGACATCACGGGCGAGTCGGCGCAGCTTTTCCGCCGCCAGGGCGACATCCGCGTGTGCGCCGCCGCGGCAGAACGCCCCTCGGGTCTCCGCGACACGGTGCCTGTGGGCTCCCAGCTCACGATGAGCGCCGGCTCGGCCGCACAGGTACTTCTCGCCTGGGAGGAGCCCGAGAGGATCCAGCGAGGCCTCACGGGAGCGAACTTCTCGGCGGTGGCGCTCGCAGCCGTACGACGTCGTGGCTGGTGCCAGTCGGTCGCCGAGCGCGAGGCCGGCGTCGCGTCGGTCTCGGCGCCGGTGCGCTCGCCGTCCGGGAAGGTCATCGCGGCTGTCAGCGTCTCCGGACCGATCGAGCGGCTCACCCGGCAGCCTGGTCGCCTCCATGCGGCCGCGGTGATGGCCGCTGCCGAGAGACTGTCCGAGGTCCTGCGTCGCACGGGCGCAGCCGAGTAGGCACACTTCGGGTGCCGCAAGCCTTGTCGCACCGGCGCACAGCGTGTTCCATGGAGTGGTGATCACTTTCGATCTGGCCCGCGAGCTCGTGGTTGCCGGGATGCCCTGGATGCCCGCGTCGGGCGACCGGTTCGTCATCCCCGGCAAGGAGATGGACGAAGAGGTCTTCCACGTCGCCGAGATGACCATCGAGGTGGCGTCGCACCAGGGTGAACGGGTCGTGAAGTTCAACGGCACCACCGAGTGGGCGCTCGACTCGATCCCGTCCGACAGCGTGCTCTGGCTCCCCCGCGAGGACCAGCTGCGCGACGCTCTCGGCCAGAGCCTCGTCGCGCTCGAGCACGAGGGCAACGAGTGGATCGTCACGTACGGCTCGGGAGAGCGCCTCGAGCGCGTCCGCGACGCTGATGTGGAGTGCGGCTACGCGCGAGCGCTTGTGGCCGTACTCGAACACTCCGGCCGCTAGCCTGAATGGGTGTTCGACCTCTTCGGTGATCTCACCCCCAGCGCACTCACCCGTCCCGATGGCACCCACCTGGCGATGCTGACCGCCGAGGCGGATTCCCCCAAGGGCATCGTGCTGGCCGTTCACGGCTTCACCGGTGCCAAGGAGGACTTCGTCTTCCTTCTCCCGGAGCTGGCAGCCAAGGGCTGGACGGCCTGTGCGGTCGACCTGCGCGGGGTGCACCAGTCGACCTCGCCGGGACCGTACGACCTCGACACGCTCGCTGACGATCTGGTCGCTGTGGCGCGGCAGCTCGGCGCGCCGGTCCACCTTGTGGCGCACTCGTTCGGCGGCCTCTCGGCGCAGCGCGCGGTCATCGCCGATCCCGCAGCGTTCGCCTCGCTCACCCTCATGTGCTCCGGGCCGGCCGGCTTCATCGCGTCGGCCGACCTCATCCCCATCACGATCGACCGCGTGACGATGTTCCAGCGCGAGCTCGCTGGCCACACGCTGGAGCAGGCCTGGGACGCGAAGACGGCGTACGAGAACGTCGAGATGCATCCGGCGATGGCATCCTTCCTCCGCGAACGCTTCGTGCTGGGCAGCCACGAAGCAGCGGTGCACAACGTCGAGGACCTACTCCACGCCGGTGACGTCATCGATGCCGTGGCCGCGTCCGGGGTGCCGTGCGCCGTCATGCACGGCGAGCGCGACGGCACCTGGAACCAGGCGACCCAGAACGAGATGGCCGTACGGCTGGGTACGACGCCGGTACGCATCCCCGACTCGACCCACCTGCCGATGCTCGAGAACGTCGACGCGACCGCCGAGGCTCTCGATGGAATCTTCGCGAACGCCGCTCAGGCGACCTCAGCCGACAGGGCGTGAGCCTTCACGGCGCCGAGGATCCCCACGATCACGCCCACGTCGTGCGGGAAGATCATGTCGAGGTGGCCGTGATCGATGTACGGCGACTCGTACAGTCGGCTCGGCTCCATGAGGCCGTTGGCCGTGAGCTCGTCGATGATCAGCTGGATGAAGCGGATCTGCTCGACGGAGAACCGCGTGTGGTCGAGGAACGCTTCGAAGGCTTCCGTCGCCGCAACCCGGTCAAGGCCCACGAGTGAGCGGATGAACAGTCCGAGACCGCCGTTCTGAGCAGCGACTCGCTCCACGTCGGTCCTCGGTCCGGCTCCGGAGTCGAGCAGCATCTGCTCCAGCGCGCTCAGGTCGCCTGGCGTGAGCTGGCGATTGCGCCGCAGCCGCTGCAACGCGACGTTGTCCTGGTGCTCGCGGAGATAGGCGGCCGCCTTGGAACGTTGCCGAGGTTCATACCGGCCACCAGTCCGTACAGCGCGTCAGCCGTCGTCGCACGGAGGTCCTCGCCGATGCCGGCCTTGTCGAGCCCGCTGATGAGCGCCAGGCGCGTCTGGAACAGCCGCTCGGCCAGCGACTGCTGCGTCGAGCCGTCCGTGGTGGGCAGGTCCTGGCTGAAGAACTCGAGGTTGCCGCAGAAGTCGAAGACGAAGAAGTCGGTCTTGTCCTCGCCCGGGCCGAACAGGTCGGGCCGGAGCCGAGTGCCGCGGCCGATCATCTGCCAGAACTTCGTGAGGGAACGAACCATCTTGAAGAAGACGAGGTTGACGACCTCTGGCACGTCGATGCCGGTGTCGAGCATGTCCACGCTGATCGCGATGTGAGGCGCCTTGTCGGGCGTGGAGAAGTCGTCGATGAGGCTCTGCGCGTATGGCGTGGCGTGGGTGATGACCCGAGCGACGTGGCCCGCGTGCTGCGGCCAGCCGAGGTCGTACCGACGCTGGATGAACTCGGCGTGCGCCTGGTTCTTGGCGAAGATGATGGTCTTGCCGATGCGATCGCCACCGGCCACCCGATAGCCGTCGGCCATCAGAGTTCCGAGCACCTTGTCCACGGTGTCCTCGTTGAAGAGGAAGCGGTTGAGCTCCTCAGTGCTGACCTCGGCCGGCGGCCCGTCATCGCCCCAGTCGAGGCTGTCCCACTGGTCCTTCTCCTCCTCGGAGAGGTCGTCGTACCGAATGCCGGTCCGCAGGAACTTCGTCCCCACCGACACCGCCCGTGGAGGCACGAGATAGCCGTCGGCGACCGCCTCGTCGAGGCTGTACGCGTCGGTCGGGATTCCGTCCTCGAGGTGGAAGAGTCGGTACGTGTTGTGGTCGATCTCGTCTTTCGGCGTCGCCGTGAGACCCACGAGCAAAGCGTCGAAGTAGTCGAAGATGGCGCCGTATTTGGCGTACACCGACCGGTGCGCCTCGTCGATGACGATGAGGTCGAAGTAGCCGGGTCCGAACCGGCGTTCGCCGTCGTCGACCTCGTTGATGAGGTTGAGCATGGTGGGGTACGTCGACACGTACACCCTTCCGTCGGCGTCCTTCTCGGTGACGAGGTTGACCGTGGTGGCGCCGGGCAGCTGCGTCTTGAAGACGCCGACAGCCTGGTTGACAAGGGCGACACGGTCCGCGAGGAAGAGCACCCGCTTGACCCAGTTGGCGGCCATCAGCTGGTCGATGAGGGCAATGACGGTACGGGTCTTGCCCGAGCCCGTCGCCATGACGAGAAGCGCCTCGCGTTGCTTGGCGTCGAATGCGTCGCCGACGGCCTTGATGGCCCGCACCTGGTACGGGCGTCCGGCGATGGCCGTCTTCACGGACGCTCTCGCGAGGGGGAGCTTCGTGTGGCGGCGCTGGATCAATAGCTCAAGCTCGTCACGGGTGTAGAAGCCCTGGACCGGGCGTGGCGGGTAACCCGCTGCGTCGTCCCATAGCCAGTGCTTTCGTAGCCGTTGGTGTAGAAGATCACCGGGCGCCGACCGAAGTGCGTCTCGAGGCAGTCGGCATAGAGCTTCGCCTGCTGCTGCCCCACGCCGGCGCTCTTCCGCGTGCGCTTGGCCTCGACGACGGCGAGCGGGTGCCCGTCGTCGCCCCAGAGGACGTAATCCACGTAGCCGACGCCCTGCGCGTTGGGCATGCCGCTGACTTCGTACTCCCGATCCCGCGAATCATCGAGCGGCCAGCCGGCCTCCTGAAGGAGTACGTCGATGAACAGGTCGCGGGTCTCAGACTCGGAGTAGTCGCGATCATCGACTGCCGCATCGGCCCGAGCGGCCGCGATCTGTTGCCGTAGTGAGGCGATCTCGGCTTCGTGAGCGGCGAGCAACTCCTGCTTCTCAGCGCGGGCGGCAGCGAGGGCCGCGTCCTGCTCGGCGAATTTGGCAGCGAGTTGCACGAGCTCGGCGCGTGACAGCGGCGCCGCCTGAGCAGCGAGACTGGGATCGAACCGTACCGACATGGGCGCGGCTTCGGGGTGGGGCGAATGGTGGAATGCCGCCCACACCACAACATGATGAAGTTCTTCCAGGATTCTGCGTGCGACGTCCGGCCGAATCTCGCGGCCCTCGTGAACCGCCGTATTGCCCACCTGCCGGATGAGGTTCAGCTTGGCGGCGATGGCATTGCCGACCTTGGCCTTGAAGGTGGCGTCGTTGATCCTGGCGGCCAAGTCGTCCTGGTACGGCAGGGCGAGACCCATGACCTCGTACAAATGCGCGACCAGTTCCTCCGCGACACGTCTGCTGTAGAAGCACGCAGAGCGTGGATCGCTGACGAGGTACGACTCCGCGCGCAGGCAATCCGCGGACAACGCCGGCAGCGTGGCCTGTACGAACGCGAAATTGCTGGTCACATCACTCCTGTGGGCGTTGCGGCAATGATGGCAGCGCCGACCACGGAGTTCTTGCTTCCTGCAGAGCGTGGCAAGGGATTCCTCATTCTTTGAGCAAAAGAGCGACGTTCTCATCGGCCTGCGAGTGGTTCAGGATGGCCCAAATCGAA
>Ga0209429_10001752_pt1 | contig 13139 bp, 10 predicted proteins | sample BarGraNGADG00212_3_FD_184493 | JGI IMG/M metagenome (GOLD analysis project Ga0209429, IMG submission 184493) | Arctic peat soil microbial communities from Barrow, Alaska - Barrow Graham LP Ref core NGADG0004-212 (SPAdes) (version 2) | ecosystem: Environmental > Terrestrial > Soil > Wetlands >... | reverse complement strand
CCGGGCCGCAGGACGACCCGGCAAAGCATACGTGAGTGCACGCAAACAGGTATTGGGCGGGTCGTCTAGGAATTTTGTTGGCTCGGCCGTTAGCTACAAGGATGGTGTCTACTGGTGTAGATTCTGGGCCAGCCCTGAACATCAGCCCAGAAGCTCTCCACCAGCCCGGAAGGACCAACACATGGCCCACCCAATCCACGCAGTCGTCGCGCTTAGAGCCGCGTCGGTTGGCGTCGTCCTCGACATCCTCGACGGGCACCTGCCCGCCATCGTCCACTGGGGAGCCGATCTTGGTGACCTGACGGCCTCCGACGCGCTCGCCATGGTGCGCACCGGCGTGCAGCCGGTCGTCGCCAACCTCGTCGACGAACCCGTGCGCCTGTCTCTTCTGCCGGCGCATCACACCGGGTGGCTGGGACGTCCTGGCCTGAGCGGCTCGCGGGACGGCGAGGACTGGTCCCCGCTGTTCACCACCACGGCCCTCTGGATTGACGGCGCAGAGGTGGCCGCCAACGCCGCGACGCCGACATTCATCACCCTGAGCGGAGGCACCATTGTTGTCACTGCGGTGGACGAGGAGTCAGGACTTGAGCTGGCACTCACCATCGAGCTCACGAGGAATGGACTGCTGCGTTCACGGGCACAGCTCACCAACATTGGCGCTGCCGATTACCAGGTCGACGATCTCGTGCTCGCGTACCCCGTACCCCCCGTCGCGAGCGAACTGCTAGATCTCACCGGCCGCTGGGGACGCGAGCGCGTTCCGCAGCGCCTCGACTTCGTGGTGGGCACGCACCTGCGGGAGGGCCGCAGAGGGCGTACCGGCGCGGACGCCGCCACAGTGCTGCACGCAGGCACACCCGGGTTCGGGTTCGGTGTGGGTGAAGTCTGGGGAGTGCACGTGGGGTGGAGCGGAAACCACACTCACTACGCCGAGCACCTGTCGACGGGCGAGCGCGTCCTCGGTGGCGGTGAACTGTTGCTGCCGGGTGAGATTGATCTGCACCCCGGGGCGAGTTACACCAGCCCCTGGCTGTATGGATCCCATGGACTGGGTCTCGACGAGGTGGCTCGACGCTTCCATCGTCATTTGCGCGACCGGGCGACCCCCGTGTCGACCACGCGGCCGGTCACTATCAATGTGTGGGAGGCAGTCTATTTCGACCACGAGTTGCAGCCGCTTCTCGACCTTGCCGAGAAGGCCGCTGCGGCCGGGGTCGAGCGCTACGTGCTCGACGACGGATGGTTCGGTTCCCGCCGGGACGACTCCTCCGGCCTCGGGGACTGGACTGTCTCGTCCGACGTGTGGCCTCAGGGACTGCACCCGCTGATCAGCAGGGTCAAGGCCTTGGGCATGCAGTTCGGCTTGTGGTTCGAGCCTGAGATGGTGAACCTCGATTCCGACCTCGCCAGGGCACATCCCGACTGGGTAATGGCCACAGGAGGACGCACGCCGGTACCGTCGCGGCACCAGCAGGTGCTCAACCTGGGGATACCGGCATGCTTCGAACACATCCGGGCGGCGATCTTGGCCATCCTTGACGAGTACGGCATCGACTACATCAAGTGGGACCACAACCGCGACCTCATCGACGCCGGCACCCAGCCGGGCGGCCGCGCCGGCGTCCACGCCCAAACCGAGGCGGTCTACCGGCTGATGGACGAGATTCGAGCGGCTCACCCCGGCCTGGAGATCGAGTCCTGCTCCTCGGGTGGGTCGCGGGTCGATCTGGGAATCCTGGAGCGCACCGACCGCGTGTGGGTGTCGGACTGCATCGACCCACACGACCGCCAGCAGATGATGCGGTGGACCCAGCAACTGATCCCACCGGAGTACATGGGCGCCCACATCGCCTCGGGCGTGTCGCACACGACGGGACGGAGCCACGAGCTGAACTTCCGGGCGGCCACAGCGATCTTCGGCCACCTCGGGGTCGAGTGGGACCTGCGGAAGGCGACCCCCGCCGAACTGGCGGAACTGGCCAGTTGGATCTCCTTCTACAAGAGCCACCGGGACCTGCTGCTGGCAGGCGATCTCGTCCGCGTCGATTTCCCCGACCAGTCGCTCAATGCCTTCGGCGTCGTCGCTCCGGACAAGCGACACGCCATCTTCTCGGTGGCCACGGTGGAGCAATCCGTCGTCGCCCTTCGCGGGCGGCTGCGCTTCCCCGGACTCGACCCCACGCTCCGCTACCGCGTCGCCCCGGCCATGGTGGGCGCGGTCCCATCCGGGCTTCGACCTCCTTTGTGGTGGGGGCTCGAGCGGGACTTCTCCGGCGAGATGGAGGAACTGACCTCCCGGAAGCCCTCAGGGCTCGTCCAGACATCTCCGGAGCAAGGCGTCGTTCTACCGGGCTCGGTGCTCATCAACAGCGGCGTGGCCGACGCGCCGGTGAATCCAGATCACGCGCTGATCTACACCGTGGACGCGGTCGACTGACCGGGGGCCTGGCGCGGCATCACCTCAGCCGCAGGATTCGCGGACCACAAGGTCGGCGTGTGGATGCGGACTGCGGCGGTGACGGGGCCGATGCCGGCCTGGTCGACCAGCTCGGGGAGCTTGGGCGCTGGCCCGGTCTAGCAACGGGCCAGCGTTGCCGGCGAGCTGGTTGTCCAGGTCTAGGATCCGGTGAGCGAGGCAGACCTCCTCATCGCGGGACGTGGTCTCGGCAGGGAGTTCCTTGCGGCGACGCCACCCGCTGGTGGCCCGAATCTGGGCCGTGGTCAACGGTGTCCGAGCGTCGATCCCCAGGTCTAGAGCGGAAGGTACTTAAGGAAGATGTCCGCGAAGGCGTCGCCGGTCTGGACCAGCCAGTCCGCCAAATGCGCGGCTTGAGCTGGGTCGGTGAAGTCGCCTTCGCGCTCCCGCAAGATCCTGCTGGCCTTCCGGTTCGGCATCGGGCGCCAGTCCAGAGGGAAGCCCGGTTCTGTCTCGATCGCCCGACGGTGTTCGTAGAGCCGCCCGAAGAGTTGCTTGTCATCGCCAATGTAGAGCTCGCCGGCCACGACCTTGGACTGGGAGATGACCCTGAGCTCCACCTCGACGCCGCCCACGCCGATGCTGATGTCGTACCAGTGCTGCGCCCGAGGATTCCGCGTGAATCTGAGCGTTTGCGCGCGCTCCTCCCCGGGTTCGCGCACCAGTTCCCCGAAGTCTCGCTGGTGAGCACCGAGGGATTAGGGATCTTCGGTCGTCTGGCGTCGGCGACCCCCCGAACGCCTGCGCACGGACTCCGAGTCCACGTCCAGGCCGGCGAACAGAGCAAGTCCGGCCGCGTCGATGAACTGGTCCTCCGATGCCCTGCCCTTGTCCTCGAAGCACACTCCTTCCCGGCGCAGCAGCTCCCTGGGATCGTCGTGCCGCCCCGGGTCGTCCCACCGAAACTGGCTGGCGACCGTTCCTCCGGCTTGAAGCACCCGCCACGCGTTTGGAACTCCCGATCCGGACATGACGACCTCGCCGTACGTGGTCCACCGTGCCGCCGGAATGCCGGCCAGGATCGTAGTCACCACGGACCGCGACGAGGCAGCACTCCACCTCGGAGCCTCGGCCCCCGGTCTGAACCTCTGGGAAACCCACACGATACATCGGATCATTTCAAGCGAAATGGCCGCTATTGGACACGGCGTTCGCCTTGTGTCAACGCCGGCCGAAAACTGACCCCCCTTTGCCGGGTGGGTTCGAGGGCACCAGGGGGTCAGGATTCACCCGGCAGCGACAGCCTTGATATGTCTCGCAGGACTAGAAAGGATGCGATTCATCAGATGGATGGTCCTGGTATGCGCAGCATCCGGCCCGACGGACTAGCCTCGGTCAGAGGGACTGCACCTCGATGAGGAGAGACCATGAAGTGCACGAGACTCGCCTTTGCGGCGATTGCCACGGCGGCGGCGGCGGCGGCGCCACTCACCGAGTGCAGCGGCAACACGGCTTCCAGTGGTTCGAACACCAACACAACGCTGACGTAGTCCTTCTCGACCGGTGGATCCGCCGACAACGCGACACGGGAGCACGTTGCGGACGTGGTCACCCAGGTCTAGCGGGGATGGATCTGCCACATGCGGGCAGCAGGCTGAGGGTCGTCCGTCGCGACGTGTAGGACCCCGTTCCGCAATTCCTCGTGCCAAGAGGCGAAGAGGCGCGGGTCCGGATAAATCTGTTCAACGGTGGCGGATTCAGACACCCATGGGAGTGGGATATCGACGGCATTTGGGGCCCATGCTTGGCGCCATGCCAGTACGAATGTTTTGTCGCTGTGATGGAAGGCGACGGTGACCCAGGGGTCAGCCCAGGTGGGGAGGCCGTTTGGGAAGCGTGGGACGCTGTTCGCGATGGTTGTTCGTGTCTGCTTGTGGAGTCGGATACCGTCGGCGACTAGAGCCTTCTGCTGCGAGTTCATGCGGTCGAGGAGGCCGGATTGGTAGACCCTGCCAGCCATTCCCGTGATCATGTTGAATGCGATCATCTCGTCGGTCATGGTGGCCTGAGGGTATGACCAGTTGCCAGCCTGTTCGGGCAAGATGTGCGCAAGGGAGGCCACGGCGATGGCCGGGTACAGGAGTGGATCTTGCTGGTCTGAAGTGGATTGCAGCTGGTAGTGGCCGAGCATGGCGAAGTCGGAGCGCATCGCGCCGGACCCGCAGTTCTCGATGATGAGGCTCGGGTGTCGGTCGAGGAGACCGTCGACCCAGGTGAGCAACGCGCGGTTGTGTTCGAGAAGTCCGTGCCCGAGGGAGGGTGCGTTCGCGTCTGTTCCCGGCCCCGGGGTGACGTTGTAGTCGAACTTGAAGTAGCCCACTCCTAGGTGGTTGACGAGTCGATCGACAGCCGAGTCAAGGTGGGCGCGTGCTGCGGGGTTGCGAAGGTCCAGGAAGAATCGGGAGCGTTCTTGGATTCGGACGCCGTTGCGCGTGAGGAAAGCGTCGTCGGGCAGTGTCTGGGCCGCTTGGCTTGTGACACCGACGACCTCGGGCTCCATCCAGAGTCCGGGGATGAGCCCCCGGTCACGGATGTGGCCGAGTACAGCGCTGAAGCCGTGGGGGAAACGCGCGGTGGAGGGGTTCCAGTCCCCGACGCTGGCCCACCACCCGTCCGTGTCGTCATACCAACCGGCGTCGATGCAGAAGTATTCGGCTCCAACTTCTGCTGCTGCATCGATGAGAGGAAGCAGCTTCGCTTCCGTCGGATCTCCCTCCAGCGTGTTCATGTAGTCGTTGAAGATGACGGGCAGGGTCGCATCTTGCGGGTGGCTTCGTCTGGCGGCTCGCCGGTACTTCGTCAGTTCCCCGAGGGCCGTGTCCAGGTCGCTGCCAACAGCGATGGTTGCCGGCACTGTTGTGAAACTCTGGCCCGGGCTCAGCGTGATGTTCCACTGATGGTGGAGGTCTGTCGGGCCGAGTAGCGCCAGGTATGCCCCGTCGGCACTGTGGTCCACGTTTGGTGGGCCGGCGGCATCTGATTCGGCCACGCGGACGGTGCTGTCCAGGTACCACCCGGGGCGCTCGCCGAGTTCCCAACGCCAAGCGCCGTTGTGTTCGATCTGCCAGGCGAGGGCTTCGCCGCTGGCACGGTTGACCGCCACGCCCAGTGGCAGGCTCTCCCCCGACGACCAGGTGCTGTAGCTGGTCTTGGCAACGGCTCCCCGGCAGGTTTCTCCGTGAGCTGTGGCATCCGTTTGGACGAGGCCCGGGTCGCGCAGCGACTGGCTCGACCAACGGTTCTCCGCCCCCCATGTTGAGTCGGCGGACCACACGTCCAGGTTGTTGGCGTCCTCGCTGAGCCATCCACCCAGGGCCAACGTGGTAATCCCCCACAGGGGCAATGGTTCAGCTTCCTCAGGCAGGCTGACGGTCGTCAAAGCGTGAACCGTTGCACTGCCGCTAGCGAGCGCGAGGGTCGTGGTCGCAACCAGGCCGCTACGCGGGTCCGTCTGGACCACTTCGACGGTTCGACCGGTTGGTGTGCTGCGGAGCTCGTGGCTCGTGTAGCGCAACACGTTCCCGAGGGCGGTGCCGCTCCACCTCGTACTGTTCGAATGGTTCACGTTCCCGAGCAGCGGCGTCATCGCCTCGACCAGAGGCTGGTGGGCCCGTTCCGGGTGCTCAGGTTTGGTGCCGGGCACACCAACCCAACTCAACACAACTGGAGCCTCTGGGTCAGTCCTGAGGTGGACCTCGATGAGGTCGGTTGCCACGACGAGTTGCGACATTTTGGATGAATCCTCTCCGGTGAGTGCGATGCGATGACACGACCGAACCCAAATAGCTGAATCCGTGCACGGTCTGCACATGGTTAGGGTGATCCGACATCTTCCGGTGATGGCGCCGGATCACTCAGGCCTATGGAGACACTGATGGCCGGGCGACTGGCGCCCATCTGACAAGCGCAATGGTCAGGTTTGGGCATCATGACTGGTGATCCAGCACGCGCCGCCCGCTGCTTTCTCCTCCCAATCCCCCTTGGGCATGTCCCCATTTTCCTTGCCCGAACCGAAAGGAACCGGGCACCAAACCGGCTGCGATTCAAGGCTTCTAGGGTCGTTCACCGGCGACTCAAGCCTGCAGGGAGCGCGACGCCAATTCTGGATGGCACCCGCAGGACCGACGAATGATGAGATCGGCGGTGTGCGCGATGCGGTGTGTGGACGTGGTCAGGGTCGTCGCGTCTGCTTGGGCCCCAGGCGAGGGTGCCACCTTGAACGCGCCGCCAACGTCGGGTCTGTGAGGCCGGTCGTTAGGCTTGCCCATCTCAACGATCCGCGAGATCGCGTCGGCCGCCATGGCTGCCACCGGCTGGCGGACGACGGTGAGCTGCGGGTTCGTGTACTCAGAAGCCTCGGTTCCATCGAACGACACAACGGCCACGTCCTCCGGCACGCGGAGACCGAGTTCGTACAGTGCTCGGAATACGCCAATAGCTTGCCAATCCGAGCTACAGAAGACGGCGGTCGGTGGGTTCAGCCCGCCAAAGAGCCCATGGCCTGCCCGATGGCCGCCAGCGCGGCTGAACTCCTCGCGGGCGATGGGTCCGTCGGGCAGACCAGCGTCGCGTGTCGCTGCGAGCCAGCCGCGTTCACGGAGCTCGACGTCATTGCCGCTGTGGCGACCGATAACGAGCGCGACCGATGGGTGCCCGTGTTCGATGAGGTGCCGAACGCCCCGGGAAGCGCCATCGAACGCGTCGATGCCGATGCTCGCGAATCCGGGGGTCTCCTCGAAGGTATTGAGAAGCACCGTCGGGATGTCGGCGATCGGGAGCCCAACGAGGTCGGAAGGCCCCATCACGGTGACAAGGATCATGCCGTCCACCTGCCGTGCGGCAAGGTTCCTGATGTTGCGGCGCTCGACCGTCGGGTCCGAAGCGCTGTTCGTGACAAGGACCGCAAACCCCAATTCACCCGCATACTGCTCGATCGAGAGCGCCAGCTCGGCGAACAGCGGGTTCGCGATCTCGGGCAGGACGACACCGATGAGTTTGGTGGCCCCCGTCCGGAGTGCTCGCGCGGAGGCATTCGGCCGGTACCCCAGGAGACGGACAGCGCCGAGGACGCGTTCTCTCGTGGCTGCGGCGACCGGTCTCGGGCCGCCGTTCACCACGTAGCTGACGACTGCTGTTGAGACACTTGCATAGCGGGCGACATCCGCCCGGGTCACCGGACGCCCCCGTCTGGGGGGTATACGGGGCTCGACGTCGCCATGAGTGGGAATTTCAGACAACGGTGCTCCTGATGCTAGACAGCCCGAACGGTGCGCCGACAGCCACGGGCGGGTCCCCGAGGTCAGGAATGCTCAAGCGCTCACCCCCCCTGAGGGCAGACTGGTGCGCGATGATGCCCGGCAGTGTGTAGCGGGCAGCGACCCAGGCGTTCACGGGCGGAAGCGTCCCATCCACGACCGCGCGAACGAAGTCGTCCACGAGGAAGTGGTGGCTGCCCTCGTGTCCGGAGGGCATCCTGTGATAGACCTCCGGCAACCGGTCGATCTCATGCACGGGGGCGTAGCCCGAGACGAAATGCTCGCGGAGTTCCGGCGCGACGTCCACCAGCGACGGGTCGTCCAGGGGCATCGACGGCATCGTCGTCAGTTCCTCGGTCACGTCAGTGACGGTGTGCTTGTCTTGCCACAGGCTCACCGTCGCGAGCTGCTCGAAGCTGGCTTGGGTGCCGAACCAGCGGAAGCGTGACTCCCGGATCTGTGAGGGATACCCGGCCCTGCGCATTTCGTTGATGCGCATGACGCCACCGTCCGCGAGTTCGAAGAGTGCGCTCGCGTTCGAGAAGTCGTTGCCGAACTGGCTCACCTCGCGGTCAAAGACACCGTCGTCGAGTTCGTCCCGAATGCCAATGCAGCTGACACTCACGGCATGTCCGGGAACCCCGCCGAGGACGCCGCCGATCGAGTGGGTGGGATAGTGCATCGGCGGGTAGCTCGCGGTCTTCTTCCAGTCCTCACCGCCGCTGTATTGGTACGCGGCGTAGAACCCGAGGTCCATATCGTGCACGTAGTCGCCCTCGGCGTAGAAGACTCGACCGAACGCTCCCTCCGCGAACTTCTTCCGGGCGAAGACCGCAGCGGGGTTGTAGTAGCTCGTCTCGCCCATCATGTACGTCAGGCCCGTCTCAAGGACAGCATCGACGATCCCCTTGATCTCGTCCTCCGTGTAGGCCATCGGCACTGCTGAGTAGACGTGCTTCCCGGCGCGGAGGGCGCGAATAGCGAGCGGCCCGTGCGTCCACCGCTGCGTGAAGATCGCGATGGCGTCCACGTCGGATGCCAGCAGCGCATCAAAGGAGTCCACGGACCCGGCGAGGTGCTCGCGCTCGACGAGTTCAGCGGCGCGCTCGGGGAGCAGGTCGGTAACAACGACACGATCGATATCGGGGTGTACGGCGAACAGCCTCGCGAACTGGCCGGAAAATTGTCCGGCGCCAACGATGCCGATGGAAACCATTGTGCGTGCCTTTCGGCTAGGAATCGATGAAGGTATGGCAGCAGCGCTTCCCATGAGAATGCAAGATAGGAGCTGCGTGGAGGGATCCGATAGGGGAACACTACCGCATATCTACACGTGAAAACTATGAATCAGGCCAATCGGATCAGTTTGGCCTGGGGTGCCCACCCACTTGAACGAATCAGTTGCACCTCAACCACCCGAGTTGAAGCCCCGCTAGACGCCCATACGTGGGCATTATCGGTGTTGCTGTGCCACTTGATGACATCGTCCCTCGTCTTGGCGGAAGTTGCCGGCCGAGCCGGACCGGGCACCTCGTGCCCCGGCCCGGCTGGTGCGCTTCGCGCCCCGGTCAGCCGAACAGTGCGTTGACCTGCTGGTTGGCGGCCGTGAGTGAGCTTGGCTGGGCCTGACCAGTGAGGACCGCTTGGATCGCAGCCGACATGCTCGCCATGATCGTGGCCGCGTGGTCGGTGATCGGAAACAGGAACGTCGTGCCGTCCTGCACCTGAATGAGGAACGAATTCACGTCGACGCTCTTGGCCTTGAAGGCCGCTTGGGCATTCTGGGTGGCGCTGGGAATAGCGGGGAACACGACGCCTCGCTTGCCGACGACGTCTTGGGCGGCCGCCGAGCCGAGGTACTCCACCCACTTGATCGCGGCAGGCTTGTTTTTGGAGCCCACCCACACGGCGTCAGCGAGGCCGTTATACATGCTCGACCGCTTACCGTTGGGGCCGATCGGGGTGGGAGCCAGACCGACCTCAACACCCTTATAGCCGAACATCTGGCCGATCATCCACGAGCCGTTGGTGATCATCGCGTACTTGCCGGCACCGAAGATGTCACCAGAGTTCCCGCCGGTGACGGACTGCACGCTGGGCATGTAGCCCTTCTCGATGAGGGAGCGCATCCAGGCGATAGTGTTCTGGAACTCGGGCTTGTCGTAGTTGTAGTGGGTGCCCCAGGGGTTCTTGTCAGTGAAGGTCCAGCCGGTCGTGCCGGTGTACATGCTCCAGGTCGTCTGGCCATAGTTGTCGGGTGCGCCATCGAGGCCGATCCCATAGACATTGACCCGCGTCTTATCGAAGCCGGGCTCGTCGCCGCGCTTGCCGTTGACGTCAACCGTGAGGTGAGCGATCATCTTCTCGTAACTGCCGCCGTCGCTTGGGTTCCAGGTCAGGTCTTGCAGTTGGGCCGCCGAGACCCCGGCGGCCTGGATCAGTTGCTTGTTGTAGAACAGTGCGGTGGTGTCGAAGTCCTTCGGTAGCCCGTAGCGCGCGCCGTCCGGGCCAATCCACAGGTCAGCTAGGCCCTTCTGGTAGATGTCGGTCTTCAAGCCATCCTTGGCGAGCGTCGCGTCGAGCGGCTGCAGCTGGTTCTGCTTGATGAAGTCCGGGTACTTCGCCAGGTGGTCAGTGAATACGTCAGGCGCCGTGCCCGAGACGAAAGCGTTCGTGATGTTGTTCCAGTAGTCAGCCCAAGCGTACTGGGTGATCTTCACAGTGATATTGGGGTTGGCGGCGTGGAAGTCGTCGGCGCACTGCTGGTATGCAGGTTGCTGGTTGTTGTCCCAGAGCCAATAGCTAATCTCCCCTGAGGCCTTACTAGTGTCAATGGCGGTCTCGACGACACTAGACGTGCCCGAGCCGTTGCCGCAGGCAGCAAGGCCGCCGAGGGCCACGGCGGAGAGAGCCGCGCGGCGAGTGAATTGGATCATGATAGTCCTTCCATATGAATGAGTGAGCTGGGCCCATATGAATGAGTGAGCTGGGCGTGATGTACAGATGCTGTCGGGTTGGTTCGGGGACGGCGGGCGTGATGTGGACAGATGATCACTTCGTCCCCGTGTAGCCGATCGAGTCGAGGATCCGTCGGGCGAAGGCGAAGAACAGCACGAGCACCGGTGCGGCCGCCACAAGCGCGGCAGCCATGAGCCCGGCCCAGTCGGGGGATCCGCCCGGTGTCTGGGATTGGAATATGCCGAGAGCGACGGTGAGCACTTTGGTACCTTCGGTGTTCCCCACCAATAGGGGCCACAGGTAGTCGTTCCAAGTGGTGATGAAGGTCAGAATGGCCAGGGTAGTGACCGGGGCAGTGCTCATCGGCAGGACGATCTGGAAGAACGTGCGCCACGGGCCGGCGCCGTCGAGGGACGCTGATTCTTCGACCTCACGGTTGAGCCCGAGGAAGAACTGCCGCAGGAAGAATACGGCGAAGGGGGTCATAAAGAAGCCTGGCAGGATCATTCCCCCGAAGGTGTTGATCAGACCGAGGTTCTTCACCAGGATGAAGTTTGGCAGTTGAGTGAAGATGGGAGGCACGAGCAGCGCTCCCAGGAAGATGCCGAAGACGAGGTTTCGTCCAGGCCAGCGCAGGCGGGCGAAGGCGTAGGCCGCCATGGCGCAGAAGAACACCTGGCCGATCGTCACCGAGCCGGCGTAGATTACTGAGTTGCGCAGGTAGAGCCAGAAGTTCATCGAGGCGCCCGAACCGCCCTGGGCAACGGCCTGCGCGTGGGTGGACAGCCCTAGGACCCGTTCGAAGGCGCCCAAAGTGAAGTCGACGGGGAGCAGGGACGATGGTGCCGACGCCAGGGAACGAGACGTCGAGAAGGCCGTGCGGAGAACCCAGAGGAACGGGAAGAGGCTCACGAGGACGGCCACGATCAACGCGACCCAGGCAAAGACTCTGCCGGGGGTGGCTCGCCGATGACGCCTTGTGGGGACAGTTGCTGGCGGCAGTATGAGCGTTGACACGGGTCACTCTCCTATGCGAGGTCAGATTCGCCAGCACGCAGGAGGCGCATTTGCAGCGCCGCCAGGGCGGCCAGGATGAGGAACAGGACGACAGCCAAGGCGCTCGCGTAACCGAACTGCCCTTCAGTGAAGGCCTTCTGATAGATGTAATATTGGTAGACTCTGGTGACGTTGACCGGGCCGCCCCGCGTCGTTACGGCGACTGTGTCGAAAACCTGGAATGACCCAGTAATGGTGAGCACTAGGACCATCGCCAGCACCGGACGCAGCAGCGGCAGGGTGATCCGCCAGAACGACTTCCACTCAGTGCTTCCGTCGATCGCCGCGGCCTCGTACAGCTGCTTGGGAATGGTCTGGATACCCGCAAAAACGAGCAGCGCCGTGTAGCCCATGTACCGCCACACGTTGACTGCGGCGATCGTCGGAATGGCCCACAGGTTGTCGGCAAAGAAGGCGATCGGATGAACGCCGAGCCACCTAAGAAACTGGTTGACGATCCCGATCTGGTAGTCCAGCAGCCAGAACCACACCAACGCCGCGATCACGTTCGAGACCAGCCAGGGCAACAGGAGCGCCCCGCGCAGCAACGTCGACTGGGTGAGCCGCTGCATGAGCACGGCGAGCCCAACCGCGATAACCGTCTGGAAGCCGATGTTCAATACCACGTACTCCACCGTCACCTGGAGGGCGTTCCAGAACATCGGGTCGTGGGGCATCTTGACGAAGTTGTCGAAACCGACCCAGGTCGGGGTCCCGAGCAGGTTGTAGCTGGTCAGGCTGAAGTAGAAGCCGCGGATCGCCGGATACAGGTAGAAGACCAGGAACCCGAGCGCCGACGGCGCGATGAACAACAGGGCCGTCCGAAGATCGCTCCGTCCTTTACGCCGTCGATTGGGGCTCGCAACATGGCCCGGCGGAGCAGCACCCAGTGCTTCAGAGGTGGTAGTCAAGAGATCTCCCTCCATTGGGCAATCGGCCCCCTACACGGCGGTGGGCGGGTGAGCTAGCAAGAAAATTACAGGTGTAGACCGCGAAAGCGCAAGCGTTGGCCTCGATCTTTCATCGGGCGGCCTGAAGTTGTTGTGACGGCTTGGGGATCACCGTGTGGGACTGATTCTGTCGTAGGGGTGTGACAGTTGGCCCGTTGTCGTCACGGGGTTGCGGGGTTCCACAAGTCCGGGTGGGTTGGCTGGGCGGGGTAGTCGGTGGCCGGGGGTCAGCCGGGTGAGGCTGTGAGGTGGTCGAGTCGGGTGATCGCGTCGACGGCGACGCTGGCCCAGGGTGCCCGCTCGGATAGGTGCAGGAGCGTCCGACGGGCGGTGCGGGCGATGCTGGCGGGGATGGTGAACAGGCGCAGTCGGAGCCGTTTGGGTTCCCAGCGGCGGGCGTCGTGGCTGGTGAGGGCGAGCATCCCCATCCAGGCGAGCAAG